>SXGQ01086745.1_pt1 | contig 24582 bp, 22 predicted proteins | sample 3178371 | NCBI WGS metagenome assembly SXGQ01 (sample SAMN11356859, study PRJNA531348) | freshwater metagenome | isolation source: freshwater sample F1-20 | place: China: Fuxian Lake, Yuxi | collected 2017-12-25 | reverse complement strand
GTGCCGCGAAATTTGTGGCGCTTGTGATTGCTTGCTCGCACAGTCCGCACCATCGCGTTCACAGGCTCAGAATGCCAAGCGGCAACTCCCATTCGCCAAAGCCCCACGGGGTAACTCCGTCACTGGCTTGGTATTTATTCTCAATGACTGCCTTTTTTGTTGACTAAGTGTCTTGGATGCGGCATGGTGCTCGGTCTAGACTTTGCTAGCGACAATTCTGCTGGTTCATCTTTGCGGGAGACAGGGCTAATGACCGTACTCATTCGGTGTGGAGTTTTTACTTTGCTGGCTTTGGTGCTGTCGCCCCGGTGCAACGCGGCGGTTGTTGAGTGGTCCGTGGCAAATGGCGGAAACGGCCATCTGTACGAGGTCGTGCAGCTCACAACCCCGATAGGGTGGAACGACGCGCGCGCTGCTGCGGAACTTCGTGGGGGGTATCTCGCGACTTTGACCTCTGCCGCGGAGAACGCCTTTGTCGCAGCATTGGTGTCTGCTGGCGGGCGTAACGCTTTCTTGGGGGGATATCAATCGAATCCCAGGGCGCCCGCCAACGAGACATGGACCTGGGTCACCGGAGAAGCGTGGGACTTCACTGCCTGGACTGACGGCGAGCCGAACGACCAGGGGTCACCAAACGAGTCTTACCTCGAAATGTTCACGATCGGATCATGGAACGATGTTCCTGAGTCAGGCAGTGGCTACGCCGAGTACGCCTACGTGGTCGAGATCGTCCCAAGTCCAGCTGCAGCACTGTGCGCACTCTGCGCCCCGCTCGCCCTTCGCTACCGCAGACGCTGGTGAGCTTGGGAGGGCCGTCAATTCCGAGCGTTCTGTGGAGTGTGGTCCGGCTCCCACCATGAGTGTCCGAGTTGGGGTCGCCTGGTCCGCGAGGAGTCCATTCCGAACGAACCCGGAGTCACGACTCCAAGACCCTCCGGCCTCCGCCACGCCGGCACTTGCCATTGCCCGCCAGTTCCAACGTACTTGGGTACTGGGTGTGTACCAAGCTCTATAGACGGCAGTGGTGCACGCTTCACGGAGCGCCGGATCATGGGATCGACCCTTCAAGTCACGACCAATGGTGGCGGCACCCCGGGGCACTGACGACGTCATGCGCGGGGTTGGCACATTGGAACTGCGGTAGCTCCCGTGTGTCGTCTTGTTCAACCGTTGGTCTATCGACATTCGTTGATTCGAGCGGAGACGTCGTAACCAGAACGGCGGGCACCGCCCAGACACGAAACGAGCCGCATCCAGCCTCGGAGTATGTGTCCGAGAGAACCGCATAAACTACGGGGATGGCACCATCAACGACACCGCCGACCTCAGTCCGTAGGGTGAAGAACATAGCCCGCTACGCAATCGGATGCGGGGCCATTGCCGACTTGGAACCATTGACCAAGGCCCAGGCTGCCGGCGGAGGCGACGGCACGGTGTGCTTCGTCGATGAGTACTTCCGTGGGAATCCCGGCTTGCTCGGGGCGTTCGCGGGCGGAGAGGGCGCGCAGACGATCTTCGTGCCCACAGATGTCGAGCCGACCACCGACTACGTTGATCAAGTGGTGGAGAGCATCCGGAGCGGGCCGCGCCCTAGGCCGTCATGCCTCGTTGGCATCGGCGGGGGGATCGCCATGGACACCTGCAAGGCGGCCTCCAACCTCCTCGCAAACGGTGGTCGTGCCGAGGACTACCAGGGGTGGGACCTGGTAAAGCGACCGGGGGTGTTCAAGGTCGCGGTGCCGACCATCTCTGGAACGGGCGCTGAGGCATCCCGCACGTGCGTTCTCACGAACCCACGTACCAAGTTGAAGCTCGGCATGAACAGCGACCACACGGTCTTCGACTACGTTGTCATGGACCCAGACCTCACCCGGACCGTGCCACGTGACCAGTACTTCTTCACGGGAATGGACGCGTACATCCATTGCATGGAGTCGCTCGCCGGCAGCCATCGAAATGCCATCGGGGACGCGTACTCCCGAGAGACGCTCCGCATGTGCAAGGACGTTTTCCTCGCACAGGACATGATGGACGACCGGTGCCGCGAGCAATTGATGGTGGCCTCGTACCTTGGTGGCTGCGCCATCGCGACGAGTTACGTCGGCCTCGTGCACCCGCTCTCCGCCGCACTCAGCGTTGTGCTGGGGCTCCACCATTGCGTCGCGAACTGCATAGTCATGCGCGCAATGCAGCCGTTCTATCCGGAGGCGTTCCGGGAATTCTGGGACATGGCGCACCGGCAGGCCGTGGCAGTGCCTAGCATCGACGGAGCGACGCTGGACGCAACGACGCTCGATGCTCTCCATGACGCGACGCTGATGCACGAGCGCCCCTTGGCGAATGCACTCGGCGCCGAATTCCGCAAGGTGCTGACCAAGCAGGCCACGGGCCAGATTTTTCGGGGGATGTGATGGCCGGCTACCACCGACACGTATTCGACATCGAGGGGCGCCGCTTCGTAGGCGACTTCGAGAGCATGTACCGCTCCGAGATGACCGAGGCCTTCGACAGCTGGCATCAGGAGGACTCCCGGCAACTGAACCGGCAGGTGGCCCTCTCCTTCTTCGGGACGACGAACTTCGGTACGGTCCTCGATCTCGGCTGCGGGAAGGGCTCGCTGACGCACCAACTCAAGCGGCGGAACAATCGCGTAATCGGTATCGATGTTTCGCAGACGGCAGTTGATGTCGCTCAAGCTCGATTTCCTGACATCGAGTTCACGGTGCACGATGTCAGCCGCTGCAATGCGATCGATCCCCTCGTCGACAAGGCGCTCGGTCCCGGCAGCCGCTTCGACCTAACGGTAATCGCTGAGTGCCTCTCCTATATTGAGCGCTGGAAGGAAGTGCTAAATGAACTCGCGGCACGGTCGCGATTCCTCATCATCACTCTCTACCTGCCTCAGGATCCGATCGGATTCGTGAAGTCAAGGAGCGACCTCTTGGAAGCGGTCCAGACGTCGTGGGACTGCATCGAGGTAGTGACCATGGAGATTGGGCGATTCACCATCATTTTCGCGCACAGCAAACACCGGGAAGGAGAACCACCATGCCAGGGTATGAGGTGATCGGGTCCGAGGAATTGGGCGCGGTCCAAGAGGTCTTCGCGAGCGGCGGCGTGCTGTTCCGCCACGGGTTCGATGCCGCCCGAAAGGGCTGCTACAAGGTCCGCGAGTTTGAACGCGCATTCGCCGAACGGATGGGCGTGCGGTATGCGCTCGCGGTCTCGTCGGGCACCGCTGCACTGCGAGTCGCGCTTGCGGCGCTCGAAATTCAGCCAGGCGACGAGGTCGTGACCCAGTCATTCACCTTTGTCGCGACGGTCGAGGCGATCATCGAGGCGCGTGCGGTTCCGGTGTGCACCGAGATCGACGACACGCTCAACATGGACCCGTCCGACCTCGAGCGACGCATCACACCACGAACGAAGGCGGTGATCGTGGTTCACATGCTCGGAACTCCCGCACGGCTCCGGGAGATCCGGGAGATCTGCGAGCGTCGACGCGTGGCGCTCATCGAGGACACGGCATGGGGCTGCGGCGGGAGCCTCGAAGGACGTCCGCTCGGCACCGTGGGCTCCATCGGCACCTACAGCTTCGACTTCGCTAAGACGATGACGACCGGAGAGGGCGGGATGCTGGTCTTCCGGGACGAAGGTGCATTCGCGCGCGCCGCCGCCTGGCATGACCATGGCCACGAGAACAATCCGTCGGTGCCCCGATGGGAGGACACCCGCTCGAGCAGCGGGTTCAACTTCAGGATGATGGAGCTGCAGGGAGCGATTGGCCTCGCGCAACTCCGAAAGCTGGATGATGTCGTGCGGCGGCAGCGGCTGAACCGGGATTCGCTGTGGTCGGCGCTCGCAGGAATTCCCGGCCTCACCCTCCGGACCGCGCCCGACGGGTCCTTCGAGACCGCCGATGCGCTCGTTTTCCAGGTTCCCAGCCGCGATGCGGCGACGAGGTGCAGGGCGTCGCTGCTCGCGGCCGGACTCGGGACGAAGATCCTGCCCGAAGCCTACACGTGGCACTTCGCGGGCACCTGGAACCACATGCCGGAGCTGGCGGCGGCGCACGGCGGGGATCTCCCCGGTGCATTCCCCAGGTCCTCTTCGCTGCTGCACCGGACCGTCGCGATGCCGATCGGCGTGTCGATGGCGGCCGATGCGCCCGAACGCGCCCGGCGGGCGATCGAAAGCGCCTTGTAGGATCCGAGGCCTGCATGCTTCCCCAAAGGCCTGAGAACCCAAAAGTGTCGGTGATCGTGGCGGCCTACAACCAGGAGCGGTTCATCGGCCGCTGCCTCCGGTCGCTGCTGCACCAGACCATCCCGCACCATGACTACGAGATCCTCGTCGTCAACGACGGCAGCACCGACCGAACGCCCTATGCGCTCGAGCTCTTCTTCGATGCGATCACGACGATCACCCTCGAACGCAACGAAGGCCTTCCCGCGGCGTTGAATCGAGGAATTCGGGCGGCGCGGGCCCCGCTGGTCGTGCGGGTTGACTCGGATGACTTCGTCAACAGGAACTTCATCAACTTCCTGCAGCACTACCTTGAGACGAACCCCCGGTCCCACGCGGTGGCATGCGACTATCTCGTGCTCGATGACCAGGAACAGGTGCTCGACCGGATGAACTGCTCCGACTGCCCGATTGCGTGCGGAATCATGTTCCGTCGCGACCAACTCTTCGAGATCGGGCTGTACGACGAGACCTTCCGGCGGCACGAGGAACGGGACCTGCGCATTCGCTTCGAGAACAAGTACGTCATCGACCGCCTGGCGATACCGCTCTATCGATATCGGCGACATGACTCCAACATCACTAACGACAAGGCCGCCATGGAGCACTTCGAGGCCGCACTCGCACGGAAGCATGGCCTCGCGGAAGGGCCGCGCTGAGCACAGGATCCACACGATGACCATTCGCCAGTTCAACGCCGGCTCCCGCCTCCTGCGCGACGGAGATCGACCCTACGTCATCGCCGAGATCGGCGTGAATCACGGAGGGTCCATCGACCTCGCGAAGCGGCTCGTCGAACTGGCCCACCAGGGCGGTGCCGATGCCGCGAAGTTCCAGACCTACAAGGCGGACACGCTCGCATCGAGGCACTCGCCGGCCTACTGGGACACCACGAAGGAGCAGACGCGGAGCCAGCACGAGCTCTTCCGCAAGTACGACGGATTCGGCCCCGAGGAGTACCGGCAACTCGCGGCCCACTGCGCGCGCGTCGGCATCGACTTCCTTTCAACGCCGTTCGACGATGCGGCGGTGTCGCTGCTCGACCCGCTGATGCCTTTCTTCAAGATCGCGTCGGCCGACCTCACGAATGTCCCGTTCCTGCGGCTCATCGGACGCACCGGCAAGCCGGTCGCCCTCTCGACCGGAGCGTCGACCATCGGGGAAATCGACGGCGCGGTGTCGACGCTTCGGGCGGCGGGATGCCGGGAGATCGCGCTGCTCCACTGCGTCCTCAACTACCCGACCAGCGATGACGGAGCGCACCTCGGGATGATCGAGGGACTGCGTCGATGCTTCCCGGAGCACCTGATCGGGTATTCGGACCACACCATCCCAGACGCGGCGATGACCGCGGTGACGGGCGCGTATATGCTCGGGGCATTGATCATCGAGAAGCACTTCACGCATGACAAGTCGCTGCCGGGCAACGACCACTACCACGCGATGGATGTCGACGACCTGCGCCGAGCGATCAGCCAGATCGAGAAGGCGAGAACCCTGTTCGGACGCCGGGAGAAAGGCCCAACGCCGCTGGAGTCGCCTGCCAGGCAGCATGCGCGCCGGAGCATCGTGGTCAAGCGGATCATCCAGGAGGGCGCGACCATCACCGAGTCCGACCTGACCTGCAAGCGCCCCGGAACAGGCGTATCTCCGCTCCACTGGGACGAGGTAATCGGGATGAAGGCGGCACGGGAACTGGCGGAGGACCATGTGCTCCAGTGGAGTGACGTTCGCGTCAGCCCGTGATGGCCGGAGCTGCGGCGATCATCCAAGCACGCATGGGTTCCGTGCGGTTTCCCGGAAAGATGCTCCGGCCACTCGACGGAGACTCCGTGCTGAGTTGGGTGATCCGACGGGTAAGGAGGGCTCCCAGCCTGAGCAAGGTCATCGTCGCCACATCAACCCACCCGAGGGACTCCGCGATCGCCGAAGTCGCGGCGCGTGAAGGCGTGGTCGTATTCCGAGGCAGCGAGGATGACGTCCTCGAGCGCTTCGCGCGTGCGGCTTCCGAAGCCGAGTCGGATGTGCTCGTGCGGGTCTGCGCAGACAACCCGTTCATCGATCCGAACGAGATCGAGCGATTGCTCGGCGCCTTCGAATCCAAGAGACCGGACTACGCCTTCAATCACCTTGATCGCCTAGGCTCAGGCTACGCGGACGGGTTCGGAGCGGAAGCCCTGAGCCGCAAGACGCTGGAGAGGCTTGAAGAGCTTGCACCCCGGGGGCCGCACCGGGAACACGTGACTTCCTTCATCTGGAACCGGGCCGACGACTTTGAGATCCTGCCGGTGCACCCCCCCGCTGCCCTCAAGCACCCTGGCCTCAGGTTCGATGTCGACCTGCCGAGCGACCTGGAGCGCCTACGCATGCTCATCGCCGATGGGGTCAGGATCGATTCGAGCGCGCAGGACATCATCGAAGCCCAACTCCGCCGTTTTGCAATTGCACCCGAGTATCGGTCGGAGCTGGTCCGAAGGACTGGCGACTTGCTTGGCAGCTTGTTCCCGCTCTGCAGAAGTGTCGCCGGCCCGGGAAACCGAGAGACGATTAGGCTCATCGGCAGAGCTGTCCCGCTCACCCCTATCGAGATCGCCAGCGGAACCAAGGTGGGCGACTGGACGGTGCCGGACGAGTGGGCCATCAGCGGAGCAAGCGTGCGCGATGCATCCGGGCGGATATTGATCGACTTCGACGATTCGAACTTGCACGTCGTCAATTTCAGCGTAGGCGTGCGGCAGGAGATGACCTGGGAGGAACTCGCACCGAGGGTTCACGTACACCCTGATCTTCCGGATGCGATCCCCTACCGAACCAGCTACTACGACCGCAGTTGGGGGTTCTGCGCAACACATCGCCAGCGCGACCGAATCCGCGACGCGGGCGGCCCGCTATCTGTCAACATCGAGGCTGAGCACCGTCGCGGCTCGATGACGATGGCGGAGACCGTGATTCCCGGGCGATCACGACGTGAAATCCTGTTCTCGTCCTACATCTGCCACCCGTCCATGGCAAACGACAGCCTGAGCGGGGTGGTGCTCGGGGTGCTCCTCGCGAGGCACGTATCGAGCATGCCGGCTCGTCGGTGGACCTATCGCTTTGCGTTCGTTCCGGAAACGATCGGGGCCGTCGCCTACTCCGAGATTCGACGGAATGAACTTGCGCTGGTTGACATGGGCTTCGTGCTCACAACCGCCGGTGGCCCGGGGCAATTCTCCTGGAAACAGAGCTTTGATCCCCTCCATCCAGTCAACTCGGTGGTTCGAAAGGCGCTGCTGGCGCGCGGTATCCAAGCGAAGCCGCACCCGTTCGATGTCCACGGCAGCGACGAGCGGCAGTACTCCTCGTATCCGACGAGAATCAACTGCGCCTCCATCTTCAAGGACAAGTATTACGACTATCCCTTCTACCACACATCTCTGGATAACCTCGACTTCGTGCGCCCCGAGTGCATCGTGGAAGCGTTCGAGGCCTTCGTTGCCGTGATTGGCGAACTCGAGCGCCGCATGGTGCGTTGCACGAAGCTGACGGGAGGCGAAGCGATGCTATCGAAGCATGGGCTGTACCCGACCATCGGCGGATCGATACTCCCGGGCCGGGGCGAGATTGCCGAGATCGACCTCCGTCTCTGGACGATGTTCCACTCGGATGGCCGACTGTCGATCGAGGAGATGGCCGATCGGATGGGCGTGGACGTCGACATCGTGCGGCAAACGAGCGACCTCTTGATGTCAAAGGGCCTGCTCGATGACGCTTAAGGACAAGTTTCGATGGGACGACTCGCCTCTGCAGAATGATTGGCGGGACGCCGTCGAGCGTTCTGACGAGGCGACCGTGTTCGTCACTGATGACTTCCTTACGGCATCGGAATGTCAAGTCGATCGGTACCTCATTCGTCTTGGTAATGAGATCAGAGGCGGCGTGTGCGTCATTGCCGGTGACGAACCGGGCACCACGAAGCTGGATGACTTCATGATCCATGCAGGGCTGTTCTTCGTCGGAGACTCCCAGCAAAAGCCCGTTCGGCGCCGTCTCGAGCAGCATGAGATCGCGTGTTTCGCGATCGAGCGACTGGTTACCAAGTATCAACGTATCGAGATGTCACTCGCGCCGCAGTTCGAGGATCTGCGGCCGTTCCAATGGCACAACTACCACGCACCGGCTGAGCATCCGCGATTCAAAATTGAGCTTTGCTACACCACGTACGTCGATACTTCATCGCTGATCGACACGAGAGATCCCGCCGAAAGCTCGGCGTTCCGATCGATGGAAGCCCTGCGCCAGCGACACCTGCGTGCGGCGGTGCGGGAGGGAGCCTACGGAGTGCCAGGCGGGGATCCTCGTATCCTCGTCCAGAACTACGCAGAACTGATGACCCGCCAAGGAGCACCGGTGCCTTCCGCGCAACTCGATCGCTTACTGCGCATGCTCTGCGAGCTGGCCACCTCTCACCGCATGCGTGTGTACGAATCACGTACGAAGGCTGGCGAAGTCGCGTACTCCGTGGCGTACGCGTGGGACCGACATAGGGCGTACTACCTCTTCGGCGCAGGTCCGTCAGGCGATGGCCAACCCTGGCAGGGAACCCTCGCCCACTGGACCGCCTTCGTGGATCTCGCTAGGACTATGCGCATTGGAGTCGTGGACCTTGAGGGAGTCAACAGCCCGCAACGCGGGTGGTTCAAGCTTGGATTCGGCGGCTGCCTGATGCCCTACTACCGTGTCCATCTCGATCAGTCGCGATGACTACGGAACTCTTCATCCATGTGGGCATCCGAAAGTCGGCGACCACGTGGCTTCAGTCCCGTGTATTCCCTCACCTCGCCGGAGTGAACTATCTGGGAAAGACCGAGGCCCTGTACCCAAAGTGGCTTCTTGACTGGCACTACCTCGATGACTTCGCCTTCGAGGATGCACGGGCGCAGCTCTCTTCGGAGCTGGCGGGCGAGTTGCGTCCCGGCATAAACCTGATTTCGTCGGAGGCATTCACCAATACGGGCGTGATTTGGCAGCAAGCGCACCGAATCGCCGCCCTCTGGCCTGCGGCGCGGATCATCGTAACCCTGCGGGATCCCCTCGAAGTGATTCTCTCGCACTACCGGCTTGACGTCATGGATGGGATTTATGTCCGACCGCTTGAGGAGTGCCTCGACTGGTCCCGGACCCCCTACGACCTCATGAAGCGGAGGCCCATCTATCTCCCGGACCTGTTTTTCGGCGAGATGATCGGCCTGTACCAACAACTTTTCGGAGCGGATCGTGTGCAGGTCCTGCGATATGAACGCTTAAGGTCGGATCCTTCGGGCTTCGTCAACCAGCTGGTGGAATTCGTCGGTTGCACCGTTGACAGCCAATCGATCATGCATGCGGCCGCGGTCAGGGCGAATGCCAGCGCGCCCGATGAGGTCGTGCAGCGGGCCCGTGCTCGCAACGCGTTTCGACTGATGCAGCACGCCTTTCCTCGCGGCGCAGCTGCGATTGACCAAGTAGCACTCGAGGCAGATGCACTTCGTAACCCCGTGATGGACGATGCATTGAGACTTCGCTTGGTTGGATACTTCAAGGGGAGATGCCATGGCTATTTCGAATGACGCCGGGATTCGTGCCTGGGATGGGCGATACCAGGATGGAACGCATACCTCCGCATGGCCGTGGACGGAACTCGTCCAACTGATCGAGCGACATGCGAAACCTCTCCTTGCGACTACCGGCCGATGCGATCGGATACTGGAACTCGGATTTGGCTTCGGCGCGAACATCCCATATCTGATTCGACTAGGAGCGGAGTATCACGGCATAGATGGGAGCCCGACCTGCGCCAACGCCGTGGCTGGTCGCTTCCCAGAGATTGCGACCCGATTGCACGTCGGCAATTTTTGCAAAGAGCTCCCGGACATCGGGCCGCTCGACCTAGTCGTCGACCGTGGCTCGCTGACGTGCTGTCCGAACGACGCGCTCGCGGCTGCGATGAAGCTCGTGCTCGCCCATCTGCGTCCGGGAGGGGTCTTCTGCGGCGTCTCGTGGTTCGGGAAGGACCACGCGGAGTTCCTCCGGGGCGAACCGGGTCCCGACCCGCATACCCGCCAGGGATACACGGATGGGCCTTATGCCAACACCGGAACCGTGCACTTCACCGATGAGCACAACCTTCGTGATCTCTGCGAAGGATTCCGAGTGGTTCGAATCGATCGTAAGACCACCGACACGTGCCATCCCGAGCGACGGCGGGAATCCCACTTCAACCTTCTGCTGGCCAAGCCGAATTGAGCACTCCGCGGCACAGCGCGCCTACTCCGCAACGGACTCTCTGGCTCGTGCCGCCGCCGGACGGGTCGCTCGTTGACGGAGATGTCGTCTTGTGTGCTGCGCTCCTCGCCGGAAAGGAGCAATGGCTTGAGCAAGCCGTGGCGCGCGGAGGGCTCCGTCACGAGTGCGACGCAATTCAGCGGCTGAAGGATTCGGAATCCGCGCTGGAAAGCGCCTACCTGCGAACGGTACTGCCGCCGCTCCGAGCGGAGCTTGAGTGCGCCCTCGGACGCCCACTGAGCGAGCGCGGGAGCTCTATGATCTTCGGCCCTGCGGCAATTCCGACCCTGAGCGCGGCATGGTTCGCAGCCCTGCTTCTACAGGAACTGCGTCGGGTACACGCTGAAACTCCTCTTCGGGTCGTTGTGCCCAGCCAGATGCCGGCGTCCCTCAGGGCCTGCTCTTCGCACGAGCAAGTCGATGGTCTGCTGCGAGCGAATACCCTCGGAGAATTCGCTCGCGACGTCCTGCATCTGGCACCGGAGAGATTGTGGACGATCATCGAGTCGCAGACGCCGCCCGAAGCTCCGAAAAGTAATCGCGGGAACGTAGTCCAGCGCGTCGATGCTTGGCTGCGCCATCGAATGCGGTGCGACTCCCCGGCGTTGACGCGGCCATGGCAGGCGCTGTTCAGTGTCGCGCTCTCAACGATCCCAGTCGCGACCCGGAGCCGGCCGACTGGAGCCATCACGCAGCGTGGCGCGGCGGAGTCCAGCACAGACCCACTGCTGGCATTGGTGGCCGAGCGGGTGGTCCCACCCGCGATGACGCGGCTCGGCCACGCCATACAGGGGCTTGCACGACGATTCGATGTCACGGGCTTCAGACGCGGCTACGGAAGGCTGGTTTCGCACCACATCTACGAGGACCGGACGAACATCCGAAATGCCCTGGCGCACGATGCGGGCGAGGTGGTGGTCGGAGTCCAGCATGGCGGCGGCTACGGCACACTGGCGGTGCTGCCCATCTCGCCACAGACCGAGTTCATCGCCGGCCCGTTTATCACTTGGGGCTGGGATGGATACGGATCGTATGACGTCGACTCTCGGCCGCTGCCTTCGCCGTCACTCACCCGTCTGAAGAACATCCGGCAGCGGCGCGAAGGGTCCGGCATTGCAGCGAAGATCGTGTTCGTGGGAGCGTCGATGGACATGGGCCTGAGCAGGATTCACTCGAAGCCGATTGGTATCGAGTGGCTTCGGTATCGTTCATGGAAACTGCGCTTCCTCAGCGGGCTTTCGAGCGAGATGCGACGCGATTTCTACTACCGCGGCCATTTCGTCGCGGCCTGCGGATTGGAGGACGAACTGTGGATTCGGTCGAATTTTCCAGACATTCAGCTGCTGAGAGGCCGACTTCCCGATGCCATGGCGGAAGCGCGCGCAATCGTCGTCGACCACCCGATCACTGCACTCCATCAGGCCATGGCCTGCGGATGCCCGACCATCGGATTCTGGGATCAAACGGCCTGGCGGCTTTCCGAGACCGCCAGGCCTGAGTTCGAGATGCTCTCCGAGGCCGGCGTCCTGCTGGCCTCGCCGGAAGAGGCCGCACGCGCACTGAATGAGCTGGGCGACTGCATTGAGGACTGGTGGCGCACTCCAGACGTTCAGAAGGCGGTAAGTGCGTGGTGTCATCGATTCGCGCGCACAGACCAGAGTTGGCGAACAGAGTGGCTCAAGGCGCTATTCACGAGTCCGAACTCCGAGCCAAGCGTCCAACCGCCCGACCGGTGATGTAGCCTCTCTCTTGAATGCGAAGCATCCGCTGGCGATTCGGGATCGGCATCGCTTCAAGCGCGATGCGGCTCGGCATCTCGGTGGCGTCGATGATGACCGTCGCCCGCCTGCTGGGACCGGTCGACTACGGTCGACTCACGTTTCTTGCGGCCAGCATGGCTGCTTTCCGTCAGTGCCTCGACCTCGGCACTTCCACGGCATTCTTCACCCTCGTATCCGGCAACCACCGAGGACCCGCGTTCCTTCGCCGATATTGGTCATGGTTGGCACTGCAACTCGTCGTAGGCATGCTGACCGTCGGCCTCGTCCTGCCTCAAGAGGTATTCGCTTCGCTTTGGACAGGCGAGGGTCGGGTCTTGGTTGCCCTGGCGCTCGTGGCCACATTCACCCAGGGCGCCGTGTGGAATGCCGCTTCCCAACTGGGCGAGGCCAATCGAGAGACGGCCCGGACCCACGCCATCGCACTCGCTGCCAGCGCAACCCACCTCATCGCGGTGATCGCCCTCTGGCACTGGGGCATTCTGGCGATCTGGACGATTTTTGCGGCGACCGCACTGGAATGGGGCGTGGCTAGCTGGGCTGCAGCACGCTTGTATCGCCGAGGACCTCACTTGGGCGGCGCACCGGAGGGCAGCACGCGGGACTTCATTCGCGAGTTTGCTTCCATTTGCCTTCCACTCGTCCCGTATGGAATCCTTGGATTTGGGAGCCAGTTTGGGGAACGCTGGATGCTTCAACGATGGGGCGGCCCAGAGCAGCAGGGACTATTCGGAATCGCCCAACAACTGTCCACCGTTGCGTTCGTGACGACAGGAGCCCTCACACCGCTGCTGTGGAAAGAGGCCGCCGTGTTCCAGGAAGGCGGCGAGACCAAGCGTGCGACGGACCTTTACGCCAGCAGCTCCGGATTCCTTTTCCTCGCAAGCGCCTCGCTCGCAAGCATGCTCATTCCGTGGTCAGGCGAGATTCTCAGGGCAGCGGCTGGCCAACAGTACTCCGGGGCCGTATTCACCTTCACGATCATGTTGCTCTACCCCGTGCACCAGAGCATCGGACAGGCCCAGGGCGCGCTCTTCTATGCGACCCGGCGGGCTACGATGCAGGTGGTGCTCGGTTCAACGACCATGTTGGTCGGCCTCGTCGTGTCGTACGCCCTGCTGGCCCCGGACTCGATGTCGGTTCCGGGCTTGGGTCTTGCGGCAGCGGGCCTCGCGTATAGGCTTGTGGCGGTACAAGCCGTTTCCGTGACCGTTGCGGACTGGATCCTGCTCGGGCGGCGGCGTTGCCTGCGGCGGTTCGGACTTCAGGTCGTGCTCATGGGCGCCATGCTGCTGCTGGCGACATGCCTGAAGGCGTCGGTCACCATCCTGCTACCCTCGACCGCTCACACCGTCGTCGGATGCGCGATCTCCTGTGGCGCCTTTGTTGCAGCCGTGGTCACCATCGCCTATAGATGCCGTGAAGGATTGCTCCGTGTCTTCACGGAGTAACTTAATGCTCCACCGGAGCCAAGTCCGGCCAAACCGACGTCCGGAGACCTCGCATGCCACGTGTCCTTGTCACAACGGTCCCCTTCGGCGCGAAGAACCGCCTCCCGATCGATCTCCTCGAGGGCGCGGGCATCCCCTGCACGATCAACCCGCTCGGCCGGAAGGTGACCGAGGACGAGCTGATCGCCATGCTGCCGGGACACGACATGCTCATCGCCGGCACCGAGGTGATCAGCGACCGAGTGATGGCTGCCGCGCCGCAGCTTCGGCTCATCTCGCGCGTCGGAATCGGGCTCGACGGGGTGGACCTGGAGGCCGCCCGTCGCAGGGGAATACACGTGAGCTACACACCCGAGGCACCGGCCCCGGCGGTCGCGGAACTCACGATCGGGCTGATGCTGTGCCTCCTGCGGTCGGTGCACCTCGCGAACGCGCAACTCCACCGCGGCGAGTGGGAACGGCACTTCGGACGGCGAATCTCGGAGGTCACGATCGGCATCATCGGCGTCGGCCGGATCGGCAGGAGGGTCCTTCGGCGGATCGCCGCCTTCGGCACCCCCAGGGTGCTCGCGAACGACCTGAACCCGGATCCGAAGGCCGTCCCCGAGCTGAAGCTGGAGTGGGTCGGCAAGGAGGAGATCTTCCGGAACGCGGACATCGTCACGATCCATGTCCCGTTGACCCCGCAGACCCGCGCGATGGTGGGTCGGCGGCAGTTCGCGGCGATGAAGCGAGGCGCGCTCGTCGTCAACACCGCGCGGGGCGGGATCGTGGACGAAGCCGACCTCGCGGACGCGCTGCGCTCGGGGGCCGTCGCCGGCGCCGCCATCGACGTGTTCGAGCGAGAACCGTATGCCGGCGAGCTCGCGAGCATCGAGCGCTGCATCCTGACCGCCCACATGGGGTCGATGTCCGAGGACTGCCGGTTCCGGATGGAGACCGAGGCGACCGAGGAGGTGCTGCGGTGCGCGACGGGCGCCGCTATGCACTCGCCCGTCCCGGAAGCGGAGTATCAGATCCAGGCGTACGCGAAGGGAATGGGCTGAGATGATGACGAACGCGATCAAGTCCGTAGCCCTCAGCATCGAGAACCAGATCTGGTCTCGTCCGCAATGACTGTGGACGGCGCGACGACCTCCATATCGTTCCTCGACTTCGACGGCGTCATCAAGGACTCGGTCGATGCCAAGGGGCTCGCCTTCGTCACGATCTTCCGCGAGTTCGGCGAGGCCCTCGGCGAACGCATCCTCGCCCACCACCGCTCCAACGGCGGGATGTCCAGGGCGCAGAAGATCCCGCTCTACCTGAGCTGGGCCGGGCTACCCGTGCGGCCCGGCACCGTCGAGGCATTCACCCGCTCGTTCGCAGCCGAGGCACGGCGGGCCGTGATCGAGTCTCCGTGGGTTCCCGGGGCACTCGAGTTCCTCAAGCGACAGCAAGCCGGGAGAATCAAGGTCATCGTCTCCGCTACGCCGGAGCAGGAACTGCGATCGATCGCGGAGGAGCTTGACATCCTGCAGTACGTGGAGTCGGCGATCGGCACACCCACGACGAAGATCGAAGCCATTCGCTCGACAATGACCCGACTCAGCGCAAGACCGGGCGACTGCACGATGGTGGGTGACTCGAAGGTAGACCTCGATGCGGCGGTGGCGAATGGCGTGCCGTTCATCCTTCGAAGGCATGACGGCAATCGCGACCTCGAGCCGGGCAGTTACGGGCGATCGATCCGCGACCTTCGAGACCTTTGAGCAGCCCGCCCCCGCACTTACGGTAAACTCCCCCGCGTGGTACCGGAGTCAAATCGCTTTGACAGGCTCGAATCGATCCAGCGAATCCGCTCACGATTGTCGAGCGGTGACACCTCGATCGGAAGCTGGATGCAGATTCCGGACGGGTCTGTGGCGGAGATCATGGGGGGGTCGGGATACGACTGGGTCGCGGTCGATCTGGAGCACGGCTCAATCGACACGAGCCAGCTGCCCGGACTCTTCCGTGCGCTGGAACTCGGCGGGGCGCTGCCGCTTGCACGGATCGCCGAGGGCACGCCGGCCGCGTGCAAGCATGCGCTCGATGCCGGCGCGGGCGGCGTGATCGTCCCGATGGTCGAACATCGGACACAACTGGAGCAGGTGCGCGACGCGTGTCGATGGCCGCCGGCAGGTCGGCGTGGGGTCGGCTTCTCACGCGCCAACATGTTCGGCCAGCGCTTCGACCGATATCGCGAGGAGGCGCAATCGCCGCTGCTCGTGGCCATGATCGAAAGTAGCGCGGCGCTCAACGCCGTGGATGACATCCTCTCGACGGCGGGTATAGACGCGGTGCTCATTGGACCCTACGACCTGTCGGCGTCGCTTGGATGCACGGGTGACTTCGGCCAGCCACGGTTCATCGAGGCGATGGCAGCGATCCGCGCCGCCGCGCTCCGGTACAACGTGGCTGCCGGGATCCACGTCGTTGCCCCGGACCCCGGGCAGCTGAGGGAGCGTCTTCGCGAGGGCTACCGCTTCGTCGCGTACTCTCTCGACGCGGCCATGCTGGCATCTGTCGCGAGGAGACCAACTACATGAAGGACGCAGGCGAATCGCGCGTGCGCAACGAGGAGTTCGCCCATAGATTCAGCCGCGAACGCGTTATCCAATCGGTCGTGACAGCGAGCGTCCCGATGATCATCGATGTCGGCGCGCACCACGGCCAGAGCGCTCTCTACCTGCGTGAGTTGTTTCCAGGATCGACCATCCACTCGTTCGAGCCCGATCCGGATTCCTTCCGACGCCTCGCGAGCCTCGGGCTACCAGGTCATGATTGCACCCAGGCGGCGCTCTCGGATCGCCGCGGCCATGTGACCTTTTTCCGCAACGCTATCAGCCATACCAACAGCCTGTATCGGGTCAACTTAGAGAGCAGCGATTCAATCAAGCTCACCGAAGCGCGCCGTACGGGCGACAACGACTTCAGCCGGTCGCTCAACCAGCCATTCCAGGTCCCGTGCTCGACGCTTGACGACTACTGCGCGGAGGCGGGGATCGGCCGCGTTGACCTGCTGAAGATCGACGTCCAAGGAGCCGAGGCATCGGTGCTTCGGGGCGCCGCACGCACGCTCGAGAGCACCGGAGCCGTCGTGCTTGAGGCGAGTTTCTACGACTTCTACGAGCACAAGACCGCTATTTCCAAGCTCGAGCACTGCCTTGGGCCTGCAGGACTCTCGCTGTTCTCGATCCTGGAGATCTCGCAGAACCCGATGAACGGTCACACGGACTGGGTAGAGCTGCTGTACACGCGGGACGTCCGCGCGGGTTCCGGCATGCACCATTCGGCGGAGCGAGACCGCCGATGATCGTCTCGGAGGAATTGATCAGGCCACGGGAGATCTTCGACGAGTATCTCCGCCTATCGGCACTGGACGCGCGGTCTTTCTTCGACGGCTGCCCGCGCACCCGGATCGACTGCCCCGCGTGCGGGACGGCAGGATCCCCCGCGTTCGAGAAGCTCGGCTTCACCTACGAGGAGTGCCCCGCCTGCCGGACGCTCTTCGTGTCGCCGAGGCCCGAGGCTGATGCCTTCGTGCGCTACTACACGCAGTCCGAGTCCTCGAGGTACTGGGCATCGACCTTCTACCCGAAGACCGCCGACGCACGGCGCGAGGCGCTCTGGAAGCCAAAGGCCGCGCTCATCCATGAGTTCCTCCACGGGCACGGATCATCCGACCACTCGGTGATCGACATCGGGGCGGGCTACGGGATCTTTGCCGAGGTCTATGCGGCGGCCTACGGCGCGGCCGTCACGTGCATCGAGCCCAGCCCGGAGCTCTCGGCGGCGTGTCGCGGCCGCGGTCTGCAGGTGATCGAGGGGTTCCTGTCTGACATGACCTCGGACAGGCTGCCTGCCGGGCCACGGGCGTTCGTGAGCTTCGAGCTGTTCGAGCACCTGGTTGATCCGGGGGCATTCCTCCGGGAAGTCCGAGCGCTCTGCTCCCCGGGCGACCTGTTCGTCTTCACGACGCTTTCCGGTGCCGGGCTCGACATCCGCGTCCTGTGGGAGAGCTCCAAGTCCGTGTCGCCCCCCCACCACCTGAACTTCCTGAACCCATGGTCGGCGAGGACGCTGACGCTCTCGTGCGGCTTCTCCAGCGTCGAGGTCCGCACCCCCGGCGTGCTGGACCTCGACATCCTTGCGAACAGCCCCCAGCTCATGCGCGACCGGTTCTGGAGCCTGTTCCTCTCAAGGGCGAGCCCGCGCGAGCGGTCCCAGTTGCAGGGCGTGCTCTCGGGCTCAGGCTGGAGTTCGCACATGATGGTCTGCTGCCGTGCCTAACCACCGGAGGTTCCGATGAAGTCGATCGCCATCATCCCCGCCCGCATGGGCAGCAGCCGATTCCCCGGAAAGCCCTTGGCGAAGATCCTCGGCAAGCCCATGATCGGCCATGTCTGGGAACGGGTTTCCCGGTCAAGGAGCCTCGCCGCGACGGTCGTGGCGACCTGCGATGCCGAGATCCGGGATTACGTGACCTCGATCGGCGGCACGGCGATCATGACGAGCGATCGCCACGAACGTGCGTCGGACCGCTGCGCCGAGGCCCTGCTGAAGGCCGAGGAGATGAACGGTACGCGCTACGACGTGGTGGTCATGGTCCAGGGCGACGAGCCGATGACGCACCCCGGAATGATCGACGAGGCGCTGGCGCCGCTTGCCGCGGACGCATCAGTGAAGATCACCAACCTGCTCGGCACGATCTCCGATGCAGCGGAGTTCGAGGACAGGAACTGCATCAAGGTGGTCTGCGACCTGCACGGCAACGCCCTGTACTTCTCGCGTGAGCCGATCCCGACCCGATGCAAGTCGGCGAGCATCCCGATGGGTAAGCAGGTCTGCGTCATCCCCTTTCGCCGCGAGTTCCTGCTCGAATACACCCGCATGTCGCCCACGCCGCTCGAGATCGCGGAGTCGGTCGACATGATGCGGATCCTCGAGCACGGCGGAAAGGTACGCATGGTTCCGACGACTCACGCGACGTACTCGGTGGACACGCCGGCGGACCTCGCACGCATTGAGCAGATCATGCGCGAATCCCCTCGCTAGGACCTGCGCACCGAGACCAGCCATGGCCACGCCGACCAGAAACCTCGTGGTCTGGGATCTCAGGGGTCCGCCACCAGGGTCCCCTGAACTTGCGGTTTGGAGCGGCGCCGCCCCCCCAGAATTGCCCTACGCCGTCTCGGTCACCCAACTCGTGGAGCAAGACGCCCAACGGCTCCGCGCCAGGTTCCTGACGTGGCTTGGCTCGCTACGCGACCATCGCGTGCGCGGCCGCTCGGTTCGCGAGCACTTGATGCTTCGCGACGGGCTTTCGGCATGGGACTTCTCGGTGATCGCGGAGCGAAACCTTTGGCGATGCCCTGCCATCATCGACGTGCTCCGGCTCTGGGCGCTCGCGGATTTGGCGGAGCGGCGCGCGGTGACGTCGATCGAACTTCATTCCAGCAACCAAGCCATCGCCAATTGCCTGGGTCCGTGGTGCCGCGGAAAAGGCATCGTATTCGTGCACCACGGACCAGCGCGCCGAAAGCCGCGTCTCAGCGTCCGAAGCGGGATTCCGCATCGACTGCGTGCGGCGCTATGGCTCATGCGGCGACTGGTCAGCTGCTGGCCGCTCATTGGCACGGGTAAATCAGGCTGGAATGCCGGACCTGCAGATGCCTGCGTGGTGTCCTACGTGACCTCAGCAGGAGCGAGCGCGACCGGAACCGAAAGCTTCACGAGTCCTTTCTGGCCAGGCATCGAGCAGGCTCTCGGCGAGGGGAGGCGCATCGCTTGGATCCATCGCCTTCCCGACGACTTCGGACCCGCTTCAGCGAAGTCCATCGCTCGCGAGATACAGGCTCTCAATACAGGTACCGGCTCTCACGCGACCCTTGAGTCATTTCTGTCCATTGCGGTCATCGCGTCCGCCGTCCGCGACTTCATGGCCACCACGTCTCGAGCACGGCGGATCGGCGACGCATGGATCCGGGATGACGCGTCGGGACTGGATCTGCGGCCATTGCTGCGGTCGGACTGGCGTCGCTCGGTGCATGGAGCCGCACTCATGGAGCAGTGCCTCTACCTGAACCTGCTTGAGCGCAGCTTCAGAGACGAGAAGCAGCCGCGATGCTGCCTGTACCCCCTCGAGAACTGCGCATGGGAACGCTCGCTCCTGCACGCGTGGCGCTCGAACAGACGCGGCTCGATCGTCGGGGTCCAGCACTCGACCGTGCGCTTCTGGGATCTTCGCTACTTTCAGGTGACGGGTGGCCCTCAAGCAGACATTGGAGGTCGTCCGGATGTTCTCGCCATCAATGGCCCGCTCGCACGCCGCACATTGGAAAGCGGGGCCACCGACCGCTCGGCAATGTTCGATGTCGAGACGCTTCGCTACAACTACCTCATCACTGCCAGTGCCTCGCGCTGGCCGCGACCCGACCCTCTCAAGAAGCAGATACTCCTGCTCGCGGACTATGACCCGATGGTGACGCAACGGCTGGTGGAAGCTGTCGCGGCGACGGCATCCGGCCAGTGGGACATCGTGCTCCGGAGACATCCCACAGGCCCTCTCCCTCAACTCCCGCCATATATCGAGATCGCCACAGGTAGTCTCGAGGGCGCCCTCTCCCAAGCGACCATGGTCGTGTCGAGCCCGACAACATCGGCGGTGATCGACTGTCTTGGGGCAGGCGCACCCGTGGTGGTCCTGCGCGATCCCTGCACCTTGGACCTCAATCCGCTGCGACATGTCTCGGGCCTGATGACGGCCGCAACGCCCGAGGAGTTGCGCCCTTTGATCGCCGCGGCGGCCGCTGGCACCCTTGATCGGCAGCCGCGTCTGGACAGCCTCCTGAACCTCGACCCAGCGCTTCCCAGATGGCGCCAACTTCTTTCCTCCGTGATGCAGCAGGATCCACGGGTGCCACAACGCAGCGATGAGTCGCCCAAATCGCCAAGGGAATGCTCATGAATCCATCGATCTCGGTTGTCATCACAACCTTCGAGAAGCCACGCCTACTCGAACAGGCGATCAGGTCGGTACTTGCCCAGACCGCCAAGCCGAGCGAGATCATCGTCGTGGACGACGGCTCAGGAAACGCGACCCGCGACGCGATCCATAGGTTCGCGGGTGACGGGGTCACCCACATATGGCAACCCAACTCCGGAGGACCGGCGGCACCGCGAAACACGGGGTGGAGGGCTGCAAGAGGCGAATGGGTGGCGTTTCTCGACGATGACGACCTCTGGCACCCCCGCAAACTTGAAGCATGCTCAGACGTATTGCGTCGCTTAACGCAGACAGACATCCTCTACCACCCTCTCGAAACGTTCGCCGAGGATGATCCAATTGGGAGCCGCGCGTCTCGCGTCGTCGGCGGCCGGGAGTTGCCCGAGGACGCGCACCGATGCTTGCTCGAAACCGGCTTCGTGCCCCTTCCATCGAGTCTGCTTGTCCGCCGAACCGTTCTTCAGTCGCTAGGGGGATTTGACGTCGAACCGGACTTGGTGGCTGCCGAGGATCTCGATTTCGCAATTCGAGCCTCTGCGGCGGGTTATCAATTTGCGTTCGTCCCAGAGACCCTCGCCAGATACCGCGTGAGCGGGACACATCTAAGTTCCGCGACGAGAACCGTTCGATTCGCGCCCGTGCTCCGCCGCCGGTACTTCGCCGAATGTAGCCTCGCCGATTGTCCCGACTGGCTCGTTCGATGGCTGCTCAGCTCGAACCTCCGGCAGCTGCGACTCAGCGAGCTGGGGCGACTGTTAGCCGAGATTCGATCGACCCAGAGCGTCATCGGAACGGTCAGAAGGGTCGTAAGGTGCTACTTGCCTCAGCGAATGCGAGCACATCTTGGTTTCGGGTTGCCCAAGATCGCAACCTCCGCGCCGCGCCAGGACGGAACCCGTGTCGCTTAGGTGTTGTCAGCGTAACGGCTCTTCATCGCTGCAAAGAGTGGCTTGGTTCTGCTGCGCTCTGGCGCCCGCATGCGTGTATCCGACTCAAGTACTAACCGGGACAACGATGGCTGCCGCCATCCAGTACGCAGCAATCCTGGCCGTAGTCGCGCTGGTATTGATTGAACAAAGGCACTCATTTCCTGTTTCCACTCGATTAGGCCGAGTCCGGATTGGATTTGGGCCGATTGTATGTGCCTACGCTGCGAGCTTTGCTATTCACTGCGTGAGTGAAATAGTTGCCAAGCAGTGGTCGAGCTACGTCTTCGCCCGCAACGTCGTTGTCTTTGCGAGCCCGCTTGTCGTCTACTTCGCCGCCAGAAGGGCGAGCTCAGGAAGCTCGATTCTCGCCGGACTTGCAACAGCGGGCATAGCCAATGGTGCACTGTGGGTAGTCGAGGCAGCGCATCGAGCTGTTAGTGGCGATGTTTCTGAGTTTGCAATCCGTGCCTTTGATTACGCGTCTGTAAGAATGGAGGAAGTTCAGGGATCCGAGCAAACGAACTTCAACCGGATCAACCCCGCCTCGCGCGTATATGGAGTTCAGGAGTTTGCTCGAATATCTGCTAGTTGGTGGAGCCTTGGAATCGCAGCAATGGCGTCATATCTTGCCGAGTCAGGCCGAACGCGCCGCGCCACCGCGGCATTAGCGGCAGGCCTCCTTGTGCTTATCGCTTGCCAGAGTTTTACAGCAGTCATCGCCTTTTCGATAGCGACTTGGGTTGCATTCCAAGGACCGTCGGCAAAAAGGGCGGCTGTGTGGCTTGCCGTGGCGCTACCCATCTTGCTAATGAGCCTTGCCTTGACTTTAGCAGTGGCAATCGCTGCCCCGGCAGATATCTCAAGTGCGATTGACAATGGCGCGAGACGAGGCCGGGTATTGGAGCTGCACCATTCGGCGCAGGTGACACGAGATTGCTCGTATGCTGCCCCGATCAAGCGCCGCGCACACACTCCGACGATCGAAAAGTTCCAGAGCCCTGATTCCGCAACATGACCTTCAGGCACTCAACGAGGCCCCCGGGCAATGGCGCTACCGATTTATGCGTTGCCGTCGCTTGGATCCTGTTGTGGATTGGCTATGAGTGGGCGTGGCTCGTACATTCAGACATCTGGGGGACTCGAGGCGCCGGCACGATTTTCAAATCCGCAGGGATTGGCGCCCTGCTGCTCGCCACTTTTGGAGCCCTTGCCGCCGCAAAGCGACGACCTCCCCCGTCGTCCATGAGGTACCTGGTTTTCAGTTTCGTCTTGTGCGCGTGGCTCTTTGTTCCCGCAGCGCTGAACGACGACCTTGGAGGAGCCGCGAAGTGGGGGGCTCGGATAGTGTCGACCGCCTGCATCGTGCTGCTCGTCGCCCGAAGTCGCGAACTCGGTCGCCGCTTAAGCCGCCTCATCGCCTGGACGATGCTGGTGTCGGCCGTCGTTTACTTCGTTTGCGTTGCTGGACTCATAGCGAAGCTGCTTCCGGTTGAAGTCACATTTGAGAACGGCGCCTTCATCCGCCTCGCGGCGACCAATGGAACTCTATTCGGCACTCCGATCGTTCGCTTCTGCGGGCCATTTACAGAGCCCTCCATCGCGAGCGCATATTCTCTCGCGGCGGCCGCAATCTGGTTCGGCACTAACAGAGGTCGGTCGATTCGAGGCACTGCTGCGGGGGCGCTTTGCTTTGCAGCGGGTGTCTGCACGCTTTCGATTACTGGCGGAGTGCTGATAGCGCTGTATGTACTCACGCCGTGCCTCTCGCAGGCGCGACTTCGGGTTTGGCCGAGTGCGGTGGCTGCAGTGGCGATAGCGGCCTTCGCACTCGCAGCTAGGCCGCTTGCCGTGTGGGTGTTTCCTGAGAACAACCTACTTTCAATCTTGGCGGGGATTCGAAATCACGGTACAGATAGCCTTGATTCGCTCTCGGCTGGCCGCCTCACGTGGTTCGGGTCCTCGGTCGCGCAAGGGCTTAGTTCCGTGGTTGGCGTCGGACCCCCGAGAGTTCTCGGCGAAGGAGGCCTCGAAGAAACGTCACAGAGCGCGCCCGCCCTATGGCTACTCTTCGGGGGAGTGCCAGCACTCATTCTGACCTGCACTTGGCAGATGGACACTCTCGTCGCGATCCTTCGTGGCAAGCCGTGGAGTCGCGCCCGAACCTCAGCCGTCCAGGCGTACGTATCGCTCGAATCACTCCAATTGATCTACGGCACATTTCTCTCCCCTGGCCTCGCCGCGCTCACAGGTGCCGGATTGTGTGAGGCTGAGATCCAATGCGAGAGAGAGAGGCACTTCGGCCAAGAGACACCTCTGGCGAAGTCGAAGGAGACGCGGAACTTGGTATCGGAGCCCCTTTGAAAATCGGAAACAGGCACCCATGCGAGACGGCTCGCAAGCCGCCGTACATCGTCCTACTCGGTTCGACTGGTTTCGTCGGTTCGGCCGTTCAGGCACAACTTGAGGAAACGGCCTATCGGGTCATCTGCGTCTCGAATGACCCGCGAGTAGATCGAGTTCTGGACCTGTCGTCCGCACCTGACCTGACATCCGCCATTCCACAGGGCGCGGTCGTCGTAAACCTTGCCTACATGTGGCACGCCGGGGAATCGGCTAACCGCGCAATCAGCCGGAACATCGCGGAAGCCTGCACCCAAGCCGGCGCGGCACGTCTGGTGCATTGCAGCCCGGCGGCGCGCCGGGCTCAGAAGTTTCCCGAAGTCTCAGGCATGGGCCGCCTCCTTGAGGATCGCCTTGTCGAGCTCCGCGTCCGCCAGCAGCCGCTTCAGCCGCGCGTTCTCCTGCTCGAGCGCCTTCAGGCGCTTCGCCTGGTCGACCTTCATCCC
>SXGQ01202771.1_pt1 | contig 24586 bp, 23 predicted proteins | sample 3178371 | NCBI WGS metagenome assembly SXGQ01 (sample SAMN11356859, study PRJNA531348) | freshwater metagenome | isolation source: freshwater sample F1-20 | place: China: Fuxian Lake, Yuxi | collected 2017-12-25 | reverse complement strand
GTTATTCGTGAAAAAAGATAAGATTTCGAAAATTCAACCACTTCTGGCACCAGGTAACTTGAACTTAACCAGCATTGCCTACCTCAACCACATTGGTACCCATCCTGCAGCTACGGATTTGACAGTTTTAGATTCCATTGCTTTCCAAGAGAAAATTGGCTCCAAGCGGAAAGAAGATCGACTTCGGTTTATCCAAAAATACTGGTCTGATCAAGTGCGAAATGTCCCTGGCATCCGCGTAAATACACCAGAGGACCCTGCTCGATGCTGCGGTATCGGAAATGTTTGGGTAGAAAAGTACAGTCCCACAGATATGGGAAAAATACTGATAGACAAATACAAGATATTTACCGCTCCGATCGATGGTGCCGGAGTGCAAGGGGTACGAGTAAGTCCAAACATTTACACCAGTACTGCTGATTGCGATATACTGGTAGCAGCCTTGAAAGAAATGGCAAAATAAATCCTAGAAAAATTGAAGAAGGGGGCTAATCACGAGTGGATTAGCCCCCTTTTTTTATGAATTGCTAAAAAAAATAGGGATTTGCATAAATTATTAATACAAACACTTGCAATTCATTGCAGGAGATACAACATTTGCAGCCTCAAATTATGGAAAATCAAACGTTTATAGACTCTTTGCTACTGTTGTCTTCGACAAAGGCGGAAGGTACGTTGGTGTCCACTACTTTTTTAGCTGCACGCTTGAGGCAGTCCTTTAGGGTTTAACCCTATTTTCATCTTGCATTCCTATGTGGAAAGCACCATTAGCACACCCCTATCCTATTTAAATCAATTTACTTGCAAGCTCCCCAACTGGAATGCAATTAAAAAACTAAGCAATGGAAGAATTAACATTCCGTATTCAAGTAGCCGACAGCACACATAAAGTTTATGCCAACCAAATTGCTGCAGAGATGGAAAACTCTGCAAAAGCGAGAGGAACAGGGATTGCCAAACGAAGTCCCGCCTATTTGGAAGCAAAAATGGACGAAGGAAAAGCAGTAATTGCCTTGACCAACGAAGGGAAATGGGCAGGGTTCTGTTATATTGAAGCTTGGGGCCATGGAAAATTTGTAGCGAATTCTGGCTTAATTGTAGCTCCCGATTACCGGCAATATGGTTTGGCTCGAAAGATTAAGCAGGAAGTATTCAAACTTAGTCGGGCAAAATTTCCTGAATCAAACATTTTCGGATTGACAACAGGCGCAGCAGTAATGAAAATCAATTCTGAGTTGGGCTATATCCCAGTTTCCTACTCCGCATTGACTGATGACGAGGAATTTTGGAAAGGCTGTCAAAGCTGTGTCAATTTTGAAATTCTGATGTCTAAAAACAGACAAAACTGTCTCTGTACGGCCATGCTTTACGATCCCAATTCAAAGAAGAAATAACTAAACAGGATGGAATCAACTGAATAGTTTAACTTCTATTCTTTTGATTGCCATCAACTGATGATCTTATGAAAAAAGTAGTTTTAGCTTACAGTGGTGGATTAGATACTACGTTCTGTGCACTTCACCTCTCAAAAGATTTGGGTCATGAAATCCATGCTGTTTTAGTGAATACGGGTGGATTTTCTGCCAAAGAACTCCAAGACATTGAAAGCCGAGCGCATGCTTTAGGAGTTGCTTCCTTTCGGATTTTAGATGTGGTTCAAGACTATTACCAGTCGGTGATCCGCTTCCTAGTCTATGGAAATGTGCTCAAAAATGACACCTATCCCCTTTCAGTTTCCGCAGAGCGTATCGTACAAGCTAAATCCATCGCGGAATATGCGAAGTCCATTGGAGCGGAGGCCGTAGCCCATGGTTCTACTGGTGCAGGAAATGATCAGGTTCGATTTGATATGATTTTCCAAATTCTAATTCCTGATGTGGAAATCATCACTCCTATTCGCGACCTCAAGCTCAGTAGACAGGAGGAAATTGACTACCTCAAAAATCATGGGGTGTCCATGAATTTTGAGAAAGCAGCCTATTCGGTCAACAAAGGGATTTGGGGCACCTCTGTAGGTGGAAAAGAGACCTTGACTTCGTCAGAATTCCTACCTGAAGAAGCCTGGCCTACTCCAGTAACTGAGCATGAGCCCAAAGAAGTAAAATTGACTTTCGTTCAAGGTCAAATCAAAGGAGTGGATGGAGTATCCTATTCCAATTCAGTCGACGCAATTTTGAAGCTGCAATCCTTAGCTGCACCGTTCGGCATTGGACGTGATATCCATGTGGGCGACACCATCATCGGCATTAAAGGTCGTGTAGGCTTTGAAGCAGCTGCTCCTGTCATTTTAATTAAAGCGCATCAGTTGCTCGAAAAGCATACCTTGACCAAATGGCAAGCCTATTGGAAAAAGCAAGTAGCCGAGTTTTACGGCAACCATCTCCACGAAGGCCATTTTTTGGATCCTGTAATGCGCAATTTTGAAACTTTTCTTGAAAGCACGCAAGAGCAGGTTTCTGGAGAGGTATGTGTCCTGTTGCAACCTTACCGCTTTACCCTATTAGGTATCACTTCTGACCATGATCTCATGTCTGCCAAATTCGGTTCCTATGGAGAAATGAACAAAGGCTACACAGGAGAGGATGTAAAAGGATTCACTCGTATTTTGGGTAACCAAACTGCCATCTTCCACAAGGTCAAGAATACAAATGAATAAGTTAAAAACAGCCATCATCGGTGCAGCGGGCTACACGGGAGCCGAGTTGATTCGACTTCTAGTCCATCATCCTGCATGCGAACTTGTTTGCCTGCATTCCAAAAGTCAAAAAGGAATTCGCGTAGATCAAGTGTATCGTGATTTGTTAGGAGATTGCGATCTTCTATTTACGGATCAGGTACCCACTACAGGTCTTGATGCGGTTTTTTTGTGCTTACCACATGGTGAAGCTTCCATATTCCTCAAACAGCATTACTTTCCAAGTTCAACCGTTATCCTTGACTTGTCCACTGATTTTAGAGATGAGTCAGCTGGATTTGTTTACGGACTTCCAGAGATCAATGCGAAAAAAATAAGCAAGGCAAAGCGTATTGCCAACCCTGGATGCTTTGCGACTGGAATCCAACTGGCACTTGCACCTGCAATACAAAAAGGATGGATTCAGGGAGTTGTGCATGTAACTGGCATTACGGGTTCGACAGGCGCTGGTAAAAGTTTAACCGAAACTTCTCATTTTAGCTACAGAACCTCGAATGTATCGGTGTACAAGTTGTTTACCCACCAGCACATCAAAGAAATCAATCAAACTTTCCAGCAATTAAATCCGGAAGTTAATCCAGAGGTGCTTTTTGTTCCCTACCGTGGTAATTTCACAAGGGGGATCTGGATAACTGCCTATTTTCCATTTAGCGGAACACAGGTACAGGCGATGGAAACCTATAGCCAGTTTTATGCTGAATCAGCATTTACCCACATTTCAACTCAGGAACTCGATCTAAAACAGGTAGTAAATACCAATAAATGTCTGCTCCACCTTCAAGTAGAAAAGGGGCAGCTGGTGGTGTATTCAGCTTTGGACAACCTATTGAAAGGTGCTTCTGGACAGGCCGTTCAAAACTTCAACCTAGCCTTTGGTTTGGATGAGAAAATGGGCTTGAATCTAAAATCAATCGCATTCTAAATTAAACTTGCTCCAATAACCAAGTTACTTAGACTCCAAAAGATGAATTTATTCGACGTCTATCCCCTAATCCCAGTTACCCTAGTGAAAGCTGATGGTTGTCGCTTATGGGACGATCAGGGTCAGGAATATTTGGATTTGTATGGTGGTCATGCTGTCATCTCCATTGGGCATAGCCATCCGCACTATGTCAAGCGAATAAGCGAGCAAGTCAACCAATTGGGATTTTATTCCAACTCTATTCAGATTCCATTGCAACAGGCTTTGGCGGATAAATTGGCTGAACTATCCTGCTTGCATAGCTACCAACTTTTCTTGGTGAATTCTGGTGCCGAAGCAAATGAGAATGCCTTGAAAATGGCTTCTTTTGTGACCAAGAAATCAGGATTTATTGCATTTTCTGGATCTTTTCATGGCCGTACCTCTGCTGCGGTTGCCCTAACGGACAATCCCAAATTAGTGGCTCCTTGCAATGCGCGAGAGGATTTCCATATCCTCCCTTTTGGTGACCTAGAAGCAGTAGAAAAAACGCTGGCCAGTCAAAGTATTGCTGGTATCATCGTAGAAGGAATCCAGGGTGTCGGCGGAATTCAAGTACCAAGTGCGGAGTTTTTGATTGGGCTAGCTCAATTAGCTAAAAAATATGAGGCCAAACTCATTTTAGATGAGGTACAGTCTGGTTATGGCCGAACCGGACGATTTTTTGCACACCAGTGGGTGGATGGAGTTTTTCCAGACCTGATTACCATTGCCAAAGGTATGGGAAATGGTTTTCCAATTGGTGGACTTTTGCTTTCAGAAGCGTTTAAAGCAAGCTACGGGTTACTAGGAACTACCTTCGGAGGCAATCACCTGGCTTGTGCTGCAGGACTAGCCGTATTGGAGGTATTGGAAGCAGAACGATTGCAGCAAAAAGCATTGGAACTAGGAGACCGACTGATGGCCGAACTCCGAACCATTCCTGGAGTGGTGGCAGTACGAGGCAAAGGCTTAATGATCGGTTTAGATCTCAATCAAGACGCAGGTCCTATCCGTTCAATTTTGGTATCCAAATACAAGATATTTACCGGATCTGCAGCAGTAAAGGAAACAATACGTCTCCTCCCGCCTTTGTCAGTTGACTGGAATCAACTACAATCCTTTGTAACTGCTTTAAAAGAAGTCTTGGCAAGCTAAATTCACTAAAATTTCCCTACCATGGAGCATTTTATCCAATTTGAATCTAGAGAACTCGGTCAGGAATTGATAGATCTGGCAGCAGCATACAAAGCAAACCCAGTCCTCCATGCTAAAAAAGGGGTCGGAAAACGGGTAGGCTGCATATTTTTAAACCCTTCACTTCGTACGCGGGTGTCTACACAAATCGCTGCTCAGCAACTTGGGATGGAAGCCATCGTGCTCAATATGGATAAAGAAGGCTGGGCACTTGAAATGAGGGAAGGCGCAATCATGAACAAGGGTACTGTGGAGCATATCAAAGATGCGGCAGGGGTATTGGGCTCCTATTTTGATATTTTAGCCCTTCGTGCCTTTCCTTCGTTGACTCAAAAGGAAGAGGATGTAACCGACTTCGTTTTGCATCAGTTTATCAAGTACAGTGGCATCCCTGTGGTCAGTTTGGAATCCGCCATCCGGCATCCCCTACAGAGTATGGCCGACCAGCTCACCATTCAAGAATTAGCCAAGGGTAAAAAAAGACCAAAAGTAGTCCTTACCTGGGCACCTCATATCAAGGCTATTCCCCATGCGGTAGCCAATAGTTTTGCTGAATGGACCTTAGGAATGGGCCATGACCTGACCATCTGCCACCCAGAGGGATATGAATTAGACGCTGAATTCACGCAAGGCGCTACTCTCAGTAATGATCAAAGTGAAGCATTACAAAATGCTGATTTTGTGTATGTTAAAAATTGGTCAGCATTCAATGATTATGGGAAAATTTTATGCACGGATGAACGATGGATGCTTACAGAGGCTCATCTTAAAAATGCTCCAGAAGCCAAAGTCATGCATTGCCTTCCCGTGCGAAGAAATGTGGAGCTATCGGATGAAATCCTAGATGGCTCACGATCCTTGGTACAGCAGCAGGCCTTCAATCGAATCTTTGCTGCGAAGGCAGTCCTGAGCAAACTTTTGGAGTAATTTTGTTAATTTGAGGGGCCTATGAAAATCTCAATTGTCAAAATCGGAGGAAATGTCATTGACTATCCAGAAAAACTGGATGAGTTTCTGAGCATTTTTGCCAAGATTCTAGGTTTTAAAATTCTTGTACATGGGGGTGGCGTCATGGCTAGCCGATTTGGTGAAAGCATGGGTATCATGCCAGAAATGGTGGATGGTCGCCGAATTACTGACAAGGATACCCTTGATATCGTAACTATGGTCTTCGCTGGCTTAATTAGTAAAAGTGTGGTGGCCAAGTTACAGGCATTAAAGGTGAATGCATTGGGTATGAGTGGCGTAGACGGTAATTTAATTCGATCTACAAAGCGACCTTTCAAGGAGATCGACTTTGGTTTTGTGGGTGATATTAAAGAAGTTAATGTTGTGCTTCTACAGCAGCTCCTACAAGCTGGGATGATTCCTGTGGTGAATGCGATTACACATGATAAAAAAGGGCAGCTACTCAACACGAATGCAGATTCAATCGCTTCTGCCATTGCCACTACCCTTTCCAAAGTGTATCCTGTAGACCTTTATTTCTGTTTTAATAAATCTGGGGTATTGGTAGATGAAAAAAATGACCAATCTATCATCCCATTGATTAACGAAGACATTTACAATGAGCTACGTAAAGAGAATGTGATTCATTCGGGGATGATTCCAAAACTGGATAATGCCTTTGAAGCCCTCAAACAAGGAGTTCAGCGCGTCTGGATAGGTAAAGCTGAAAATTTACTAATGGCGGTCAAAGGAAAGAAAGCGGGCACCATTATCGAAAGACAACGTTACGAATTGTATTGATGGAGGAACTGAAAGATGAAGCGATCGCTTTACTAAAGCAATTGATTGCTATCCCCTCATTTTCGAAGGAGGAAGAGGGAACTGCAGATGTAATCGCCAATTTTTTAACGAAAAAAGGAATAGCTCCCCAACGTCAAGGCAATAATGTTTGGGCCTTTTTAACCCCTTTTGATGAGCATCGCCCCACCATTTGGTTGAATTCCCATCACGACACCGTAAAACCCAATACGGGGTACACCAAGGATCCATTTTCAGCTATAGAAGAAGAGGGGAAACTCTTTGGACTGGGTTCCAATGATGCAGGTGGAGCTTTAGTTGCCCTAATTGCAACTTTCTGTAGCTTCATTGGAAAAGATTTTCCCTTCAACTTAGTGCTTATTGCCTCGGCAGAAGAAGAGATTTCTGGTCTCCAAGGCATCTCAAGCCTAATTCCGATACTACCACCTGCTGACCTCGTGCTGGTAGGTGAGCCAACTCAAATGAAATTGGCTGTCGCCGAAAAGGGACTTTTAGTAATCGAGGGAACTATTAAAGGAAAAGCAGGGCATGCTGCGCGGGAAGAAGGAATCAATGCGATTTATTTGGCATTAAACGATTTGGAGAAGTTGAAAAATTTTCAATTTCAAAAAGTATCCCCTATTCTCGGCCCCACCAAGGTTTCTTGTACCGTAATTCATGCCGGAGAACAGCACAATACAGTACCTGAGCTGTGTCGATATGTATTGGATGTTCGGATAAACGAATTGTATGCGCATGAGGAGGTTTTGGAGGAGTTGAAATCAGTGCTTACAGCTGAATTAGTTCCTAGATCTATGCGATTAAGATCCTCCAACTTACCTGAAGGGCATCTTTTGCATCAAGTAGCTACCCACAAGGGCTTAGAGAAGTTTGGTAGCCCTACCCTATCCGATCAGGCATTAATCCCTTATCCTTCAGCGAAGATCGGTCCAGGAGATTCGGCCCGCTCACATACCGCAGATGAGTTTATCTTTACGCAAGAAGTAACGAATAGCATCACTACCTATATTTCAATTCTTTCAAACTACGCAAGCCTCTACCTTCAAACGAAGCATCCGCAATGAAACTTTGGCAAAAAACCACAAATAGCAAGCAGGAAGTTGAACAGTTTACGGTCGGAAAAGACCCTGAATTTGATCTGCTATTAGCTCCGTATGACGTATTGGGATCCATGGCACATGCGGCAATGCTGGAAACCATAGGATTGTTGACAGGGGAAGAAAATAAGGTTCTTCAACAGGGGCTAAAGGAGATTTACGAAGAAATAAAGCAGGGAAAGTTTGGGATTGAACCAGGCGTCGAGGATGTTCACTCACAGGTAGAATTGCTCCTTATCCAGCGCCATGGAGATGTCGGAAAAAAACTACACAGTGGTAGAAGCAGAAATGACCAAGTTCTCGTTGATTTAAAATTATTTTACCGGGAGGCGATTCATGAGATTTTCGATGAGGCGAATAATTTGGCCAACTTATTAATTCAACTAGCTGAAACCCACAAAGAAGATTTAATGCCAGGCTACACCCACACCCAGTTAGCAATGCCGTCCTCCTTTGGATTATGGTTTGCTTCCTTTGCAGAAGGTCTTAGCGAAGACTTAGGACTGCTTCAGGTTGCCTTTGAACTAAGCAATAAAAATCCTTTGGGATCTGCTGCAGGCTATGGTTCTAGCTTTCCACTTGACCGTGCGATGACTACGCGACTATTGGGATTTGCTGAGCTACATCACAATGTCATAAACGCACAAAATAGCAGAGGGAAGACGGAACGCACAATCGCCTTTGCTTTGGCAGGTATGGCTGGAACCCTGAATAAACTATCCTCCGATGTCATTCTTTTTTGCAACCAGCATTTTGGTTTTGTCTCCTTCCCTGATGAGTTGACCACGGGAAGTAGCATCATGCCCCATAAAAAAAATCCCGATGTGTTTGAATTAATTCGCGCCAAGACCAATCAAATTCAAAGCCTACCCGGAATGGTGGGATTCTTACTCACAAACCTTACTTCAGGCTACCACCGAGACATGCAGCTACTAAAAGAAGCAGTTTTTCCTGCCTTAGACACCATGCGGTCCTGTCTCCAAATGAGTAATTTTATGCTGAAATCAATTCAGGTGAGAAAAAACATTCTGGAGGATCCATTTTACATGCATCTATTTTCTGTGGAAGTCGTCAATGAGTTGGTACTTAAAGGCGTACCCTTTAGGGATGCCTACAAGCAGGTTGGGGAGGATATTGAAGCCAAGCGCTTTGTTCCCAACCAAGAAAATGTAGCCCACAGCCATGTAGGAAGTATCGGTAACTTGTGCCTTGCAGAAATCGAAGCCAAACTAGAAAAACAAGTTAATAGATTCGATTTTGAGTCCATCGCTAGTGCTTATGCCCGATTACTTTTGTAAATCATAAAAACTGTAATTGACTAAGTGGTCAGTCTCATCTTCCCACTGCAGAAGCTACTATTAAAAAAATTTTCTAGTTGCTAGTAGCTTGTTTTAGAGAAGAATAATGAATGCTTTGTATTTTAATATGATTAATTCAAAAAAAACTCCAGTGCTTTCACACTGGAGTTTTTTAGTAATTTCCCGATCAATATTTCGGGGGGTTTTAGATATCCAATTGATAGACATCGTCAAGTAATTCATTGGAATCGATGTTAACTCCAAGATCTTTGATGATTCCAGAGTCCACACCATATACCCAGCCATGGATGAATAGCTCCTGTTTTACATTCCAGGCATTTTGGACGATGGAGGTTTTGGCGAGATCATAGACTTGCTCTACCACGTTTAATTCTACAAATCGATTGAATTTCTGAGTATCATCTTCAATGATATCGAGTTCTTTTTGATGAAAACGATATACATCTTTGATGTGCCGAATCCAATTGTCCACGATACCATAAGATCCTGAACCCATTGCTGCACGAACTCCTCCACAGCCGTAATGTCCACAGACGATGATGTGTTTTACTTTCAAGACATTGACTGCATAATCGAGTACACTCAGCATGTTCATGTCAGTATGCAACACCATATTGGCAATATTGCGATGCACAAAAACCTCTCCAGGCTTAGCACCGATGATCTCATTGGCAGGAACTCGGCTATCTGCGCACCCAATCCAAAGAAGAGGCGGCTGCTGGCCTTTTGCTAGTTTGTTGAAGAAATCAGGGTCTAATGCTAGTCTTGAAGCTACCCAGCCTTTATTGTTTTCCAATAGTTGATTATAATATGCTTTGTTCATATATTTAAGTTGTTTAAAGTGCACTGTCTGGAGTATTCCAACCGAAGAAAGCAATGTAGCTTCCAGGGTTTTCAAACACTCCTTTTTTAGAAATTAATTTAACATGTATATTTCGATCTTTAGCTTGGGCTACAAAATCTTCTAAAATTTCAATTACATCAAAGTGAAGATGAATTGTTTTTCGCACATCTAGTTCCAAATAGGTCCCTTCTGGCAAACTACTTAGCTCCCGCTGAATTGCTCCTTTGTTTAGAAATGACAATTCCTCTGCCAGAGTCATGTAAACATGATTTCCAGATTTGGATTCGCCTTTTACAATGTGCAGAAAGTACGAATTCTTATAGTTTTCAATCAAAATGATCACCAAAGAAACAGCCATTCCCAATCCTATTCCAACTAGGATGTCTGTAAAAACCACCCCTATTGCCGTCACAATGAAAGGCAAAAATTGAGATTTACCCAATTTGAACATCTTCACAAACAGCGCTGGATTTGCCAATTTATAGCCTACCATCAACAACACCGCAGCCAAAACAGCCAAAGGAATCTTGTTCAGTAAATTTGGAATCAGAATAATAGATAACAAAAGCAAAAAACCATGAGAAATCGTTGAAAGTTTGGTCTTTCCTCCAGATTGGGTGTTGGCAGAAGTTCTCACAATCACCTGAGTAACAGGAATACCCCCTATCAGACCTGAAAGGATATTTCCCGATCCTTGTGCCAATAGCTCCCGATTGGTTGGGGTCACTCTTTTTTCAGAATCAAGCTTATCTGAAGCCTCTACACATAGTAAGGTCTCCAAACTCGCAACCACCGCCAAGGTAAGTGCCACTGTCCACACTTCTAAATTGGTAATAGCTCCAAAATTGGGAAGTGTAAATTGGCCAATAAACATATCCAGGTTCTCAGGGACAGGCACTTTCACTAGATGCGAAGCTTGAATGAAGAAAATTGAACTTTCTGGAACGAAACTTTGAAAGATCAAGCCAACAACCACTGCAACCAAGGGCCCTGGTACTAATTGAAAAAAACGGTGCTTTTTAATTAGTACTTTTTCCCAAAGAATCAGGATAACCAAAGAAATAATCGAAAGCGTAATCGCTCCTTCAGAAATTGAATTCATCATCGAAGAAAATGCCGTGAATGTATTTTCTCCATCGGGCTGAAGGAAATTTTCATCTCCTTCAAAATCAGAATCGTTCCCAATTGCATGAGGAATTTGCTTCAAAACGATGATTATACCAATCGCTGCCAACATTCCTTTGATGACTGCACTTGGAAAATAATAACCAATCACTCCCGCCTTCAATATACCAAGTATAATCTGGATGAGTCCCGCCAAAATCACAGCTAAAAGGAAGTTTTCAAAACTTCCCAAAGTTGTAATTGCGGTCAAAACGATAACAGCCAAGCCGGCCGCAGGACCAGAGACGCCAATAGCTGATCCACTTATTATGCCCACTACTATACCGCCGATAATACCAGCAATCAATCCTGAAAAGAGAGGGGCCCCACTTGCAAGAGCTATTCCCAAACAAAGTGGTAACGCAACAAAAAACACGACAATACTAGCTGACAAATCCTTGCCAACATACTTAAATGAAGGTTTCATAGGTAAATTTTAAATGAATTATGATAGATTTATGAAATTCCTAAGAAGATTTTCACTATGAAAATCTTGAAAAATCTGGAGGAGGAGGGAGTACCTCCTGTTCATAAACGGAAAAAATTGCAGAATTTTTACAAAAATAGATTTGGACTGGAATCTTAAAACCATGTGTCAAAAACCTGAATGCAGGTAATGCAAAATCAATTTTTTTGGTCTTTTCCTCTTCCTGAATCTCTTTAAGGGGATCGGTTTCCACCAACTCACTAACTATCAACAACAGTGGGGAGTAGTAGACGCAAGCTATCAAATTGACAGCCATCAAAAAACTTAAGATTATGACGAAACGATTCAAAAAGATGGAAATAAAGAATTAATTAACTAAATGATTTTAACAAAGGTAAATTATGAAATGCTTTTGAGGCAGAAAAAGTTCAAAATTCTCAAAAAAAAATAAAAATATCTGATGTTGAATCAATAACATCGCCTACAAAAAATAAGACTTCTCGTCTTCTGGAAACCTTATTTCTTTAAACTTGCACAAAAACTAAGTAATCCTCTTCTCCACATGATTATCCGAAATCATACGAGCTTGGATAAATAAATTCCCTACTTTTCAACTTAAATCACAATCCTTTTTCAGAATGATTACTAGAAATTTCCAATCATCATCCCCTTTACATTTAGAATCAGGGAAGGTTTTAGAGAATTTCACGGTGGCTTATACCACCTATGGAGAGCTCAATTCAGATCATTCCAATGTAATTTGGGCAGTACATGCGCTTACAGGCGATGGACAGGTTGCCGATTGGTGGAGTGGTTTGGTTGGAGAAAATGCGCTCTACAATTTTTCCTCTCACTTTATCATCTGTGCCAACCTGCTCGGGAGTAGCTACGGATCTACTAATGCGCTGAGTGAAAATCCTGCAACAGGAACTCCCTTTTATTATGAATTCCCAACGCTTAGCACACGGGATTTGGCCCAAAGCCTTGAAATGCTTCGTCAACATTTGAAAATTGAACAAATTCATACGCTTATTGGCGGATCTTTGGGTGGACAAGTAGCATTGGAATGGGCCTACACCTTAGGTGAGAAACTTGAACATGCAATCATCATCGCTTCGACTGCAAAAACCTCTCCTTGGGTTATTGGTTTTAATGAGGCACAACGCATGGCTATCGCTGCAGACAGCAGCTGGGGGCAAGAGCACCGAGATGCCGGTAAGAAGGGGCTAGAAGCAGCTCGAGCTATTGCCATGCTGAGTTATAGAAATCCTTCCGACATCAATACCAAACAGCAGGAAAAAGAAGAAAAAATAGATGGGTTTTTGGCTGCTTCCTACCTTAGGTATCAAGGTTCAAAACTGGCCAAACGATTTCAGGCATTCTCCTACTGGACACTCACCAAAGCCATGGACAGCCATGACATAGGTAGAGGCCGAGGGGGTGTTGAATTAGCCCTAAAATCAATTCAAGCACGCGTATTATCTGTAGGCGTCAATTCGGATTTACTATTTTTAGCGGATGAAACTCGTTTTTTGAGCCAGGCGGTACCCTCCGGAAGCTATGGTGAAATTGTATCAACCGCAGGCCATGATGCCTTTTTGATTGAATTTCCCCAGCTTACAAGCCTGATTGAAGAATTTTACCGAAGCTAAATGGTAGAAGTTTTAAAACGTTTAAGGCTTCGCCTTGGTCCATTCCACAGTTCGACCAATCAAAGAAAATCCAATATATCCTTTTACCTCTAGGACTTCTTTGGATTTCAATGTCACCTGGCAAGAATAGGTTTTTCCTGTTTTTGGATCGTAAATTGTCCCATCTTCCCACATCCCGGAATCAAATTTTAAGCCCTCCAAAAGATTTAAACCCATCAAGGGACGTGATTTGAGTTTGGAATCTGGATTATCTTTATCTACTGCGGGTTTACCTCCAGGGTTTGGATCTTTTAACCAAACGATTTTACCAATAAAGGAAGATCCTTTCTTCAAAATTTCAACTTTAGCTGTTTTTTCCGTGTTATACCACAAGCCCAAGATTGCATTTTCAGATTGCGCTTTGACAAGAATGGAAGTGGAAAAGAAAAGTAGGAATAGCGTGGAGATTAGGGATAGTTTTTTCATTTTATTTAATTTATTACAATACTAATTAGGAAAGTTTTTGTTTTTGTTGTTGTGAGTATTAATAATTTCTATGGGCTCAATAGTTTTTGATTACAAGGGACTGAAGTTAACCCTATTGCCAGAAAAGGCAGTATGGATAGGTTCTTTGAGCGTGCTGTTGATTGCTGACCTCCATTTTGGAAAAGCCTCTCATTTTCGTAAATCTGGAATTCCAATTCCTGAAAAAGTGCATGACCAGGATTACATCCAGCTGAATAACTTAATTTCAACCCATTCTCCAAAGGAGGTCTACTTTTTGGGGGATTTGTTTCACAGCAGTTGGAATGAGCAGTGGGAAACTTTACTCAATTTTTTAAGGCTATTTCCAACCTCATCCTTTCACTTGGTAGTTGGAAATCATGATATTTTGCCTTCAGAAAAGTACCGAGATCCGCGTTTGAGGGTGCATGCACATTCCCTTGTCTTAGAGGCCTTACTGCTCTCTCATGAACCCGCGGCTCCACCTGAAGGGTTACTTACTATTTGCGGCCACATTCATCCCGGAGTTTTACTTAAAGGAAAAGCGAAGCAACGGGTTCGTATCCCATGCTTTCATTATTCTGAAAATGTGCTGACATTACCAAGTTTTGGTAATTTTACAGGCCTGTCCCTAATTAAGGCAGAAAAAAATGATTCCATTTGGGGAATTACTGAAGATAGACTTATTCCCATCCTTTCTCCACCCGTTATTGGGTAAATCGCCTAAGCTTTTCTATTTTTGACTAGAATTTGATATTTCATGGCTAATCCAGCAAAAGCAAAAAAACAACTTGGGTATTTTAAGTTTGGTAGTGTCCTATTCAGTACGACTTTATCACTTTTTATTGTTGGGCTCTTTGGAATTATTTTGATTCAAGCAAGTTCCCTCACCAAAATGATTCGGGAGAATATTGAGATTCAGGTTTTTCTAGACAAGGAACTAAGCCAAAAGCAGCTTTCAGAACTACGTAAGAATTTGAAAGAAAGACCTTTTGTGCTCCACACTGAAGATAGTCTGTACTTGCGGTTCATTTCAAATGAAGAAGCTGCCGAAACCTTTATCAAAAATACAGGAGAAGATTTTACCGAATTTTTAGAGGATAATCCTCTCCGAGATAGCTATGTTTTTTCGGTTTCTGAGGAGTTTCAAAGTTCCGAACAATTAACAAGTATTGCGAAGGAACTAGAGACTTTACCAGGCGTATTTGAAGTGTCCTACATGACTGATTTGGTAGATTCAATCAATAAAAATTTATTTAAAGTATCCTTAATTATGGGAGGATTTATCCTAATCCTGATTGTGACGGTGATCATGCTCATTAACAATACAATTCGATTGGCTCTATTTTCCCAACGCTTTTTGATACGATCTATGCAATTGGTAGGTGCCACTCGAGGGTTTATCCGAAAGCCCTTTCTGGTAAGAGCCTTTATTTTCGGGATTTTGGCAGGAATTTTAGCCTCTTCGATTTTATTTGGCCTATTGGAATACACCAAGGGGAATATCGAAGGATTTGCAGCTTTACAAAATACTGAGCTTATGCTCTTCCTATTCGCTGGATTGTCAATTATGGGTGGACTCCTGTCTGGATTTAGTACCTTACGTGCTGTCAATAAATACTTAAACATGTCCTTAGACGAACTTTATTAACTGATGAGCAATACTTCATTTCCTTTTTCTAAGAAAAATTACCGTCTCCTATTCCTAGGTATGGGATTGATTGTCTTGGGTTTTGTCATCATGGGAATGGATACCACACCTCATGGCAATGGGATTATGGGTCTTACGCTTGGTCCTGTAATTACGTTATCTGGATTTATCCTAGAGTTTTACGCCATTTTTGCAAAGTCTCCAAAATCTTAAGTTCCAAATTCTCAGCTAAGGCAATTCCTTACCCATGCAGCAAGAAGCTTACGGAGAAGTTTTTTTAATCAACAAACCTTTGGAATGGACTTCCTTTGATGTGGTTAAAAAAGTCAGAAATGCCTTGCGCATCAAAAAAGTGGGGCATGCTGGTACACTTGACCCCTTGGCAACGGGGCTTCTTATTGTTTGCGCAGGCAAAATGACCAAGCAAATTGAGGGATTCATGGGACTGGAAAAAGAATATACCGGAACTTTTGTGCTCGGCGCCACAACTGAATCTTTTGATCTCGAAAAACCAATAATTCCCGTTTCGGATCCCTCTTCCCTAACCTTGGAACAAGTGCAAGTGGCTATTGAGCAACTCAAAGGAAATATCTTACAGACCCCTCCGATGCATTCCGCAATTAAAGTAGATGGGAAGCGAGTGTATGCTTCTGCACGCTTGGGAATTGAAGTGAAAATGGAGGCAAGACCAGTAGAGGTTCGAGAATTTGAGCTTACAGGATTTGAAAATTTCGAGGTAAGCTTTCGCATATCTTGTTCCAAAGGAACTTATATCCGAAGTTTGGCTAGAGATTTAGGTGAACTACTAGGGGTAGGTGCTTACCTAAAATCCTTGTGTAGAACACGCATTGGCAATCATTCTTTGACAGATGCTCGTGAGGTATCTCTATTAGTTGAAGAAATAAAATCTAGGCATGATGGAAATCTACCAAGGATTAACTGATTTTCATCCACCTAAAAATGCCGTAGTTACCTCAGGAACTTTTGATGGGGTGCATTTGGGGCATCAAAAAATCTTGAATCGACTTCAAGAACTTGCTAGGAGCAAAGGAGGTGAAACCGTACTCCTCACCTATTGGCCACACCCTAGATTGGTTTTACAACCAAAAAATAATACCCTTCGACTATTATCCACTTTTTCTGAAAAAGTTAGCATTTTAAATGAAATGGGCATCGATCATTTATTAGTGCTTCCCTTTACGCAGGAATTTTCCCAAATGAGTTCAGAAGATTTTATTGGTAAAATTTTGGTGGAAAAAATTCAAACCAAAACTTTAGTGATTGGATATGATCACCGATTTGGTAAAAACAGGGAAGGTAGCTTTGAGTACCTCCAAAGCCACAGCAATCTTTACGGTTTTGAACTAGAGGAAATTTCACGACAGGATGTGGATGATTTGGGGGTTTCGAGCACCAAAATCAGAGTTGCCTTGGCCCAAGGAGATATCCAAACTACCAATAAATATTTAGGAAGATCATACAGCCTCAGTGGTCTGGTGGTCAAGGGACAACAAATTGGGCGTTCGATAGGGTTCCCAACTGCAAATGTTCAAGTAGAAGACCCTTACAAACTACTTCCTAGAGATGGCGCCTATGCGGTGTATGTGGAAATCAATCGCCGACGGTACAAGGCCATGCTAAATATTGGTGATCGGCCTACTGTCGAAGGGGACAAGAAGACAATTGAAGCGCATTTAATCGATTTTCGAGGGGATTTATACGGGCTAGAACTTACGCTTTTCTTCGAGGCATATTTAAGAGAAGAAAAAAGGTTTACTAGTTTGGATGCTCTCAAAAATCAGTTGATGATAGACCGAGAACAAGCTATCTTTAGCTTATAAAAATAAAGGCAATGATTGATAAAACAGTTCAGAATGCAGCAGATGCAGTTAAGGATATTCAGGATGGGGCCACAATCATGATGGGAGGCTTTGGCTTGAGTGGAATTCCTGAAAACTGCATCGCAGCCCTACTCGAAAGAAAGGTTCAAAACCTAACTGTAATTTCGAATAATGCTGGAGTGGATGATTTTGGCATTGGACTTTTTCTTCAAAAGCGGATGGTGAAGAAAATGATCTCAAGCTATGTTGGAGAAAACGATGAATTTGAGCGACAGCTTTTATCGGGTGAATTGGAGGTAGAACTTCTCCCTCAGGGGACCCTTGCTGAACGAATTCGCGCTGGAGGTGCAGGCATTCCTGCTTTTTTTACCCCAGCAGGAGTAGGTACTGAGGTTGCAGTAGGTAAGGAAGTTCGTGAGTTTAACGGAAAACTGTACCTCATGGAACTTGCTTTACACGCTGATTTTGCATTGGTCAAAGCCTGGAAAGGAGATACTGCAGGAAATTTGATATTTAAGGGGACAGCTCGAAACTTCAATCCCATGATGGCAACAGCAGGAAAAATCACGATCGCGGAGGTGGAAGAACTGGTTCCGGTAGGAAGCTTAGATCCAAATGCAATCCATACGCCAGGAATTTATGTGCAGCGCATTTTTCAAGGAGAAAAGTATGAAAAGCGAATTGAGCAGCGAACGGTGACAGCTTGATGGTTAAATCCTCTGAGCGAATCATTTCTCCAACCTAAACTTTTCGAACCCAATGTTAACTAAAGAACAAATTGCCAAACGAATTGCCAAAGAAGTTGAGCATGGGCAATACATCAATCTAGGCATAGGAATTCCTACACTGGTTGCTAATTACATTCCTTCCCATTTGGATGTCGTACTGCAATCCGAAAATGGCTTATTGGGAATTGGCCCCTTTCCTAAAGAAGCGGATGTAGATCCAGATCTAATTAATGCGGGAAAGCAAACCATCACTATGCTATCTGGTTCAGCGATATTTGATTCTGGACAATCTTTTGCCATGATTCGTGGCGGACATGTGCATTTAACTATTCTCGGTGCAATGGAAGTATCAGAATGGGGTGATATCGCCAACTGGAAAGTTCCAGGTAAAATGGTGAAAGGCATGGGAGGTGCTATGGATCTGGTAGCTTCGGCAAAGCATATCATTGTAGCGATGCAGCATTGTTCGAAGGATGGCCATTCCAAATTATTACCTACCTGTACCCTACCTCTTACCGGTATCCGTTGTGTTAAAAAAATAGTCACGGACCTAGCAGTATTGGAAGTTGCTCCAGGAGGAGGTTTTATTTTAAAAGAACGGGCACCAGGCATAACCCTAGAAGAAATTCAGTCCAAAACAGCAGGTAAATTGATCATCAATGGTGAAATTCCAGAGATGACCTTTGATTAATTCCTTATTTTTGCCTTGTAAAACCTAGTTTATTAAATCGAATGAAAAAATCAGAAATCAACTTTCAAATTGAATTAGATGGCGCAAATCTCCCGAAAACTATCCTTTGGGATGCTTCTGATAAGGAAGGTGAAGGAATCGAAGCCACCAAAAGCATCAGTTTAAATGTTTGGGACAATTTGAATCATTCCACGCTACGAATTGACTTATGGACAGATGAGATGTCTGTAGTGGAAATGAAGCGATTTTACATCGATATCCTAGGAGGAATGGCACAAACTATTTTAAATAGCACTGGGGATGAGTACATGTCAGAAGAAATAAAGGACCTCTGTGACAGACTAGTAAAGCATGTTAATGCTGAAAATAAAAAAAGTCTCTAAATACCTATTTAAGGCAACAAATACGCTTTACCGACCTAGCTCCCTTATTTTTTACGTAAATTCAACATTGTTGATTTTATAAAATTTTAATCGTATTTTAAATATTGTCTAAATTTTATGTTTAAAAATATAAATTCATTAAATTCAAGGGTGTTTTTATGAAAATTATAAAAAATTAGAGTTTGAAGATTGTGTTTTTTTTAAAGAGAAATTGATAAAAAATAACCTTTTTACTATAAATTTCGAATTATTGGATTGAATTAACCTAAGATCAATAACCATCTTAACTATTTTACAAATTTAGCCTATGAAAAATTTTACCAGAAAATTCTGGAGTTCAGTGCTCTCAATGGCATTGTTTCTTTCTTTGGGAACTACCATTGCACTTGCTCAGACTACCATCTCCGGTACAGTCACGGATGCTGACTCAAAGGAAACTTTGGTAGGGGTAAACATCCTCGTGAAAGGAAAAGTAATTGGAACCATTACTGACCTATCCGGTAAATTTGCCCTGAATGTAAATCAAGCTCCTCCCTTCACCTTGGTATTTTCCATGGTAGGGTACGGATCTAAAGAAGTGGAGGTCACAGGAGGAGTTTCCAACTTGTCTGTAGAACTAGCTGAAGTGTCCATTTTAGGACAAGAAGTAGTAGTTTCTGCATCAAGAGTGGAAGAGAGCATCCTTAGATCTCCAGTTTCTGTAGAAAAGATGGATATCATCGCAATTAGAGATGTTCCTCAGGCAAGTTTCTATGACGCCCTCAATAACATGAAAGGTGTAGAAATGAGTACTCAATCTCTGACCTTTAAATCTTTCAACACCAGAGGATTTAACGCCAACGGTAACGTAAGAACGGTTCAAATGATTGATGGAATGGACAACCAGGCTCCTGGTCTAAATTTCTCAGTAGGTAATATTGTAGGTATCTCTGAATTGGATTTGGAAAGCGTTGAATTGCTTCCAGGTGCAGCTTCTGCACTTTATGGACCAAATGCGATCAATGGTATCCTATTGATGAATTCAAAGAATCCTTTTCAATACCAAGGCCTATCCGCAAGCGTAAGAACAGGTTTGATGGACCAGCAGGATAGAACAACCCCAGGCACTGGATTCTACGATTTCAGTGCAAGGTACGCCAAAGCAATCAATGATAAATTTGCGTTTAAAGTCAATGTACAGTATCTAAAGGCAGATGATTGGCAAGCGAATGATTTCCGAGACCAATCTTTGTTGAATGCTTCTCGAATCAATAAAGGAGATCGAATCTCCAACCCAGGTTACAATGGTGTAAACATCTATGGTGATGAAACCAACGTAAATATGAATTCTATTGCCCAGAGTATGATTGCTGCTGGTGCATTGCCTGCGGCCGTCCTTCCCTTAATTCCTCAGACTTTTGTTTCTAGAACAGGTTATAAAGAATCTGATTTGGCTGATTATGGAACTGAATCCTTGAAACTCAATGCTTCTTTGCATTACAGAATTAATGACCGTGTTGAAGCAATTATTCAGGGTAATTACGGTTTTGGTACTACGGTATATACTGGTGCTGACCGTTATTCGATTGCTAACTTTAGGTTAGGTCAATACAAGGTAGAATTTAAAGGTGCAAACTGGTTCTTGAGAGGATTTACAACTCAGGAGCGTTCCGGGGATGCTTTTGCAGTGGGTATTGCTGCACAAGGAATCAACGAAGCTTGGAAGCCTAGCAGTACTTGGTTCCCTCAATATGTAGGCGCTTTTGCACAAGCTAGAGCTAGAGGCTTAGATAATGCTATGGCACACGATGCTGCGAGAGCATTTGCTGATCAGGGTCGATTGGTACCTGGAACTGCTGCATTTGATGCTGCTAAAACCGCTGTAACTAGCCGTGCTATCCCAGGCAATGCTCAAGGTGTAGGTGCTAGGTTTGTGGATAAAACCAACTTGTACCACGTGGAAGGTTCTTACCAGTTTGCAAACATCAAATGGGCTGATTTCGTTGTAGGTGCTAACTTCAGGACTTACCAGTTAAATTCTGACAAAACACTTTTCGCACTTGATGAAAATGGAGATGAGTTTACCATCAAAGAGCACGGTGCGTATGCACAAGGTGCAAAGTCCATGTTCAATGACAAGTTCAGATTGACTGCTTCTGCACGTTATGATAAGAACGAAAACTTCAAAGGACAGTTGTCCCCTAGAGTATCAGGTGTGTATTCTGTAGGAACTCACAACTTCAGAGCTTCCTACCAGACTGGTTTCCGTTTGCCAACGACACAAGATCAATACATTGACCTTGTTACTCCACAAGCAAGATTGATTGGTGGACTACCACTTTTCAGAAATAAATATAATTTTTCTGGCAATCCAGTCTATTCGCTTGCTACGGTGACCAGCTTTGGTGGTGCAGTCTTGGCAGGTACACAGCCCTCCTCACCAGTGTACCAAGCTTCTATAGCACAGGCTACACAATTAGCAATCACTCAGGCCACGTCAATAGTTACCCAACAAGTTCTAGCAGGATTAATTCCAGCTGCTCAGGCACCTGCAGCTATTGCAGCATTGGTACCTAGCATTGTTCCTCAGATCGCTGCACAATTAGTGCCTGCAAACGCTGCTGCTGCTGCAAAGGATAAGTTGGTAGCTTTCAAGCCTAGCGAATTCCAACCTGAAACCGTTAGATCTTATGAGTTGGGTTACAAAGGTTTGTTTGGTAACAAATTGTTGATCGATGCATATGCGTATTTCAACAGTTTTGAAAACTTCATCGGTGGCCAAGTATTGGTACAGGATAAGAATTATGTGGCTACAAGCCCAGCTTCAACTTTGGGTCTTAACCTATTGAACGCAAATACAAGAAATATCTACTCCTTACCGACTAACAGAACCGAGACCATCAAATCTTGGGGTTGGGCATTGGGAGCAGATTACCGTTTACCTAAAAACTACACCATCGGTGGTAACGTATCGTACAACACGCTACAAAACCTTGAAGAGTTGGCAGTAACTGGCTTCCAGCCTTCTTTCAACACTCCTGAGTACCGATATGTGGTGAACTTCGCTAACCGTGAGCTTGTGAAGAACCTAGGTTTCTCCATGTCATACAGATGGCAGGGTGAATTTGCTTGGCAGTCTTCAATCGTAGCTCCTGCGGTGTCTTCACAGCAACTTTCAGTGATGCCTGCATTCGGAACTTTCGATGCGCAGATGAGCGTGAAAATGAAAGCGCTGAAGTCTATCTTGAAAATCGGTGGATCTAACCTATTCAATAGCACAGGATACAGACAAGCTTGGGGTAACCCAACTGTAGGTACCATGTACTATGTGAGCTTGACATTTGATGAGTTCTTGAACTAATCAAATCCACTTCTAAAAAAGAGGCTGATCTTTCGATCAGCCTCTTTTTTTTGTTCAAAGTACAATGTACTAAGTGCCATGTACCCTGCCTGCGGCAGGCAGGCAAGATCTTTTAGAAGCTCATTCGGGTTAGAACACGGATACCTACTTTGTACTTGGTACATTGTACATGTGCTACTTAATACAAAAAAAGGCCATTCCGGAGGCTGGCCTTTTTGAATGAAGAACTTGTTAAAGGTTTAATGTACCTCTCCCATTAATTTCTTGATTAACGGTGAAGCCAATAAAACAATTAATCCTGCTCCGATTGAATATTTTGCAATTAAAAGAAATCCGTCAGTATAAATTTTGAGGGTATCCAAACCACCTACATTTGCATCCGTACTTTCAACTGCCAGTTCTTTTCCAATAAATCCGACAACTTGAAAAGCAAAAGCAGAAGAAAGGAACCAAACTCCCATCATAAATGCTACAATTCGCTTGGGAGATAGGTCTGTTATCTTTGATAGTCCTACAGGAGACATAAATAGTTCTCCAATAGAAAGTAAGAAATACATCAAAAGAAGGTAAAAGAAGGGCACGAGCCCCTCGGAATTAGCAAAGTTTCCACTGATAGCGAGTACGTAAAAACTAACACCTGCTAACAATAAACCCATACCAAATTTGAATGGTGTTCTAGGGTTTTTCTTTGACTTGGCCAATTTGGTCCACATCAATGAAATTGGAATAGCCAATACAATTATCCACATTGAATTTAGAGAATTGGTTTGTGACGCAGTCATGATTCCAGTCAGGTCAACATTCCTTTTTGCAAACAATGTGATAACACTCCCTGAAAGTTCATGAAAGCCCCAAAACACAGTCATAAACAAAGTAATCAGGATAGCAACAAATAACTTCTTTCGTTCATCTGGATTGGATTGGATAATAATGTAGGCTAGATAGCCCAAAATGCTAATGCCAATAACTTTGAATATGACATTCACCAAATTCTGATCACCAAGCATACTTGACTCATCACCCAAAGCCTTGTAGGAAGAAAGCAAAAATGCAATTAATGGAACAGCGAAAACTGAAAACAAAGGAATTAGAAACTTATTCTTGATTCCCAAAAATGTATGATTGATTACCCCATTTGATGGTGGCATTCCTCTATCTCCAAAAACACCACTACGAATCCCACTCCAAAAAAACAGCAATCCCGAAAGCATTCCAAAGCCTGCAAGACCAAAGCCATAATGCCAACCGTAAGTAGCTGCCAACCATCCACAAAGCAATGGAGCAACCCAGCCACCAATGTTAATTCCCATGTAGAATATGGTAAATCCGGAATCCTTTTTAGAATCCCCATCTGGGTACAGGGCACCAACAAAAGTGGAAATATTTGGTTTGAAGAAACCATTTCCCACAATAATGAAAGAAAGAGCTAGGAAAAAGGCAAGATTATTTTCTATAGCTAAAACGAAATGACCAATTGCCATCAGTATTCCACCCAGAAAAATTGAATTCCTCATCCCCAAAATTTTATCGGAAATCCTCCCTCCGATGACCGTTGAAGCGTAAACCAAGGATCCATAGGATGAATAAACAGCTGCAGTAGCGTAATCCTTATCAACAAAAGCCTGAAAAATCACATCTATCATGTAAAGTGTCAGCAAGGCTCTCATTCCGTAAAAGCTAAACCTCTCCCAAAGTTCAGCGAAGAACAAGTAGAATAATCCTTTAGGATGACCTAGGACTGTTCCGCCTTCATAATCAGTTGTTAGTCGTTTTTCCAATTTGATATCATTTTTGGGTAACATTCAATTCACAATGATAACCCATTTTTTCACTTGTTCCCAAAAAAAGTAGGAGAAGGAAGTCAGTTAGGTATCAGCTCTCCAGCCAATATGGCAGAATACTCTGAGAGTTCATTAACCTAAATTGCTTGAACCAATCATAGGTTTGATTCACTTCAAAATTGATAGAAAAGTAAAAAGGCAAACTTCAGCTCAGCCTTTTTGAATCAAAAGCATCAAAAAGCCAGCACATTGGCTATTTTTGCAATGCAAACATCCCTTAACCCTCACATAAAGCCATGAAAACCGCTGAGATAATTACTGAAAAAGGTACCATGAAGGTAGAGTTTTATGAAAAAGACGCACCTATCACGGTCCAAAACTTTGTGGACCTCTCCACTAAAGGTTTTTACGATGGACTTACTTTTCACCGTGTAATCCCAAACTTTGTGATTCAGGGTGGCTGTCCAACAGGTACAGGTACAGGAGGTCCTGGATACAAAATCCAGTGTGAATTGGATGGGGGTAATCAATACCATGACCGTGGCGTCTTATCCATGGCCCATGCAGGAAGAAATACAGGAGGATC
>SXGQ01612461.1_pt1 | contig 24589 bp, 21 predicted proteins | sample 3178371 | NCBI WGS metagenome assembly SXGQ01 (sample SAMN11356859, study PRJNA531348) | freshwater metagenome | isolation source: freshwater sample F1-20 | place: China: Fuxian Lake, Yuxi | collected 2017-12-25 | reverse complement strand
CTGGATTTAGGTTCCAGTGGGCTTAAACCCGTGCAGGTTCGATTCCTGTCACCCGCATTGAATGGAATGTCGCTGCAATAAACCATGGTTACCGCGCACAATAATCTTTGGACTCCCGAGAGCTGGAAAAATTTCCCCGCCGTTCAGCAACCACGCTACCCCAATTCCATCGCGCTGGAACACGCCTTGGCGGAGTTGGGGCAATTGCCACCGCTGGTGACCAGTTGGGAGATCGAGTCGTTAAAGGCGCAACTTGCCGATGCCGCCGAAGGCAAAAGATTTTTACTGCAAGGTGGCGATTGCGCTGAAATGTTTGACGAGTGTCGCAGCCCCATCATCGCGGCCAAGCTTAAAATTCTTTTGCAGATGAGCCTGGTGTTGACGCACGGCGGCGGTCGTCCCGTGATACGCGTTGGACGCTTCGCTGGTCAATACGCCAAGCCGCGCAGCGATGAATATGAAATCCGCGGCGACCTGAAATTGGATTCCTACCGCGGCGACTTGGTTAACGGTTTGGAATTCCACGAGCAAGCCCGCATGCCCGATCCGCACCGCTTGATCGACGCGTACAGCCGCTCGGCGCTGACATTGAATTTCATCCGCTCGCTGGTGGACGGGGGGTTTGCTGATTTACACCACCCGGAATATTGGGATTTGGACTTTGTGCAGCACAGTCCCTTGCGCGATGAATATCAAAAAATGACCCGTGAAATTGGGCAAAGTCTGCGATTTATGGAAACGCTCGCCGGCGCGCCCGTGCATGAAATGCGCCGCGTGGATTTTTTCACAAGTCACGAAGGCTTGGTGCTTCCATATGAGCAGGCGCAGACGCGCCGCGTTCCCCACCGCGATGGTTGGTGGGATCTTTCAACGCATATGCCGTGGATTGGCTATCGCACGGCGGTACCAGGCAACGCGCACATAGAGTTTTTTCGCGGCATACAAAATCCAATCGGCGTGAAAGTTGGTTCGGGCACCCAGGAAAGCACACTGCTGGAAATTATTCACGCGCTCAATCCAACCAACGAACCTGGGCGCTTGACGCTAATCCATCGATTTGGGGCGCACGACATTGCCAAGAGTTTGCCCGCTCTGATTGATTGCGTGGCGAAGAGCAATGCGCGCGTTCTGTGGGTGTGCGATCCAATGCATGGCAACACGCAAACGGTCAGCGTGAATAGCGGACCGCAAGCGGGTGCCAAAGTAAAGACGCGCAAGTTCGCACACATTCTGACGGAGATTGAGCAAGCGTTTGAAATTCACAAATTGAAGTCCAGCGTGCTTGGAGGCGTCCACTTTGAATTGACCGGCGAAAATGTCACCGAGTGCACCGGCGGCGCGCGCGGATTAAGCGACGATCAATTAGCGCAGGCCTATAGAAGCCGCGTGGATCCGCGTTTGAATTACGAGCAATCGCTGGAAATGGCCATGTTGGTGGCGCGGCGCTTGGATGGGTGAGTTGCACTGTGGCTTGGCCGCGGCGTAAACGCCACAAACCTTGCGCAATTCGGTTACAATCTGCTACTTCATGCCCCAAAAACGCCGCGTTGTGATTACAGGAATTGGCACCACCTCCGCGGTGGGTGTGGGCACGCAATCGCTGTGGAATGCCTTGATTTCTGGGCAATCTGGCGCCAAATTATGCCACACATTCGACATGAGCGGATTTTCCTGCCCATTTGTGGCGCAGTTGGCCGCGGATCAGTTGGACATTAAACAATTTGTGCCAAAAAGTTACCGCAAAGCCACCAAAGTCATGGCGCGCGATATTGAGCTTGCGGTGGCCGCGGCGCATGAGGCCGTGAACGACGCGGGCCTGGTCACTAAGTCGCATGAAACTGTCGATGGCAAAATGACGGTGCCCGCCACTCGAATGGGTTGCCAAATTGGCGCGGGCTCAATCGCCGCCGAGGAAAATGAATTGACCGTCGCGTTCGCGTCCAGTCAAACCGCCCAAGGTGAAATTGATTTGGGCGTGTGGGGCTCAACTGGCATGCAAAATATCACTCCGCTCTGGATGTTGAAATACCTGCCGAACATGTTGGCGTCCCATGTCTCCATTATTCATGATTGCCAGGGTCCATCCAACACGATCACTTGCGGCGAGGCCAGCGCGTTGTTGTCCATTGGCGAAAGCATGCGCGTGATTGGTCGCGCCGCCGCGGATTGTTGCTTGTCTGGCGGCGTTGAAAGCAAAGTGAACTTAATGGGAGTGCTACGCCAATTTTATTCCAAGCGCTTGGCCACGGCGACGCTTGACGACGATCCATCCACCATCATTCGTCCGTTTCACCCCAGCGCCACGGGTGGAATGGCGGGCGAGGGCGGCGCCATTTTGGTGCTTGAAGAATTGGAAAGCGCGCGCGCCCGAGGCGCAAAAATTCAGGTTGAATTGGCTGGTTTTGGGGCAAGTCAAAGCTTTTGCGAAGACACTGTTGGTATTGGCGCGCAGGTGGATGGCGTTGGAATTGCGCAGGCTATTGAGAGCGCGCTGCAAGAAGCCGGCGTGCAGCCCGCCCAGGTTGACGCCATTGTTCCATTTGGTTGCGGCGTGCCAGGCATTGACGCCAGCGAGGCCGCTGGCTTGCGCAAGGTTTTTGGCGAGGGTGTTTCAAAAATTCCGTTGGTGACTATTTCAACGGCCACCGGAAATTGCGGCGCTGGATTTGGCGCAGTTGCCGCCAGCGTGGCGGTGCAATGTTTGCGTGCGCAAAAATTGCCGGCGCGCATTCACGGTGGCAAGGTTGGCGAATGTGTTGGCGGTGTTGACGCCGCAACGATTGGCGCGCGCGACGCCGTGTTGAACACCATTGTTGTCACCACGACAAGTTTGGGCGGACAAAATGCGGCTATTGTTTTGCGGAGGATTTCATGAGCGAGCCACGCGTGGTTGTTACGGGCATGGGTTGGGTTACCAGTCTTGGCCACACGGTCGACGGAGTCTGGGATCGATTGATGAAATCCGAAAGCGGTATGGGTCCAATCACCCATTTTAACGCCGCCACATTTCCCACCACATTCGCCGCGCAGGTCAAACCCGACTTTGATTACCGCACATTTTTGACAGATCCAAAGGCGCACGCCACCACCGCCCGCAACGCGCAATTCGCCTTGGGCGCCGCGCGACAAGCCTGGAATCAGGCCGGTTTCCATTTGAATCCACCCAAGGACTCCAAGCGTGTTGGTTTGTATTTGGGCGCCGGTGAAGGTGTTCTTGATTTTGATAATTACGCTGGCGCGTTGATCGCAGCGTGGGACGCCGCCAAGCAAAAAGTAGACGGCGTGCGCTGGGCTCAAGCCGCGCTGGCTCGTCTTGACCCATTGAAAGAAATCGAGCAAGAGCCAAACATGTCGCTGGCGCACTTGGCGCGTGAGTTTGGAATACGCGGACCCGCATCCAATTGTTTAACCGCTTGCGCCGCCAGCACGCAGGCCATTGGCGAAGCCTTCAGCATGATTCGCCGCGGCGACGCCGACATCATGATGTCGGGTGGCACACACACCATGATTCATCCATTGGGCGTGACAGGTTTCAATCGATTGACCGCATTGAGCACCTTCAAGGGCGACCCAACAATGGCAAGCCGTCCATTTTGTTTAAGTCGCGACGGCTTTGTCATGGGCGAGGGGAGCGGCATGGTGATTCTTGAAAAACTTGAGCACGCACTGGCTCGTGGCGCCACGCCACTTGCGGAAGTGATTGGCTACGGATCCAGCGCCGATGCGTTTCGTATCACGGATATTCAACCCGAAGGACGCGGAGCCGCGGCCGCCATCAATGCAGCTTTGCAACAAGCCCACATAGATCCCAATACCGTAGGCGCAGACGGTCGTCCGCTGATTCACTACATCAGCGCGCACGGCACGGGCACCAAGGAGAATGATTCCATTGAAACGCGCGCCGTGAAAGTGGTGTTTGGCGAGCGCGCCAAAAATATTCCAATGAGCAGCATCAAGAGCATGATGGGCCACTTGATCGCCGCCGCAGGCGCGGTGGAATTCATGACATGCATCCTGGCCATTCAGCGCGGCATGTTGCCACCCACGCGCAATCACAATGATCCAGACCCCGCGTTGGATTTGGATTATGTTCCAAATGTGGCTCGCAAATGCGCCGTGGACACTTGCCTCAGCAATTCGTTTGGCTTTGGTGGGCAAAACGACACGCTTGTGGTGACTCGCTTTCAATCGGCGTGAGCGTTCAAATTCTGAGGGGTTCCTATGGCAACAACTTGCACGCCTCAATCCATTCAACCAAAGTCACGCCGCCTTTTGTGGATCGTGTCTATTGGTTTGTTGGCGGTCATTCTTCTCGCCATGGCTTGGCTATCCAAGCGTTCGCCGCAGTGGTTCAACCATCAATTCACAAGCGACGCGCAAATGGAAAGTCGCAGCGCGGATTTTGAGCAAGGTCTTGCCGCGCAATTCACCAAGGTGCGCGGCCAAGACTCCGCGTGGGCAATCCGTATCCCGGAAAAAGATATGAACGAATGGTTGGCCTCGCGCCTGCCCAAATGGCTTGAGCATCAAGGCAAGAGCGCGCAAGAATGCAACTACAAAGCGCAAGTGCGTTGCCGCGATGACCGCATGGACATTGCGGCGGAAAATTCTTGGTCAGTGGGGGTGCTTGAGTTCCAACCACAAATACAGTCCGCGCAGAGTGACAAGACAACCTTGAATGTGGCGCCCACATCCGCTGCCATTGGGTGCCTGCCTATTCCAACATTCATTCTTTCCACATTTGTTCCAACGGATATGTTTGAATCCTTGCAAGCGTCGGAGTTTCGCCTGGCCGATGGCCGGCGCGTGATGGTCAAAGATATTGAAGTGTTGCCAGGCGAAATTCGCATGCAACTAGAAACATCGCCCAACAAAAATTAATTTTTTGCTGTCTTTCATCGCACAATGTGCGCGCCATGCGCCACATCCCCCAACCACGCTGGGACTTTCCGTCTGGCGCTGGCGCACATACTTGAGCAAACAAAGCGACTGGCGCAATGAAAGCAACCTACGCAATGAGTTCAAATTGACTGCGAGATCCGATATCTACAAATTTCCCACATAAGTTGCCCTGGATGCAACCATTTACGGTCTCGATACGAATATATTCCCGGAAACACCAACAAGTGAATCCGTCATCGAGGTGAGGAAAAGAAAAGGGCGATCGCTATGTCTAGCGTGAGCCGATTGTGGGAATTGGTAACAAATATCGCAGTGATTTGAGGGAAAAGGAAAAGCCAAGAGCAGGTTTGTGTTGTCCCATGGGTTGGCGCCGCGAAAGCGGCCAGCAGGGCAATTCAAACAAACCGCAGGCAGTCCAAGCCCCAGAAAACTGCACAATGTCACTCCCCGTTGACGCGTCCGTGGCTAAACCCGCGGACGCGTTTTTTTTTGTCTACTAGACTCTCCCATTCGCAACCCCTAAGAAATTTCCCACATGCCACAGCTCACCATTAACGGCAAGACGTGCTCCTTTGAAAAGGGCGAAACCATTTTGCAGGCGGCTCAGCGCCACGAACAAGAGATTCCGCATTACTGCTACCACCCCGGACTTTCCATTGTGGCCAATTGCCGCATTTGTCTGGCTGAAGTGTGGAGCCCCGATCCAAAGACCGGAGCCTTGCGCGCGGGTAACAAATTATTTCCAACATGCCAGACGCCAGCGGTCGAGGGTCAAGTGGTCTACACCGATTCTCCCAAGGCGCTCGCCAATCAAAAGGCCGTCATGGAATTTCTGCTCATCAATCATCCAGTGGATTGCCCCGTGTGCGACCAAGCGGGTGAGTGCCACTTGCAGGATTACAGTTATCAATATGGCCGCGGTGAGAGCCGCTTCAAGGAAGCGAAGAACAAGCGTCCCAAGAAAGATGTTGGCCCGCATGTGTTGTTGTACAGCGATCGCTGCATCATGTGCACGCGTTGCGTGCGCTTCACGCGTGAGGTCACCGGCACCGGCGAACTCATGGTGGATGGTCGTGGCAGCGTGGAGGAGATTGATGTATTTCCAGGCATCGCGCTTGAGAATGAACTGAGCGGTAATGTGGTTGACATTTGCCCCGTGGGCGCCTTGCTTGACAAAGATTTTCTCTTTCAACAACGCGTGTGGTTTTTGAAGAAAACCCCCAGTATTGATGGCATTACCGCAAGTGGCGACAACATTAGCGTTGAGCACAATGAGGGCGTGATCTACCGTGTGAAGCCGCGCAACAATCTGCAGGTGAACAAGTGGTGGATCACCGATGAAGTCCGTTACGGCTGGAAGTTTGTGCATAGCGAGAGTCGCTTAAAGTTGCCCGCGATCCGTGGTCGCGCGGCGTTCGTGGCCAATGACGCCGCCGCCGCATGGAGCGAAGCGCTGAGCGTGACAATTAACACGTTGGAGAGCGCCGTCAAAAATGGTGGCCGCCTTGGCTTGATGGTGAGCCCCATGTTGACTTGCGAGGACGCGTACTTGCTGGCCACAACAATTCTTGCCATCGACGCGCAAGCGGAACTTGCCGTTGGCCCAATTCCTGTTTTGGGTCAAGATAAAACTTTCCCTGGTGGCTTCACCATGTACGCCGAGAAGGCGCCCAACTCCCGTGGAGTTCGCCGCGTGCTCGAGGCTCTTGCCAAGGGTCGCAAGGTTCATGACGCGATTGGGTTTGAGACCGCGGCCAAGTCCAAAGCCATCGCCGCCGCGGTGGTGAGCGGAAATTATCCAAGTGAATGGGTAACGCCATCCTTGCAAAGCGCGCTGGGTGATGTGCAGTTGATCGTGATTGACACGCTTGTCAACGTACTCAGTGAGCAGGCTTTGGTGACCTTGCCGGGCGCGACATGGACTGAAAAGGCCGGCGTTTTTGAGAACGCAAAGAATCGTCTGCAAAGCTTTGAACGCGCCATTTCCACGGTGGACTTTGCCAAGGGCGAAAGCCAAATCGCACTGGATCTGCAGGCGGCGCGCGCTGGCGTGAAGGCCAAGGCATTTGACGCCGCCAACACCCGCGCCTTGATGGCGCGCGTGTCGGGCTTGGAGCGATTCACCACGGATCTCCATGTGCCGCCACAAGTTGCCAAGGTGGCGGGCGACATGGTGCTCATTGAAATCTAATTGTCCGTGGATAAAGTAACCGCACGTGGTTGAGCGGCATCCAATTCGCGAAGTGTGGGCGCAGGCGTGGCCAAGCGTGCTGACCATGGTCAGCTACACCTTGATGCAATTTGTGGACTCGCTCATGGTGGCGCAAGTGGGTCCAATTGAAATGGCGGCGCAGGGCAACGGCGGCATCTGGAGTTTTGTACCTTTGGCGTTTTTATTTGGCGTGTTGACTATGGTGAACACCTTCACCGCGCAAAATGTTGGCGCTGGTCGCCGCGAAGAAATAGCGCGCTTTGCCTGGACTGGTTTTTGGTTTTCTCTTGTGGTGTGGGCGCTCATCATGTTGCCATGGGCGGCGTGCTTGCCAATGGTCTTTCGTTTCTCAGGTCACTCTGAAAAACTGCTCACTCTGGAAATCCAATACGCGGTCACGCTTGTGTTGGGCTCTATCTTCTCGCTTGCGGGCAAGTGCATGAGTAATTTCTATTTTGGCTTGCAGCGGCCGCGCGTCATCGCGCTGGCGGCGTTGACCGGGAACCTGGTCAATATCGCGCTGAATTACGCGCTTATTTACGGTGAAAATGGCCTGCCTTCCATGGGGTTGCCCGGCATTCCTGGCGTGCCGGCCTTGGGCGTGTTGGGCGCGGCAATCGCCACGGTGTGTGGCACAGGCGTCGAACTGGCCATTCCACTGGCGCTGTTTTTCTCGGCGCGTTTCGCCAAGGACCACGGCGTGTGGCAATCATGGCGGCCATCGCTGAGAGACTGTAAAAGACTTTTGAAAGTTGGATGGCCCGTTGGAATTCAATTTGGAAATGAGATCATGTGCTGGGCCATTTTTATGACGGTGTTGGTTGGAACATTTGGTGAGATTCATCTCACGGCGGGTTGGGCCACGCTGCGCTTCATGCATTTGTCATTCATGCCCGCGGTTGGTTTTAGCGTGGCCACCACGGCGTTGGTTGGAAAATATGTGGGAGCGGGGCGGCCAGATATCGCGGCCAATCGCGCGCACTGGGCGTTGTTGATGGCCACCATCTATATGACGCTGTGTGGCGTGGCCATGGCCATCTTTCGAGAGCCGCTGATTGCACTTTTCACATCCACATCCGACGCCGCCAACACCACCGACATTATTCGTATTGGTTCCATGCTGATGATTTGCGCGGCGGTATTTCAAACCTTTGACGCGATTGGCATTGTCTATAACGGCGCACTGCGCGGCGCGGGCGACACGGTGGTGCCCGGCCTATACACCATGGCTTTCAATTGGATTTTTCTTGTGCTTGGCGGATGGCTCTTGGTTGTGTTCTGGCCGGCCCTGGAAAGTCTGGGGCCTTGGATTGCCTCTGCGTTTTACATTATTGCATTGAGCGTATTCTTGACCATGCGCTTTGAATCAGGGCATTGGAAGCGGATTCGCCTCTTGGAAACAAATCCCATTCATGGGTAGACTGCTTGATCACAATTTCTCACCGACTTTTACAACTGGAGATGTATGTCAAACATAGGACTTGATACCGTTCTTGATGTCGCAACCGATCCTGCCGCTTCGCAGGTGTTTATGAAGCAAGGCAAGGCTTTCGAAGTCAACGCCCAATTCTTCGACGCTCTTGAGGCCTACAAGAACGCCGTCAAGGCCAATCGCTGCGCCACGACGCTATTCAATATGGCGCGCATGCAGGACCACTTGGGCTTTGACGATGATGCCATGCGCAGTTACGAGGAATGCACGCGCATGCCAAATCCTCCAGTCAACGCGTTTCTCAATCTTGCCGTTCTTCTGGAGGACGCCGCGCAATTCACACGCGCCAGCAAGTTGATTCAAAAGGTGCTTGAGGCCAATCCAAATCATCCGCGCGCCAAGTTGTTCATCCGCGATGTGCAGGCCAGCAAGAACATGTTGTACGACGAGGAGCTTGCGCGCATGAAGGGCCGTGAAGAGGCCATGTTTGAATTGCCAGTTGCGGAATTTGAGTTGTCCATTCGCGCCCGTAACTGCTTGAAGAAAATGAATATTCGCACGCTTGGCGATTTGCTTCGCATTAGCGAGTCTGAATTGCTTTCGTATAAGAATTTTGGCGAAACCAGTTTGGTGGAGATCAAGCAAATGCTCACCGCACGCGGCCTACGCCTAGGTCAGCAACTTGACCGCGGTCACTACGACAAGGTGCGCGGCGAAGTGCTGGAGAAAATGAAAGGCACCGTCGCCGATGGCGTGTTAGGCATGACCGTTGGCACGCTGAACTTGGGCATTCGCAGCCGAAAAGCCTTGCAATTGCTGGGTATTCAGACAGTGGGCGACCTGGCCGCACGAACCGAAGCAGAGTTGATGGGCGTGAAGAATTTTGGCGCCACCAGCTTGGTGGAAATTCATGAGCGTCTCGCTGAACATGGTCTTGCCTTGCGCACGCTCGAGTGAGGTCAAGCCGCCTGAGGCGGCGAAGGAGCCTTCGCTATGGCGGTGAATTCTGGATGGCAACCCCCAACGAACTATGGCCATTTTTTTGCCGTCTTGGCCGCCATGGTCATTGTGTGTTGGGGATACATGACCATTCCAAGTGGTTGTGAAACGCAAGGCGCGGCGCGCACGCGCAGCACGTTGCCAAGCAGTCCGTTGGAAAAAAATCCCGTTGGTTCCGTAGGAGATTCGGCAAACGCAAGCAATGGTGGCGTCACGGATATTGTTGAAAAGCCTAGAACGCCGCCACCACTTGAACGGCCGTTTCCCCCAACCACCCAGCCCAACATTCGTGTGCGCGTGGCGGCGGTGCGTGGCGAACCCGTGCAACTGACTCATCCATCCGGATGGCTTTGGCTTAAGGGACAGAACATGCAAGCTGGTCAAACATTTCGTACGCCTATTGCGGTGTATCCAATGGAAGATGGCTGGCGAATTGTGCAGGCCAACGGCACAACGCAAGCCAGCAACTTTCGTCTTGTGGAATCCGGCGCGCTGCAAGTGCAGGAGCCACAAAATGTGCAAGGCAATATTCAGTTTGGTGGCATCGCGTATTTGGGCAGCGCCAACATTGTTCGGCGCGCGGATGTGGACGCAAACGCCTCGGATTTAGTGTTTATTGTGCCTTTGGAGGAGTATTTGCCCGGCGTCTTGGCCAAGGAATTATTCAAGGGTTGGCACAGCAACACCTATCAAGCGCAAGCCATTGCGGCGCGCAGTTACGCCGCGTGTGAAATGGAGTGGTGGAGAAATCGCCGCCATTACGACGTTGTCGCGGGTCAAGCCAGCCAGGCTTGGGTTGGCGCCACAAGCGACGCAAAAAGTTTGGACGCGGTGGCTAACACGCGTGGTCAATATTTGGTATTTGATGGACGCGTTGTGCCGGCGTACTACTCCAGTTGTTGCGGCGGGTTGCCTTCGTCGGCGGCAGATTCTATTCGCGACGGAACTTGGACCCAGATTGATCCCTTGAATGTGACGGAGAAGGGTCGTCGGACCCAATGTTGCGAAAAAGCGCCAGTGGCAAAGTGGCAGATGTCATATTCGATCGCGGAAACAGTGGATCGCATGAACCAGTGGTCCAAGCAGGCGGGTCGAAAAGATTTGGGTCCAATGAATGGAATAAAAAGTTTTGTGGTTGGTGATAAAAATTCCGTTGGGCGTTCCAAGACATTTTTGATTACCGACCGAAATGGGAAGCGCTTTATTTGGGACGCTCCAGATTTTCGCGTGGCCATGAATGCCGGCGCAAATGGTTCGCGCGATGTGTTGAAATCATCCGCGCTAGAGCCGCGCTTGGAAAAGGGCCGCCTCATATTGGATGGCCGCGGCTACGGTCACGGTGCTGGAATGTGTCAATATGGCGCGGAATTCATGGCAAATTCCAATCGATCTCCAAGCGCCATTTTGCAGCGTTATTACCCCGGAGCCATCATTGTGACCATGGCGCAAACCCCAGGCGACAGCGCCACAACCGCTGCGCTGATTGGCGCGCCTCGCCCCTAATTATTGCAAGGACTCAATCGTGTTTACAGGAATTGTTCAACATATGGTCGCCGTCAAATCTTTACGCACGCGCGAGCATGGTAAAACATTGGTTTTGAACGCCGGCCAATGGCCAGGCAACGCAACCGTTGGTGAAAGTATTTGTGTGAATGGATGTTGCTTGACCGTGGTGGACATAGCCAATGCTGAACTGGCATTTGATGTTGTGCAGCACACATTGCACTACACAACCATTGGTCAGTTGAGCCAAGGCGATATGGTGAATGTGGAGCGTGCCATGCGGGCCGACTCATTGGTGGGTGGACATTTTGTTCAAGGCCATGTCGATACCACCGCGGCAGTTCTTCAGGTCGAGCGCGCCAATGGACAATGGCGCACGCGCGTCGAGTCGCCCATATCGATTGACCATCTTTTGCATGAGCGCGGCAGTGTGGCGATTGATGGCGTGAGCTTGACCATTGCCGCCACGGGCCAGGGTTGGTTTGAAGTGGAGTTGATTCCAGAGACGCTTGCCAAGACAACGTTGGCGCAGCGTTTGCACGGCGCGCGCGTGAATGTGGAGGCGGATTCCATGGCCAAGGCCGTGTCCGCGGAAGTTGCGCGCCACATGCAAAGGCTAGGATTTTCCACGGATTCAAAGCCTAAATCGCAGTGATCGCTCCAAGTCCCGCCAGCCGCGCATTTGCAATGTGGGTTGGCTAGACCACCTTGAACGCGATCATGGTCAAGTCATCGGCGGGTCCGTCGGCATTGTGGTGTGCGAGCAATTCCTCATCAAGTCGGCGTTCCATGTGGGCGATCATGTCGGCGGGTTCGGTGATGGATAGCAGCGCTGCGAATTCCTGTACAGCGCGCGTCGGCGTTGTGCGTGTAAATCCCTTGATGTGAGGTGGATCTACAAATGCAAATTCAAATCCATCCGAATACAGAATGACGCGGTCGCCAGCATGCAGTTGAATTTCTTGCTCAGACCATTCCACGCCGTCAAACACTCCAATTAACCCGCCATGACCAGGGAAAATTTCCATGGATTGATTTGCCCGCATCACAATGGCTGCGGGGTGCCCAGCAACTGACATGCGCATGACGCGCGTGCGCAAATCAATAATGCCGTAGATGGCCGTGGCGAAGCGCGTGGTGTTTCCTTGGCGCGCCAAGAGTTCGCGGTTGACGCAAGCCAAGGCCTCGCTGGGTTGGATAATTCGATAGTGATTTCCCTTGATTTCCTTGCTTGGAAGTCCGCGGGCAATGACCATGGTCAACAACGCCGCGGGTACGCCGTGCCCAACCGCGTCGGCGATGAACAATCCCACATGATGCTCATCCAAGCGGCGCACATCGTAAATGTCCCCACTGACATAGTTCATGGGCCGCCAGAGCGCGGCCACTGAACCGCCCGAAAAACTGGGCAATTTCTTGGGTAAAAACTCGCGTTGCACTTGTCCGGCCAAATGCAATTCATCTTGCATACGCGTGACCGCCACCAGCAAGCGATCGGTCTGCGTTGCCGCGCCAAGGGCGGCTTCTCGCAGCGTGTCAATTTCAATTTGGCGCGACAGCAAGCCCCGCAACATTCCGGCGATCACGGGCGCGGGTTCATGGATAGACAGCGTGTTGCAAGTGGATGTCAGAGCAGGAGACGGGGCGAATGTGTCCGTTAAAATTAAAATTGGAATATGAAGCGCTTGCGCGCGGTCAAGCAACTCGGCCAAGCCCGTGGACAGATCGTGGCGGCTGAAGCACATAACCACTGCGGCAATGTTCGCGTCGCATTGCGAAGCCGCATGCGCGTTGGAAACGGTCTGAAGTAGCGCGTGGGCGCCCAACACATGTGATAGTTCGCCATGCAACGCATGCGTGAGTGGCGTTGGTGTATCCGAAATCACAAATAAAACCCGAGCGGGGGGATGCCCAGAAGTGGATTCGTCTTGCTCCAACATTGATCGCAATTCTAACGGTAATTGATTTGGGCTTATTTTATTTCACACTCAAGGCCAAGAATGAGTAAAATACAATTCGGCATGAAAAAACTCTCCCAGCGTCAAGTGGACTCCCGCCTGGCCAAGCTTCCTCTGTGGAGCCAAAATGGTGACGCCATTCAGCGCACCTTTCAATTTGAAAATTTCGTGGGCAGTATGCGATTTTTAAACTCGGTGGCGGAAGCCGCGGAACGCGTGCAGCATCATCCAGATATTCTGGTCCGTTGGAACAAGGTCACGCTGACATTGTCTACACATGACGCGGGCGGAATCACGGAGAAGGACATGACCTTCGCCACCGACGCTGATCAAATTTCCGGGCTGTCTTCGCTGTAATCACCAAGTAATCTGCGCACCAAGTTGGCACGGCTGAGGCGACCCATTTCCTCCTCGCCGGCAAAGGGATCCAATTGCGCAAGATGCGCCGGCTGCACTTGCAGCAATAATTGCTCCACGCGCTCCATGCTGAGATTGGGCAGCAGACCGGTTGCAATTCCAAAGCGCAGCGTGGAAAGCAATTTGGTGGCCTCCTCGGCGCCAAGCAAGCGCGCGACTTTCAGCGTGGCACGAGCGCGGAAAACCTTGTCCTGGATCAGCGGCAGATTCTTTTCCAGCAACATTTGGCGCGCCGTGCGCTCATAATCCACCAACTTTGGAATGACCTCGTCGCGGAAATGCTGCAGCAATTCTTCCTCGGACGAGCCTAGCGTCACTTGGTTGCTGACTTGGTAGAAGTTTCCAATGGCGTCGGTGCCCTCGCCGTAATACCCGCGTACCGCCAAATGCAAATCTTTGGCGGCGCGCTTCACGCGCTCAATTTCGCCGGAATAACGCAGCGCCGGCAAATGCAACATGGCTCCCAAACGAATTCCGCAGCCGACATTGGTGGGACATGCCGTCAGGTACCCCCAGCGAGGATGGAACGCAAAGTCCACGGTTTCCTCTAGCGCCTGATCAAATGAGCGCGCCAATGCAAACGCCTGGTCCAAGCGGAAGCCAGGCAAAATACTTTGAATGCGAAGATGATCTTCCTCGTTCACCATGACGCCCAGTTCCTCGTTGTGCCCAAGACCCAGCGCGCGCGGCAGGGCGCTATCCGCGAAATGTTTGGAAACCAAATGGCGCTCAACCAACAGTTGCCGCTCCTGCAAAGAGGCCTGGCTCATGTTCACCCAGGCCAAGCCATTGCTGAACGCTCCACCGAGCGGAGCGTGGGTCACCATACGCAACACTTCTTGGCGTTGGGAATCGCTGGCGCGCCCCGTGAAGGGAAGCCCCGCCACATTTCGAGCCACGCGAATGCGAACGCTGACCACCACATCGGAGTCGTTGTTAAATATGTGTGGGCTTGGCGTATCCATGTTCAAGTGTTGGTTTCTGATGGCGGTGTTTGTTCCGACCCTAATAGATGCAGTCTGCCCTGTAGCGATGCGGCGCGCTCGTATTGTTCAGCGGCGACGGCAGTTTCAATTTCTTTAATCAATTGCCGACGCATGGCGGCGCGATCGGCTTGTCCCACGATTCGTTTTGGCGTGCTCCCTCTATGACTCACCGCGCCCGATTGCGCGCGTTCAATAATTGCCGCCACGGATGGCATGAACGCGTCGTAGCACGAGGCGCACCCAAAGCGGCCTGTTTGACGGAATTCCGCGAAGGTGAGTCCACACGCTTCACAGCGGCGCGCCGCGGCTTTTTGCGCCTTGATGGATTTCCCGGAGATCGTGAATTGTTGCAGAATTTGCGTCACTGGAACCGTGGGCAAAATGTAGCCCTTGGCAGTGGCATGTTCGGCGCACAAATGCATCTCAACCTTGTTCCCATTTTGAATGACAACTTCATGCACCACCGCAGGTTTGTCGCAAAGATCGCACTTCATGTCAATGGAATGATAGGCAAGACTTGATAGAAATTTATCGCGAGCAACCGCGCGTTACGCATGGAGTGCAGCCTTGCGAAGGGCGTTGAGTGATTTCAAAAGCGCGGGCACGGCGCCAAGAGCCAACATGGTGCTGGCATCGCTTAGAGCCTTTGATGGTTCAGGATGGCACTCAATAAAAATAGCGGAAACACCAGCCGCAACAGCCGCTTTCGCCAAAAGCGGCGCGCGTTCGGGGCGGCCTCCAGTACGCTCGCCCTCGCCACCTGGAAGCTGCGTGCTGTGCGTCGCGTCAAAACAAATTGGCACGCCCAAGTCCATCAAATCGCCAATGCCCATGAAGTCGTTGATCAAGCGGTTATACCCAAATGTTGTTCCGCGCTCGGTCAGCATGATGCGCCGACAACCGCCATCGCGGACTTTGGCCACAACATGCCCCATTTCAGCGGGGCTCATGAACTGACCCTTTTTGACATTGACCGGCTTGCCTGTGTCGGCGGCCGCCAAAAGTAAATCAGTTTGTCGACATAGAAACGCCGGCACTTGCAACATGTCGACGGCTTGCGCGACCACTTCGCATTGACTGGCATCGTGAATATCTGTGGTCACCGGAACACCAAGCATGTCGCGTAATTTCGTCAAGCGCTCTAGACCATGCTTCAATCCAGGACCGCGCGGACTTTTTCCGCTTGAACGATTGGCCTTGTCAAAGCTGGCTTTGAGCACAAAGCGCAATCCCAATTCTTGGCAGGCGTCGCGCAAAGTCTCACCAATCTGTTGATTGATGGCGTCGGATTCCAAGACGCAGGGGCCACCAATCACCAGCAATTGTTGATGGGGACGGTCGAAAAATGATTCAAGAACCTGTGTTTGTGGTGTCATGTTGATTAATTTTACGGTTTTTTCGAAAATTTACCCGACAGTATAAATATTGAAATAGACCGTATGTGATATGGGTTGATCGTATCGGACTTGGTTGAAGCTTGGTTGAAGCTTGGTTGAAGCCGCACAGCATCAGGAGGCAGAGTCATGGAAGCATTTCCGACAAATCCCGAGGATTTTGCAAGTTTCGTTCAGAAACTGTTTCTTCGGCAATGGGCGGACCACAAGTTTGAAATCGCTGGAACCATGGATTTGGTCATCGATGGTCGCCATCTTGGGCTGGAAAATCTTTGGCGCATTGCCAAGCAGGATCCGTCGCGCGCCCACGAAATTGTGGAGAGCTACATTGACAAATTAATGGAGGGAGATTCCATAGGCGGCTTGCCCATGCCGTTTTCCTTGGTACGCAATCGCATTATGCCGCGCATTCAGCCTGAAAGTATTTTCTCGCATTTGGATCGCGAGCAGGTGGCGCATATTCCTTTTGTGAATGAAACCGTGGTTGTTTTTGTGATTGACATGCCACATGTCACTGTCAGCGTGACGGTGGAGCAAATGGTGCGTTGGGGAGTGCAACTGGATGATTTAGAAAGTTTGGCGCGTGAAAATTTGGCTCGCTATGCGCCAGAGTTGAAGGTGCGTATTGTTGAAACAGAGGATGGCGGCAAGGCGGCGATTGTGGCTTTACAAGATGGCTATGACGCGGCGCGCTTGTTGCTGGATTCGCTGCATCTGAAACTGGCGCCGCAACTTGGCGGCGATTTCTTTGTGGCCACCCCAGCGCGCGACATGTTCGTGGCTATGACTTGCAATCCACCCAAGTTTGTGAAGCGCATTTCCAAGCGAATTGACCGCGATTATCAACGACTTCCATATCCAATCACCAGCTCGCTGTTCCTTGTGACGCGTGATGGCGTGGCGGGAACCGCCGAGGAAGCCGCCTGAACATTTACCCGTCGCTAGCATTGCGTCGTGGTTCTGCTGATCGACAATTATGACTCATTCACCTGGAATTTGGCGCACCGCATGCAAGAGGTGCGTCCAGGTTTGCGCGTGGAGGTTGTTCGCAACGACGCCATAGACAGCGCGCGCGCGGAGGCCATGCAGCCAACCCATCTTGTGATTTCACCTGGGCCATGCACGCCCAAGGAAGCTGGCGTGAGCGCGGAGTTGATTCACTATTTTCGCGGGCGCATACCAATTCTGGGCGTGTGTCTTGGTCATCAAACTATTGGGGATAGCCATGGCATGTCGGTGCGCCGCGCCGACAAGCCCATGCATGGCAAGACCAGCCTTATTCATCACGATGGCCGTGGAGTTTTTCTTGATCTGCCCCAGCCATTTCAAGCCACGCGCTACCACTCGTTGGTGATTGATCCGGCCACGCTTTCGAGCGAGTTTGAAGTGAGTGCCAAGACACAGGATGGAGTCATCATGGGAATACGCTGGAAAAACAACGCTCAACAAGCGTCCCTCGAAGGGGTGCAGTTTCATCCTGAAAGCTTTTTAACTCCAGACGGTCCGCGTTTGCTGTCAAATTTCTTAGCCATGTCAACGGCGGGTCGCTAAACTGTTCGCCTATGCAAAGCACAGCAAGCGATATGACCCGCGCCGTACTTCAAGATATGGATGGCGACAAAATAATCCTGGCTATTCCAGCCACTGACTACCAACTTCACCTGGTGTGCAATGCAAAGACCGAGGTGCGAATTGGCAAGCGCATCCAAGGCGTGATCAATGTCAAAGCTTTGCGCATGCACAAAGCCAGCGCGGGTGGTTCGTTTATTGAACCTATTTATGGACATCCGCGCATTGTGCAGGGGCGCGTGTCGGCTATTGATCTAGAGCGCAATCGAGTGCTATGCCAAGTGGTTGTGCCAATGTGGGTGGAACCATTTGACGGGCAAAGCGCCGCTGATTTGAACACCGGCGACATGGTGAACTTTTACGTGCAATCTGGCGCGACATTCACGCCTGTCGCGTAAGTCTTAGAAAATGCCACGCGACACTTCCCAAAGACAAGCCCCAAGCCAGCAGTTTCTGAACTTCAGCGGTCCAGCCTTGCCACCCACTTCATGCGAGCCTTGTTTAGGGCGCCATTAAAACACGCTTACGCATGCCGTCGCTTGAATAACTTGCAACTTCGCCGTTGGGTTGCGCCACGGCGCGCACGGTTTGTTGGCCATTGCCATTGCGCAAACTAAAAAGTCCGCCATCTGCATCGGATGCCACGCCTGTCACCACGACGGCTTTCCCCTTCAAGTTGAATAAGTTCAGAAGTCCGCCGATGGGACTGCCGCCAAGCGCGGCGATCCGAGATGCGCCGGCGTAAATTTGAACAGTTCCGCTTTCGTCTTTGCCTTGATCCATGAGTGCGGCAATTTGCCCAGTGGCGGTTCGCACCGAGGCGCGACCCCCAAGATTTTCTTGAACCTCCAATGAAACCGCGGATTTTCCATCGTGGTTGCGAATTTCCACATAGCCACCGCGCGCCATGGTGTTACCAAACACGCATCCGCCCGCGCCGTTGCTTTGGTGCACAAAGAACTCTCCGCCGCCTTCCGCCATGCCACCTTCAATCATGGTTGCGCCATCGTTTTGCGCTAGGCGAAACATGCCCGATTGTTTTGTGTCGCTACCTAAATACGCGATTTCTTTTTCAGCGTCGCTCATCACGCTAAAGGCCGAGCCCTTGTCGCTTGCGCCAAATCGAAGCGCCTGCTTGGTGTTCTGGCGATTGACAATGCCCACGCTTCGCTCGGCGTTCACGCTGAATTGCATGGACGCTTCCTCGCTGTCGCTGTGCGTCAACACAAAGTCCGAGCCATCTTTGGTGGCTTCGAAGAATGCGGCAACTTGTCCATTACCACGGGTTACTTCAACACGCCCGCCAGTGCTGTTGGCAAAAATTCCAGCCACGGGTTTGCCGGCGGAATTCCACAAAGCCAAGTCACCGCCAGATTCGCTGGATGAAAGCCGCGCAATATTAGCGCCGCCCTTGGCCCACACATCAACTTGACCACCAGTGGGCGTGCTTGAAAGGAGGCAGGTGATTTTTCCATCCGCATCCAGAATTTCCAGTCGACTGGCTTGAAGCACTTCGGGCGCAGGCGCGCGGGTGAAACCAATCAGCGCGGTGGCGGCAAGCATGGTGGCGCATGCCAAGCCCACGCGGCGTTCAAGGCGGCGTTGGCGCTTGATCAGTTGAAGTTGTTTTTCGATTTGTTCAAGACGGGTTTCGATTGGTGTCATGGAAGCTCCTCAGGGGTTGGCGTTAGCATAGGGTGGGCGTGAAGTATGGTGTGCGTATGTGTGGTTTGACAATTCAAATGTATTCAATGTTGTAAAATGAAAAATACAAAATCAAAAAAAAGTGTGAAAGCCAACGCGGCGCGAGCCGTTGGCATTGGCCTGGTTGGAGCGGGGTTTATGGGGCGCGTGCACGCCAACGCGTGGCGTCAGGCGCCGCTTTTTTTTAATCTAAAGCGCTGCCCGACGTTAACCGCGGTAGCCGGCGGGAATGCCAGCGAAAGCCATGCATTTGCCGCAAAATGGGCTGTTATTAAGGCAGCTCCGCGTTGGCAGACTTTGATCAATGATCCACGCGTTGAGTTGGTGGATGTGTGCGTTCCCAATCATTTACATGCCCAGGTTGCCATCGCCGCGTTGCAGGCGGGCAAGCATGTGGCGTGTGAAAAACCGCTGGCCAACACGCTCACGCAGGCGCGCGACATGGCGTTGGCCGCGCTTGAAGCCAAGAACGGCGCGCGCACCTTTGTGTGGTTCAACTATCGAAGATGCCCCGCGGTGTCGCTGATGCGCGAATTGATTCATCAGGGCCGCTTGGGTCGTATTCGGCATATTCGCGCGCAGTATTTGCAAGATTGGGGCCATGTCAGCACGCCGCATTCGTGGCGCTTTGATGCCAAGCTTGCTGGCAGCGGCGCGCATGGCGATTTGAACGCGCACATTGTGGATATGGCGCGCTTTGTCACGGGCGATGAAATTGAGCAAGTATGCGGAGCCATCGAGGCACAATTTATTCATGAGCGCGCCACGGTGACCGCCAGTGCAAAGCCGGCTGGATTGGGCGCGCGCACAAGTAAAAAAAGCTCCAAGCGCCAAGCCAGCACGGTGGATGATGCCTTCTTGTTTCTTGCGCGCATGCGCAGTGGTGCGGTCGCCAGCTTTGAGGCCAGTCGAATGGCCACGGGAAATAAAAACGCAAATCACATGGAAGTAAATGGCGAAAACGGAAGCGTGAAATTTGATTTTGAACGCATGAATGAATTGCAGTGGTGGGACAACACATTGCCAGTGCGCGAGCGGGGGTGGAGCCGCATTTTGTGCACCGATCCAGCGCATCCGTACGCCGAACACTTTTGGCCGCCTGGGCATGTGCTTGGGTATGAGCATGGATTTGTCAGCATGGCCGCTGACATTTGTGCAGTGCTCGCCGGGGGCAAGCCCAAACAACCACTGGCTGATTTTGTGGACGCGTACCGAACCCAGCAAGTGTTGGAAGCGGCGATCATCAGCGCGCGTCAGCAATGCTGGGTGCGGCCTGACACGCTGTGATAACTTGGGCGTGGCGAGTATACTTTTTATTCCCATGCATTCACAAATAGCAACAACAATCACCGCGGATTTGCATTCAAATGCGCCAAAATTGCCTGATTGCGTGGTGATGTCGTCCAGTACGACGGCGGAGAATTCTAAATTTGTGCAATCACTGCGCGCATGCGCCCACGCGGCTCGGCGCGCGCTTGGATCTCTGCAAAAATCGGATGGACATTGGTGCGGGGAATTGCAAGGTGATTCCATTTTGCAAAGTGAATATTTGCTGATGAAATGGATTTTGGGGCAAGAAAAATCACCAATGGTGGATGGCCGCGGCTGCGACACATTGTTGAAAATTGTGGCGCAACTGCGAGCGCAGCAACGCCCTGATGGCGGCTGGGGACAATATCCCGGCTCCGATGTGGACGTCAGCGCCACGGTGAAGGGCTACTTTTGCCTGAAATTGTTTGGTGATTCGCCGGATGCTGCTCACATGCGCCAGGCGCGCGAGGTGGTGCGCGCATTGGGCGGAGCCGAGTGTTGCAATAGTTTTTCCAACTTTTATCTGGCGTGCCTGGGGCAAATTTCTTGGAATGCGGTTCCCGCCATTCCCCCCGAACTCGTGTGGGCTCCGCAGTGGTTTTATTTTCATCTGAGTAAAATGAGTGCGTGGAGCCGCACGATGTTGTTGCCTCTGGCCATTGTTGCCACGCTTCGACCCACGCGCACGTTGCGAGACGATCAGGGCATTGACGAACTTTTTGTGAATCAAGACGCGCGCCATCGATTGAAAATGCGCCGCGATGTGCCGCTGGGCTGGCGGCTTTTATTTCACGCCACGGACCGCGCCATGAAATTCACGCACGCTTTGTTTGGAACGGCTTGGCGTAAGCGCGCCATCTCGGCGGCGTTTCGTTGGAGCGCGATTCGTTGCGGTCAAGATTTGCCCGCGCCGACAAGTGGACTGGGCGCAATCTTTCCACCCATGGTGTATATCCAGATTGTTTTGCACGCCCTGGGCGTGCGCCGTAGCGACGCCATGGTGGAGCGCGCGGAACGGGAACTGGACGAATTTTTTATTGAACAAGACGGTCGTATTCGCATTCAGCCTTGCTTCAGTCCGGTGTGGGACACTGGCATTGCGTTGTACGCCCTTGCCGATTGCGGCTTCACCGTGGAACATGAAAGCGCCAAGCGCGCCGGCGAGTGGCTATGCGCAAAAGAGTGCAAATTTACGGGCGATTGGGCTGTCAACACACCAACAGGCACCGCCGCTGCGGGCTGGTTTTTTGAATACGCCAACGCCTGGTATCCAGATGTGGACGACACCGCCATGGTGGCCATGTCGCTCAAACGCATTGGTGGACTGGCTAATGAGTCGGCGGCCACGCGTGGCGTGCAGTGGATGTTGTCCATGCAAAATGATGATGGCGGCTGGGCGGCGTTTGACCGCACTCGCGACCGCGCCATTTATGAATATGTTCCATTCGCCGATCACAACGCAATCCAAGATCCAAGTTGTCCCGACATCACTGGGCGCGTACTTGAATGTTTAAGTTGGCATAAAATTCAACTTGATCACCCTACGGTGCGCGCCGCCGTGGCATATATAAAGTCCAAACAAGAACCAGAGGGATGTTTCTTTGGTCGCTGGGGCGTGAATTATATTTACGGAACATGGCAGGCCGTGATTGGGCCAATTCGTTGCGGAGTGTCGCGCTCCGAGCCGTGGATTGTGAAAGCGGGCGCGTGGATTAAGTCGGTGCAAAAACCAGATGGTAGTTTTGGCGAAAGCGCCAACAGCTATGTTGATCCGTCGCTCAAAGGCCAAGGCGTAAGCACCGCCAGTCAGACCGCGTGGGCCGCCATGATCTTGCAGGAGATTTATGGCGCGCATGATGCCGATCTTGCGCGCGCGTTGGCGTGGCTGGCGCAGACGCAATTAAGTGAAAAAGACGCGCAAAACTCGCTTGCAAACCTGGATGGCGACCCCGCTGGTTCTTGGCGCGAAACCGAATTCACGGGCACGGGATTTCCCAAAGTATTTTATCTGCGCTACCACTTGTATCGTCTTTATTTTCCATTGATGGCGCTGGGTAGATATTTACAAGCGCATGGAGTTTGTCTGTCTCAACCAGATGCCAACGCGCCCTTGCCCGGCGAGTGAGTGGAGCGAGTGAATATGGCGAGTGAGTGGAGCGAGGATTGTGCATTCATTTAGTGAAATGGGTGCGCCGCGGTGAAGGCGTAATTGTCCCAAGCAAGTTCGCTGGCATGCAAGCACAACCGCGTGGACAATTTTTTTATTTCATCTGGCGCGTACAAATCATCGGCCAGGATGGGGTGGCCAAGCGCCAACAAATGCACCCGCAGTTGATGACTACGCCCCGTGAGGGGCTGCAAACGAAAGCGCGTGCAGCGGCACGGTTGGCTGGAGGTGGCCACAGAGGCGGGAACACGGTCTAGCAATGCTTCCACTTTCCAACGCGTCACGCTTGGCTTTCCCATTTCATGGCAAACTATTTGACGCGCGTTGCCAATCGCCTCTTTGCGCAGCGGTAAATGTATTTCACCCGCGTCTTGCGTGGGGTGTCCAAACGCAATCGCGTGATAGGCCTTGGTCATGCGGCGCGCCTCAAATAACATGCTGAGCGTGCGATGACTCTGTGCGTTCAGTGCCATAACAATCAGTCCACTGGTGTGTTGATCCAGTCGATGCACATTGCGCGCGCCTGGAAAGACCGCCGCAACCCGCGTGGCTAGGCAATCCGCATTCTGCGCGCCAATGCCTGGAACCGAAAGCAATCCCGAGGCTTTCTCCAGCACCACAAAATCATGCTGGGCGTGGACTACTCGAAATCCATCATGTGAAATGCTTGCTTGATGCATGGTTCATTTGAGGGCAGACGGAGTGTTTGAAGTTTTCATGAAATGACAAGGCGCTTAGAAAGAAGAAGTGGCAAAGCGTACACTTTACGGTAATGCCATTCATCATTCTTATCATGTGCGCCTTGGCGCAACAGCCAAGTGCGGGCAATCATAATGCTGAAGCTGCGTTGGTCATGACCAAGACGAGCAACGCAACCGACACCAAAAACCAAGCCGATTGGCGCAAGCTTGAGGGATTGTTGTCGCATCAAATGCAGCTCACGCTTGCCGAGCGTTTTGTGAAAGCGGGGGAGGCATATTTTAATTCCGACGGCACGCAAATTGTTTTTCAAGCCATAGAGCATGACGCGCAGGGCAATCCCGAAAGCGAGTATTACAGCATGTATGTGGCGCAATTGCGCGACGAGGGCAAGGGGCAAACATTTAATTCAAACACGCAGCGCTATCGCCTGAGGCATATTCGGCGTGTCAGTCCATTTGGCAGTTCCAACACGTGTGGCTGGTTTCACCCCATCGATCCCAACAAGTTGATTTTTGCCAGCACAGTTACGGCGCCATCCAAAAAAGAAACCCCAGGCTATCAGCGCGGTAGCCGTAATTATCGTTGGAGCTTTCCACCCGAAATGCGCGTGGTGGAAGTGGACTTAAGCGCAAAAGACATCACGGCTGAAAGTTTGAAGCCACTCGTGGGTGATGGCAAGGCCTACACAGCCGAGTGCTCCATAAGTCCCGATGGACGCACACTGCTCTACACAAGTCTGGAAAGTGGCGACGGTGATTTGTACGCCATGGATCTCGCTAGCAAAAAAATAACCCGACTCACCGCGTTGGATGGCTATGACGGCGGCGCATTTTTTAGTCCTGATGGCAAAAAAATTGTCTGGCGAGCCGACCGAAATGGCGACAATTTGCTGCAAATATTCATCGCCGATGTGCTGTTTGATTCCACGGGTGCGGTGTCTGGAATTGGCGAGCCATTGGCTGTGACCAATGATGGCGCGGTGAACTGGGCGCCCTACTTTTCGCCAGATGGCAAGGTGATTGTCTACGCCTCAAGCCGAGTGGGTCATGACAACTATGAAATTTTAGCCGTGCCAGTTCCCACGGATCGCACGGCCGAGCTGGGCAAACCGCGCCGCGTGACGCACGCATTGGGTGCGGATCTTTTGCCAGCCATTAGCCATGATGGAAACTTGTTGATGTGGACAAGCCAGCGTGGCGCTGGGCGCTCCAGCCAACTTTGGTTGGCAAACATATCACAGAAAGATTTGCTGCTAGGAGACATAGTTCCACCAGTCAGCGACGCCACACCAACGCCATCGGTGGCTCCCGCCACAACTACTCCCGCCACAACT
>SXGQ01868096.1_pt1 | contig 24594 bp, 24 predicted proteins | sample 3178371 | NCBI WGS metagenome assembly SXGQ01 (sample SAMN11356859, study PRJNA531348) | freshwater metagenome | isolation source: freshwater sample F1-20 | place: China: Fuxian Lake, Yuxi | collected 2017-12-25 | reverse complement strand
CCGCCGCCGACACGGTCATCCACTTCGACCCATGGTGGAACCCCGCCGTGGAAGCACAGGCCACCGATCGCGCGCACCGCATCGGCCAGAAGAAGGTCGTGACCAGCTACAAGCTCATCGCCCGCGACACCGTGGAGGAGAAGATTCTCGCGCTGCAGGCGAAGAAGCGCGCAGCCATCGAAGCCACCATCGAAAGCGAAGCCCCGCTGATGGAAGGGCTGAGCATGACGGAAATCGAGGACCTGCTGCGGTAGCGGTTACTTCCGCGCTTCCGGCGTCACGGTGATCTCCACCGGCTTGCCGTCGCGCTGGACGGTGACTTTCACGGGCTGGCCGATTTTGACGGCATCAAGCGCGTAGGTGTAGTCGTAGATATTTTTGATCTTCTGCCCGGCGAACTCGACGACGACGTCGCCGGATTTGATGCCCGCCTTTTCCGCAGGGCTGCCGGGGCGGACGCCGCTGAGTTTCACGCCGACGACTTCCTGCGCGTAATCCGGGATGCTGCCGAGGTAGGCGCGGAGGTTGTCGCGCGAGCCGCCGCCGGCGTCGCTGCGCTCGACTCGCGAGAAGGGTGGACGTTCGGGCGAGTTTGCGACGTCGAGTGCGATGCCCTTTGCAAACTTCGCGATGCGCTCGAGGCCGTCGTAGTCGATTTTGTCGGGCGTGTCGGTCGGGCGATGGTAATCCTCGTGGGAGCCGGTGAAGAAATTGAGGACGGGAACTTTCTTCGGGTAGAAGCTCGTGACGTCGGTCGGGAGATACGGGTCGGTTTGCAGGGTGAGCGCGAATCCCGCGGCGACGTTGCGTTTCTCAAGGAGCTTCGGCCAGAGCGTGGAGGAGCCGGTGGCCTGCATGATGAGCTTGTTGTCACGGAGGCGTCCGACCATGTCGAAGTTGATGTAGGCCGCGACCTTCTCCATGGGCACGGGCGGCTTGTTTGCAAACGCTGCGGAGCCGAGCAGTCCCATTTCCTCGCCGCTCCACAGGGCGAAAATGATGCCGCGCTTTGGCTTCGGCCCGACTGCGAGCTGGTGTGCCATTTCGAGGACGGCGGCGGTGCCGCTCGCATTGTCGTCCGCGCCGTAGTGAATCTTCGCCTCCTCGCCTGCGCGGGCGAGCGAGTTGCCGCCCTTGCCGAGGCCGAGGTGATCGTAGTGTGCGCCGATGGTGACCCATTCGTCGGTCTCGCCGGGGATGCAGGCGACCACGTTGCGGTCGGTCTTTTTGATGTGCTCGATTCCGGCGGTGAAGCTGACCTTTACGCCCGGAACGGTGAACGAACCCTCGGCGTGCGGGTTCTCGATATCGAGCGCGGACTGGATGGTTTTGAGGTCCTTGCCGGCGAGCTTGAACAGCCGATCCGCCATTGCGCCGCTGATGCTCAAAGCGGGGAGTCCGCTGTCGGCGCTTGAGCCGTCGCCGGTGAGCGGGAGCAGTTCGCCGGCGTTGGGCGAGTTGGGGCCGGTGACGACGAGCACGCCTTTCGCGCCGCGCTCGCGGGCCATCATGACTTTGTAGCGGAGGCCGGAATAGCGGTTGAGGTGTGCACGCCGCGCGGGCTCCACGCCTTCCGGGACGTACCGCAGGAGCAGCACGATTTTGTCCTTCACATCGAGACCCTCAAAGCTGCTGTAGCGCTGCTGCGTGCCGCTCTCGGGCGCGCTGAGTCCGTAGCCCGCGAAAACGACTTCGCCTTCCACCGTTTCGTTCGAGCTGAACGGAAGCGGTCGGAAATCCACATCCAGCTTCGCCGCGTCGTTGCCGAGCTTCATCGCGGTCTGGCCGGGAATGAGCCGCTCGCCCGCGTTGAACTCGAATTCGTGGAAAAAGTCCGTGCGCCCCGGTAGCGGCTGGAGCCCGGCGCGTTTCAAGTAATCGGAAATGAACGCCGCCGCCGCCTTCGAGCCATCGGTTCCAGTTCCGCGACCGGCCAGGGCGTCGCTCGCGAGAAACTCGACCTGATTGCGCAAGTCCGCTGCCGAGATGTCGGGCTTCGCATCCTTTGCGGGTGCGGGCTTGGAATCGGAACCGGTTACAGCAGCGAGCGCGGCTTCGTGATTCCACTCCGCGAGGAAAATCTGCGATTTTCCATCCGCTGTGCGACCGCTCGCCCACGAGAGCTTTTTGCCATCGGGCGAAAAGACGGGCAGGCCGTCAAAGCCCGGAGTCTCCGTCACGCGCACGGGTTCCTTTCCACCTTCGGCGTCGGCGATGAAGAGCTCGAAGTTCTCAAAGCCATGCTTGTTGGCGGTGAAGATGATGTATTTCCCGCTCGGGTGGAAATACGGTGCCCACGACATGCACTTGAAGTCCGTGATTTGCCGCACATCGGTGCCGTCGGTCTTCATCGTGAACACATCCGCATTCATGCCGCTCGCGTCGAAACGCCGCCACACGATGCGCGATCCGTCCGGCGAGAAAAACGGGCCGCCATCGTAGCCCGGCGACTTTGTAAGCTGCCGCACGTTCGAGCCGTCGGCGTTCATGATGTAGATGTCGCCAAACCACGCCGGGTCCTTCTCCAGTCGCGCCTTCTCCTCGGCGTTCAACTCGCGCCCGTAAGCTCCGCGCAGCGAGCAGAAGACGATTTGCTTTCCGTCCGGCGAAACAGCGCCTTCCGCATCATAGCCGGGCGATTTCGTGAGATTCACCGCGCCGGAGCCATCGGCTTTCGCCGCGAAGATATCCATCGCCGCATCGTAATCCCACGCATAGCGGCGCTGCTTCCCGCTGGCGCGAAAATCCAGCTCGGCCTTCTGCTTTGCCAAGGCATCCGGGTCTTCGTGGGTGCTGGCGAAAATGATGCCGGTCGGGGTGAAGAAGCCGCACGTCGTTTTGCCGGTGCCCGGCGTGACCCGCGCGGTGTCGCCGCTCTCGAGGTCGAGCGTGTACATTTGATAGAACGGATTTCCCTCCTCGCGCTCGCTTTGGAAAATCATCCGCTTTCCGGCGGAATCAAAGTAGCCCTCGCCGCTTCGTTTGCCTTCGAGGATGAGCTGTCGGGCATTGGTGATGAAACGATCCTCCGCAAGCGCGGTTGCGGCCGTGGCGATGAGAAGAAGTCGGGTGAGCATGGTGCGGGTTCTTAGACGCCGATCTTACGATTGGCGAGTCGCCATCGTTGCACTGCAGTTTGTGACGGGCTATGAGTGGCGTGATGAGTGATACGACCACCAACACCGCGGCACCCGCGGTGAACTACAAGATTGGCAACGAGAAGCTCGTGAAGCTCACCGAGAAGGCGGGCGCGAAGCTTGCCTCGCTGCTCACGCGGCAGGGGCGGCCGAATGGTGCGCTGCGTGTGGCCGTCATCGGCGGCGGCTGCTCGGGACTCCAATACAAGATGGACCTCGTGGACGGTCCGGCGAATCGCGACATCATGGTGATGTCGCAGGAAGTGCGCGTCGTCATTGATCCAAAGAGCGCGCTTTTCGTCAGCGGCAGCGTGCTGGATTTTTCGGACGATTTGCAAAAGGGCGGCTTCAAAGTGACCAACCCGAACGCCGAGGCACATTGCTCGTGCGGGGAGAGTTTCGCGGCGTGACGGATCATTTTGCAGTGATGGGCCTGTCCCGTGCGGCGTGGATCGACGCAGAGGAACTCAAGGAGCGATTTCATCGCCTGAGCGCCGCTCGTCATCCGGATGCGGGCGGCGGCTCGGCGGACGGATTTGCCGAGCTCAATGCAGCGTGGCAGACGCTGCGTGATCCGGTCTCGAGACTCCGCCATTTCCTCGAACTGACCGCGCCCGGGATTGCGACAGAAAGCGCGGGACCGCCTGCGGAGCTGGGCGATTTGTTCATGGAAATCGCCGGCCTCAAGCGCGAGGCGCAGCAGTTCTCGGCTGCGCGTGAAAAGGCCGCCTCACCGCTGGCCCGTGCGATTCTTGAGCCTGCGAGGCTGGCGCTTGTCCGGCGGCACACGTCCATCGCAGAGCAGCTGAGCACTTTAATCACAGAAACTGAGGCGTGCCTTCGCGGGACCGAGAACCCGCCCGAGGTGCTTTGTGGTGTGCTTTCAAAGATGACCTTCCTACGAAATTGGGAACGGCATCTGGCGGCGCTTGCGACAGGGTTGGCCGGGGGCTGACATTAATCCTAGAAAAGGCACCGGATGTGCAGTAACCAGAGAAGACCTCATCCGAACTTATGCCCGATATTAAATTCCGCTGCCCGGAGTGTGCACAAAAAATCGCCGTCGATTCATCGGCTGCCGGTGTCCGAATCGACTGCCCGTCGTGCAAGAGCACGCTGGTGATTCCCGTCGCCGCGGATGCGGCGGTCGAGGTCGTTCAACGCAGGAAACTGGCAATCGTGGCTGGTAGTGTGGACGCGCTGTACGAACAGATTACGTCGCGCCAAAAGGAGCTCGATGATGCCGTGGCGGAATCGCGGCGTCTCAGGGAAGAGGCCGAGAAACTGAGGCAGGAGTCGCAAAAGGCGCGTGAAGATGGCGAGGCGTCGCGTTTGGAAAAGGAGCGGGTTTCCGCAGAGATGGAGAAGCTTCGCAGCGATCTCGGGACGGCTCTTTCCGAGCGCGACAGTCTGAGAAAGCGCGAGAGCGAGCTCGCATTCCAGGCAAGTGTGGAAGCGGATACTGAGAAGCAGTTTCAAAAACTGACCGCCGACCTCGCGGACGCTCTGCGCGAGCGTGATGAACTCACGGCAAAAATTGCGGCGGTGGATTCGCTTCGCGACGCCCTTTCGAAGGCGGAACAGGAGCGTGAGTCGGTGCGCGGTGAGCTCGAACTTGCGAGAATCGAACTCAAGGCGGCTGTCTCGAATTCCGGGGTAACTGCATCCAAGTGGGACGAGAACCGGAAGGCGATGGATCGATTGAGAGAGCAGCTCGAAACCGTTACGACCGAGCGCGACAGCCTCAAGCTCAACGCCGACAAGGCTGTGGATGAAGTCGGCTTTCTGCGGGCCGAGGTCGAGCGATTGAAGGCTGATTCAGCCAAGGATGGCGCACGTCTGGCGGAGCTTGTGGCGAAATGCGAAACGCTGACGAGAGAGCGCGACCAATTCCGCGATTCAGCCGCTGCTGCGGAGGGCGCAAAGCGGGATCTGAGCGCAGCTCGGGAGGATGCGGCGGCTGCGCGAAGCCAGGCCGATTCGATGTCGCGTGCCCTTGAGGCGGCGAAGCTCGACACCGAGCAGGCGCGATCGATTTCCAACGAGCGTGAGCGCGCAATCGAGAAGATGAGCGCGGGAATGGAGGCGGCGCGGATTGAGATTGCTGCGTTGCAAAAAGAGACAGCCTCGGCTGCGCAGGAACGCGAGCGAATCACATCAAGCGCGGACGAATTGAGGGAGGAAACGAAAGAGCTCCAGCAGAGAGTGGACGGCCTTTTGGAGGAACTGCATGCGGCGCAGCGCGACCTCGCGGCGGCAAAGCAGGAAGCCGCAACGGTCCGGCAGGGCATGGATGCACGTGATGCGGATTTTCGCGAGGCGACGGAGCGGCTGAACGCGCTCACTGCAAAGTATGCGGTGCGTGACACCGAGGCCAACGATGCGCTCGCGCGGCTGGAGGCGGCGCGCGGGATTGCGCAGGATGCGCAGTCGAGATTCGAGCATGCGGAGCGTGCTGCGGCTGCGGCGAATGAAAAAGTCCGCATCGCCGAGGAGGAACGCTTCCGGATTGCCGAGCAACTGGCGAAGGTGAACACGGAACTGGGATCCTGTCAGGAGCAGCTCAAGCAGGCTCGCGTGGAGAAGGAGCAGAACCGGTCGCTTTACATCGCCTTGCAGGCGGAAATGGAGAAGCACTACGACACCGTGCATTCGGTCGATTCGGAGCGTGACGCATTGCGCGCGGAGTTGGACGCCGTTAAAGCGGGACTGGAACGGGCGAAGCAGCACGTCAGCGTTCTCCAGGCGCGTCGCGAAACGATGCGGGAGGAAATCAACTCGCTCCGATCAAAACTCGGGCTTCCTCCTGAAACCCCCGGAGCGTAGGAGTCCGGCTGGTGCGTGACGCGGAACGCATTGTGCGTCCCGCCGACGTCTACACTGCCGGCATCTGCTGGGTGAGGCAGTGGAATGCACCGAGACCCCAGATCAGCTCGCGGCAGTCGATCGGGATAACTTTGCGGTTCGGAAACGCCTTTTCTAGAATCGCAACGGCCCAGCGATCATTCGAATCCGCGAACACGGGAAGCAGCACCACTTTGTTCCCGATATAGAAATTCGCGTAGCTCGCTGGAAGGCGCTGCCCGTCGCGCACGATCTTGTGCGGCATCGGCAGTTTGTGAACATCGAAGCGCGAAATCTCCTCGTTTCCTCCGGGAATCGCGTCGTTATCGCCATCGGCATCGGCGTGGTCGGACAGGGACTTCGACGAACCGCGCTCGGTGAGGCCCGCGAGGTAGTCGAAGTTTTGCTTGAGCGGATCGTGATTCGGATCGCTCTCGTCTTCCTCGAATGCGCAGACGATTTCGTCCTCGCTCACAAACCGCGCAATATCGTCGATGTGTCCATCGGTGTCGTCGCCCTCGATGCCGTCGCCGAGCCAGATGATTTCTTTCACGCCGAGCCAGTCGCGCAGCTTCTGTTCGATCTGCGCCTGCGAGAGATCCGGATTGCGGTTCTGGTTGAGCAGGCAGCTTCGCGTGGTGAGCAGCAGCCCCGCTCCGTTCACATCAATGGAGCCGCCTTCGAGAATCATTCCGGGATACTCCACCGGCAGTCCGAACTTTTGCGCAATCGCCGTCGGAACATAATCATCGTCATCGAACGGGGGATATTTCATGCCCCATGCATTGTAGTCCCAGTCGAGCGCGAGCAGCTTTGGGGATTCGTCGCGGGTTACGAAAATCGGACCGTGGTCGCGGCACCACGGCTCGTTGATCGCGATGTGATGAAACGTAACGTGACCGGTCTTCGCTCCGATTTTCGAAAGAATCTTTTTCACGTCGGCCTCGTGCGCAGCGTCGCAAACGTTGATGTGCACGGGCTCCGAGTCGGCGAGTGCATGCACCATTTTCGCGAGCGCGGGCATCGCCTTGTCGTATGCGCCCTTGCCGGGGAACGAGATTCCCTCGCGTCGCGGCCAGCTCAGCCATGTCGCGGCGTGCGGCTCCCATTCGGCGGGCATCCTGTATCCACGGGCACTCGCGGGCGGAGTGGAATCTGCGGCGGCGTTGTCTTTTGTATCGGTCATTTGAGAACGCTCATGCATGGCGCGAACGACGGAATTTCGCAACAAGGGAAAACATCACGCACGCAAAGAAACCTCCGTCCTTGCGATTCCCATCCACAACCACGTAACGTCCACATATGTCCGAAGCCGCACCGCGCACTCCTGTTCCGCCAATCACGCTCTCGCTGCCGAAGCCGGTTGCGCCCCCGCGTTATCGTCAGCCGAAGAAAAATATCCCTCAGACGCTCGAGGAACGCACAGCGATCCTCCAGGCTGTGCGAAACTACGTCGCGGAGTATTGTCCCACGCCGCCGGTTCCGGTGAGTGAACTCGCCGAGCATGCCGATCGTGTCGTGCAGCGCATCGGATGTGCGCCCATCTACCGCGACTACATCGGCGTTCTCATTAATAATGAATTGTGGCGCGAGCAGCTCGCGGCGGTTCCGTTTGAGCGTCGTCTTTTGCTCATGCCGAAGTGTCTGCGACTGGAAAGCAAATGCCCCGCGCCATTTGATGAGTTCGGCCTTCTGTGCAAGCAGTGCGGACAATGCAGCATCCAGGATTTGCAAAACGAAGCGGAGCGCCTTGGCTACGCGGTGCTCGTCGCGGAAGGCAGCGCGATTGTGATGTCGCTCATTCAGACCGGCCAGATCGAAGCCATCGTGGGAATCTCGTGTCTCAGCGTGCTCGAGCGCAGTTTTCCCTACATGGAGGCAGCAGCAATTCCGGGCGTCGCCGTGCCGCTGTTGCAGGACGACTGCATTGACACAACCGTCGATCTCGACTGGGTGTGGGATTACATCCATCTCACGGCCGACGACAAAACACGCCGACTCGATCTCGGCACTCTGCGCGACTCCGTGGATGCCTGGTTCCAACCCGAAGCGCTCGCGCAAATCATGGGCCCCGCCGAAGGTGAAAGCGAACGCATCGGGCGCGAGTGGCTTTCCCGCGCGGGCAAGCGCTGGCGGCCTTTCCTCGCCGTCGCAGCGTGGCGCGCGCTGGTCGGCAATGATGCGGAGACGCCGGATGATTTGAAGAAGGTCGCGGTTGCTGTGGAGTGCTTTCACAAAGCATCGCTCATTCACGACGACATCGAGGACGAGGACGCCACACGCTACGGCGAGCCTACGCTCCACACGGAGTACGGCGTCGCCGTTGCTCTGAATGTCGGCGACCTGCTTATTGGCGAAGGATACCGGTTGCTCGCCGCAACAAAGCTTTCCGCAGAGCAGCGCGCCGCAATGCTGCAGGTCGCAGCGGAAGGCCAGCGCGAGCTTAGTCGCGGGCAGGGCGCCGAGTTGCTTTGGGCGCGGAATCCCGACGTTCTCAGCAGTCTGCAAGTGCTCGATATTTTCAAAAAGAAGACCGCACCCGCATTCGAGGTCGCGCTCCGCATCGGCGCGATTTTCGCCGGAGTCGATCACCACGAAGAGGTCGGCGATGTGCTTCATAAATACAGCGAAGCGCTCGGTATTGCTTACCAGATCCGCGATGACCTCGCGGACCTCGGTCAGACTCAGGATACGAGCGACATTGCCGGTCTGCGTCCGAGTCTTCTGCTTGCCACCGCGCACGAACGTGCCGAATGCGACAAGCGAAAAATCACCTCTGCGCTTTGGTCGCGGACGAGCACTGCGAGTGTCTCGGAAGTGGAGCAGGTTTACCGCGAGCTCGGAGCCGATGAGCGCTGCCGGGATTTGCTGGAGCGCTACAAGGAGGAGGCCATCCAGAGCCTGCGTGACCTTGAATCGCCGAGCCTCAAAGGACTTCTGCGCCGCGTCATCGGGAAGATTTTCAACGACACGGAGATCAAAGGCTGGTGCAAAGAGTTCGAGGCGAAGAACCTTCTTGGAGTGGCGGCTGCCGATGCGGCGCTCGATAAAGCTCCGGAGCCGCGCGTAGTCGCGACGGTGTAGAAAAGCAGGCGAGGTTTCTAATCTCGCAACGAGGGCACATCCACGCGTGGGCTTGTTCTATTTATTGCAGTCGAGGCTCGGCGGCTTTCTGCCTATACAAAAAGAAACATATAACTTTTTGAAAATTCCTGTTGACGGACTATAGAGTCCTGTATATACCAACGCCCACATTCAACTTCAATGAACTCGCAACTGCATTCCATTTTCATTCGCACCGCGCCGGTGGCTTCCGCCAACGGGATGGTCCGTTTGAGTGGGATTGAGTGTGGTGGGGCGAGCTTTATACGCAGCGAGTGGTATTCCCGCAATGACATGCCCGGCAAAGTTGAAAGCAATCCGACACTCGCAAGGGAGGCGAACAGGGCGGCGTCGTAGCCGCAGTTTCAGAAAATCAGAATTTTTCCAGAAACCCTGTTCGCTAGAAGGCGGACAGGGTTTTTTGTTTTCCTGAAAAGGCCACGGAGCCCGAATCGCCATCCGCAGAACAGAAGAATCCCGCGGCTCCGACTTTTTCAAATCATCCAAACGAAAGGATTCCATCCATAGAACATCGAAACTGAAATCATTCATCCAATAACGAAGTGACCCCGCCGTCAGCGGCAACTGACGACGGGGCCTGAGTCGGCCACCAGGTCCGGCAAATCCCGGCAGGGAAGAGCGTATGAAACGGCAGCCATTCGCATGCTGTCATGTCTATACGCTATGTCAAGTAAAGGCATTGCTAGCATATAGCGAGCGGAGCCTTCGCTCGCGCACGCTCCTGTCCGGCCCACTCACTTCCGATGAATCCATCGAATCAATTTTTACATCCAAAGGGCTTGTGGCGCTTCACCGCGCCGACGGGAGGTGTGCCCGAAACACCGAAACATCCGCCGAGAAATCCTGCGGGTGCGAGTCCCGGCCCGGGTGGGTCGGCGAACTGGCAGCGGTGTTCGTTCTTTATAAACAAAGAGCCGCAGTCGGACCGCAAGATGGTGCGACTGCGGCTCAACAACTTTTGTGTCAGTCGCGAAGGCGGCGGGTGAAGGCGGGAGAGTCTCTATTTGTGCCCGCATCATCCGTCCCTTCGCGGCCAGACTTTCACACAGCGTGCGCCAGCTTGCGCAATCAGGCCTCCAAAACCAGACCCGCCCGGGGCGGCACCGGGACGCTGTGCCAGATTTCATCTTCCGACGAATGTCGGATTTTTGTGAGGGGGAAAACGCAGAGGGAGGTGGCCAGGTCGAATCATGCGACGTCCGCCTTCCTCTGCGGAACCTCGACTATTGCAGGGTCGCCAAGAGGAAAGGCAACGGCCTCATAAGCCGTCCACGCGCGGGTTCGACTCCCGCCCCTGCGACCAGATTTCACGCGGCGGTAGATCGCTAAAGACGCGAACCGAGCTGTAACCTCGGCGCATTTCGCCGGTCGGGAGCATTACCCGGACGCCGCACCATTTTTTCATCATCGAGATCCACAGCCGGCAAGAGGGGCGCGGAGGTGTGGCCTGAATACGGAGTGAACGTGGGGGCTTCGCGCTCTTCTTGTCGTCTGTGGATCGTCCGATGAAAACGCGTGCGAGGGAGACAGCGAACCCACCTGACTTGGGATCAGGGGAAACCCGGGGCAGCACCGGGGCACGCGACCAATTTCAGTAAATGCGTCTGTGGCCGAACATCCAGGCACCGATCTTCCAAATCGGACCACGCGGGGGAAGCACCCGCCGGGCGCACCAGTTTCACCTCGAGTAGCTCAAAAGCAGAGCACGCGGCCGATAACCGCGAGACCGCGGAGCGTTACCACGCTCGAGGACCAGTCTTTCGCTCTCAGTCCGGTAGCTCAGATTGGAGAGAGCGTGCTCTTTATAAGGGCGGGGTCGCGGGTTCGATTCCCGCCCGGACTATTTTCAAATTTCGCTGGATGGCAGAGTCAGTCGATGCGCCCGTCCGAAAAACGGGAAATCCCGGTGCGATGCCGGGTCCAGCGGCCATTTTGAAGCCGGAGAAAGTTGGGCGTCTGTGGATGCCCCTCCGGCTGAGTTTAGCTTCCGAAGTGTAAGATATGCACGCCGTGCGGAGGCGGAGGATCGTGGTGCAAACGCGTGGCGCGATAGCGCCTTCTTACAAAGCGCGGAGCGCATTCTGCGTAGCCGCAGGAGCGGCAATCCATGCGGGAGCGCCAATTTCAAACGGAGGCCATGATGTAAAAGCCAGCATTCAGCGCTGTGACCGCTGTCGTGTCGGGTGCGAATCCCACTGGTCTCCCCAATTTTCCAGAATGTGAGCCATGCCAAAGTCGTGGAGGCGGCGGGCTGCGAATCCGCTCTTACCCGGTGCGAGTCCGGGCGCGCGCTCCACTTTACACGGAAGTTCAACCGGACCAGCGCGCCGGAACCGTCTTGAAAACGGATTGTCCGCCACCGGCGGATGGGGGGCAGCACCTCGGGCTTCCGCCACTTTTGCTCGCGTAGCGTAACTGAAAGCGCGCCGCGCTTCGAACGCGGAGGTTGCAGGTTTGACTCCTGCCGTGAGCGCCAGATTTCACCTTACACACATGCTCAATCAACAAGACATTCAGGATCGTCGTATTCGCGCCGCAGTGCGGGAATACGATCAACTTACCCGGCGGCGATTCACCGTTGTAAAACTCGAAGAACCCATCCAGCGCGGATGGCGCCGGACGTACGCGATGACCGAACAAGCACTGCGACGCCACGACTCAGAAACACTCGCGGAAATACTCGCCGTCATTAACACCGTGAAACTCTGCCGCCGATCCGATTTTCAGACGCACGAATACCGTGGGCGGAGGCTTGTTGAAATCGAGCAACCGCTCCGCTTCATACACGATCGCGAGTGGTATCGGTGCGGACTTCCCGAGCGATGGTTCGGATACTTCGACATCCGGCACTACAGCGAATGGGGGCGCCCAGCGTTTCGTGCGGACTTCGCATTTCCGAAACTTTTCGAACTTCGCATCGAGCCCTACATGGTCTCGGAACTCGCGTTGCCGGATCCCTCAATCGAGACGCGGATCGAAGAACTGCGGCGATTCCTAGACCTCAAAGGCGGTTGGAATCGCTGGTATCACCTGAAAGGAAAGCCCGTGAGTTCGTGCTATTTCAGCCGAGGCAGGCGAACGCAGATCCTCGAACGCGAACACCGCAATACCATCCTGAATGCGATGCGTGGGGAAGTTGAACCGAATGCACCCGAGTGGTGTGTCCGGTTCAACTTCCAGCGCACGAAAGATTTTCCAAACCCTGCGTGGTTCACCGGGAACAGCAGACTGGCTCGCCTCAGAAGCGATGAGCCTTGGGAGTGCAATTCTCCCCGCAGGGACCATTTTCGAAAACAACCGCTCCCGTAGCCCAATGCAGAGGCAGCGCACTTAAACTGCGCTCAGTGTCGGTGCAAATCCGACCGGGAGTATCAAACGGAACGTGAACCGGACAGCCGACCGAAGGGAGACAGCCGCTCTAACTTCCTTTCAAAATGAAAGCGGCAACCGAGCCGGGAGTCTTTGCTAAAGACATCGTCGCGCGCAAAGCGTGATGGGGAGCATGCCCTCCGCGTTCCGCCAATTTTCCAAACGTCTGCAAATGCAAAGTAGTCGAGCGCCACGCCTTTCAAGCGTGTCCTAGCCGGTGCAAGCCCGGCTGCAGATGCCCAAATGGTCGCGTAGCCCAACAGAAGAGGCACGGCGTTGAGAACGCCGCCAGTGAAGGTGCAACTCCTTTCGCGACTACCAATTTCCAGCCCGGATTACGAGCGTCCGAATTCACCGATGGCTTTGGCGCAGGCGTTTTTCTTCCAGTGACTGCTTATAATCCCGATATCCGTGCCTCCTGGTCTTCAGACCAGTAAAAGCACGTGCGGTTCTCAAAATCCCATTCGCCGACGGTTTTGATCGATGCACCGGATTCCTCCCACTCCAAGTCCCTTATCATCCAAGCAATCGGAACAGGTATTGTCCCGCAGTGGCGTCCGGAATTGTAGATCGACAGGAAGCAACTGTAGTCCGAGCCCTGGCCGGGGAATCTCGGAACGAAGTGCTCGTAGCGATATCGAGTAACGACACACTCGTATCGCCCGTCCGGCGACCGAAAACGGCGCACCTCCTCTTTCGAATAGCCCCAAAACAATGCCACAGCAGCGATGAGCGCCAGCACCATAGTTGCGGCAACCAAAGTTCGTTTAGTATTTCGTTTCATTGGATGGCAGATCGCCGATTTCTTTGACCATGGTGCATTGGTTTCGCTCAATTTTTTCAAACCACAAGCGGGGCCGCGTGTCTATCACACGGTCCCGCTGGTTTTTCACGGCGATTCAGTTTTTTACCCCACACTCACGCGCAGCACTGCGCTCCAATCTCCGACGGGCGTGCCGTCCCAATAGCGGGCGCGACCTCGCAAGCAGCAATTTGCGGCCGTTCCACTCCTCAAACATCCAACTTTATGAAAACCACCTCACTCAACCGATTCGCGCCGGATCTGCGCGTGCGGGGCCGCGTTGCGGAGCCTGCGAAGGAGCAACTCCATGTCCATCTCAATGCCGATTTTGCGCTCGATAGCGACCTCGCCGATCTGGGTGCCGCGTTTGCCGGCGAGCCGATCCACGAAGTCATGTTTGACCTCGATCCGGAGACCGGCCTCGCGACGCTCGCGGAGGTGTACGCCTACCGCGTGTTTCGCGCTTATCGCTGGCAGGATGAAGGCTCGCTGAAATGGAGCCGGCTCGTCCTGCGGTTTGCGCGCGACCTTTATGTTGTGGCGCGCAGCTACGGCGCGGGTTTTATTTATGCGAGCAGCGCGGAGAAAGCCGAGGCGCTGCTGGCGGAGCTCACGACCGTGCTGGGCGCGGTGCCGAAGCCCGCGGAGGCCGCATTTTACATGATCCGCCGCGATGGCGGGGATATCGCGGCCGACGCTGTGCGCAATGTGCCGGAGGCGATGGGGGATGACTTTCTCTCGCTCGCTTACGGTGCGGATGTGCACAAGTGGGTCGCGGATTTTTCCAGCCGCACGGCTGCGCGCACAGGCGGGCTCACGATTCTCGAAGGCCCGCCGGGCACGGGGAAGACGAGCCTCGTCTCGGAGCTCCTCAGGCGGTTGCGCGAGACGCATTTGTTTTACGTGCTGCCGGTGAACAACGACGCGACGCTCACTTCGCCGGACTGGATGTCGTTCTGGCAGGCGCAAAATCGCATTCATCCCGACCGCGTGAAAGTGGTCGTGATGGAGGACGCCGAGCGCGTGCTGCTGAACCGGCACGGCTCGGAGCGCGACGCGGTGGCCGCGGTGCTGAACATCGCCGACGGCCTCATCGGGCGCATGTTGAAAGTGCACCTGCTCTGCTCGGTAAACGCCCGGCTGGAGCAGCTCGACCCGGCGATTCAGCGGCCCGGACGGCTGATGAATTACCGGCGCTTCACGCCGATTCCGCGCGAACGTGCCGCGGCGCTCGCAGCGCTGAAAGCGATCCCGTTTTCACCACGCGACGGCTCCGAGGAATTCACGCTCGCAGAAGTGCTCCAGCCCTCGCCCGTGGAGCATCAGGTCGCGGAGAAGCGGAGCATCGGCTTCGCAAGCCGCTAAACAGTCCCGCCTCCCGTCATGGGAATGCGGGCGAACACATCAATCGAATCGCGCCCCGGTGGCATGTCCGCCGCCGGGGCGCGTTCATTTTAGAAACCCAAATTCCATGAACACTACAACCATCCTCGGGCACTGCGCGTCGGTGCTCGTCATCGCCATGCTTTCGGCGCGGCGGACCCGCCGTCGCAAGCGGGAGAAGACGCCCATCCCGCCCGGAGAGAAACTCGCAGGCGTTCCGTTGAGCCAATTGCTCGACGACCCCTGCGGCCCCGGCTCGGTGCTGCGCGATGTGCTCAGCGGTACACCTCGCGGCGATGGCCGAGAGTGATGAGGTAAATAATCCCGCGCCCGGCATCGAACTCGTAAATCACGCGGTAGTCGCCGATGCGCAGCCGACACTCGGAACGCCCTGTCATTCGATAGTGGGGGAACGAGTCGAGTCGCCGCCCCATTTCGGTGATTTTGTCGGCAATAAGCGACTGCATCGCTGCGGGGATTTTGCTCAACGCTGTGTCGAATTCTTTGGAGAAGACTTGTGTCGCCCACATGGGATTCACGAAGCGGAAACGGTTCGTGAATTTCCTGCGGCGATGTCGGCTTTTCCGCGCTCGATGGAGGCGAGAAACTCGGGGGTCATTTGCTGTTGGTCTTCGAGCCATTGTTCCAGCCATTCACGAATCTCCTCCGCTTCACGGATGGAGAGTGCGGTGATGGCTGCTTCGATTTCGGCGACGTTGCTCATGATGTGGATGGTAGCGAGATCGCCGACAGTTGCAAACCTCAGAAACAAAATAGGAAGGAGAAAACTATGAACGACGATGTCGTATCACCGCGCGTTCGCGCCGAGCTGGAGAAGCTGGAGCAGGAGCGCAACCTTCGCGTGCTCTACGCATGCGAAAGCGGAAGTCGCGCGTGGGGTTTTGCCTCGCGCGATAGCGATTGGGACGTGCGCTTTCTCTACGTCCACAAGCGCGACTGGTATCTCGGTGTGGAGAACCACCGCGATGTCGTGGAGCTGATGCTCGACGAGCCATTCGGCCCCGGTTCGCCGGAGCTGGACCTCGGCGGATGGGAGCTTCGCAAAGCGCTGCGTCTGCTCCGCAAGAGCAATCCGCCGCTGCTCGAATGGCTGAAATCGCCGCTCGTGTATGCGCAGGACGCTCAGTTTCACGCGGAGTTTTCCGCGCTCGCTGCGGACTACTATTCCAGCGAGCGATGCTTCGCGCACTACCTGCACATGGCGTTTGGAAACTGGCGCGATTATCTGCGCGGTCGCGATTCTGTGCGGCTGAAGAAGTATCTCTACGTCTTCCGTCCGCTGCTCGCGTGCCGCTGGATCGCCCGCGGCCTCGGCCCCGCGCCGATGCTGTTTTCCGACATGCTCGAAATGCTGGACGACGAACCGGAAGTGCGCGCCGCGGTGGACGCGCTCGTCGCGCGCAAAATGTCGAGCGATGAACTGGACGTGGATGCGCCCGTGCCGGTGCTGAATGAATTCATCGCCGCCGAGCTGCCGCGTCTCGAAGCCCTGCGTTCGCGGGCCGAGCCAGCGAACGACTCCAGTGCGCTCGACCGTTTCCTCCAACGCTGGATGGAAGGGGCCTTCGAGCCCGCGCCGAACAATTAGAGTGAGGAGAAAAAATGCCCCGGCGGAGAAATCGGTCTCCGCCGGGGTCGTGCTCCATGAATTCTCAACACCGACCAAATCAAACCAATGAATCATCAAAAAAACGCAAAAACATCACGGATCGAAATACGGTCCACACATTCCATACAACGCCGGGGCGCAACAGCGCGTTCCGGCTGAACATTAAAATATGAATACGAATACGATTGTGAATCAGTTCGCCCGGATGGGCGCGCGATTCCGAATTGTTCGTCCAGAAGACGTGCCGCGCCGACGCCGACGCACGGACTACGCGCTCGATATTGTTGCCGATAAAGACGGTCAGCTTTTCGAGATGCAGCTTAGTGTAGAGCGGCAGGCGCAACTCGACACCCTCGTGCTCCAATGCGAGCCACGCGACCGCCACCTACTTCTCCTTGTGAAAACGCCGGAAGCGAAAGACCGCTTCCTGTGTGGACACGATGAGCGGGAGTGGTTTGTCGCTGCGGTGCCGGGTGGAACTTCAAGCGTCGCCCAGGCGAAATCCGCGCTGCAACCTGTGCCTGTTCGACAGGCTGCGGACAGCGCGGGACTCGACATGAGGCAGCGACTACGCCGGCACAACCGCGCGTTCATCCGTCAGGGTGAATGGTTCTTTGTGCCCGCACCTTCAATGACGACCGACCCCAAGCTCATTCTACGGAATGAGCCTCTGAGGCGTGGCTCGGGAAAGCCGCACATGGTTGCGGAGCTTTTCCGGTCGGGAGGCGAGACGGTGTACGTCTGCGCCAATCGGCCGCAGGGAATCAGTGAGAAGGAGTATCGAAAACTGATCGCCGAGAAGCGTGCAGCGAGGCACTGGGGATGGCGTATGATGAAACGAAATGCCGCAGTTTACGTCCGCGGGACCGTTCGTCACAGCGACCATGCCACCATCACGCTGCGTGACTGGCACACAGTCTGGATGAATACCGAAAGCGCGACACGCCAGATGGCGAACGTCGCGTTTCTCGATTGAGCATAACGGAGCCGGGGAGTGACGAAGTACGCTCACCGGCTCCCATCAATTTTCTCGAACGAACACCGCTCCGCACCCGAAGTGTGATCCGGCATTTTGCAAACAAACGAATATGTCCGACATCATCCAACTCCCCGTTGTCCTCGTGCTGAACCGCTCGTGGCAGGCCATCCATGTGAAGACGCCTGCCGAGGCGTTTTGCATGATGGCGACCGGCGCGGCTTCGGGGCTCGATATTGAGCCCGATGGTGCGATGCGTCCGGTGCTGTGGGCCGAGTGGCTCACGCTGCCGGTGCGTGGACACGACCGCGTGGTGAAAACCGTACGCGGCGAACTGCGCGTGCCGACGGTGATTGTCTCGACGAACTACGCGAGAGTGCCGATGCGGCGACGCTCGTTTTCCGGGCGGTCGCTGTGGGAGCGCGATGGCGGCGTGTGCCAATACACGGGCCGTCCGCTGAAGCCGGGCGAGGGGAACATCGATCACATCGTCCCACGCTCGCGGGGCGGACGGACGGATTGGGAGAACTGCGTGCTCGCTCACCGCGAGGTGAACAGTCGCAAGGCGAACAAGACGCCGGACGAGGCCGGACTGAAGCTCCTGCGGAAGCCCGTAGCACCGCGTCCGATGCCGGCGACTGCGCTCATCCGCAACACGCACGGCGTGCCGGATTGGGAGCACTTTCTTGTGTGAGGTTTTGTGTCCGCAGATGGCGCAGATTCTCGCAGATTTGGTTTTTGAATCTGAGGGAATCGGCGAAATCTGCGGACGCTTCTTCATTTCTCCCACTAATGCTTTTTATGAACTCAAAACAACTTATCGAACTAGGCGTGCCGAAGCGTGCGCTGGATGAAGCTGGCGCGCTGATTGTCGCGCTTCGGGATAGCGGCGCGGATATGTCGCGGCTCCCGGAGGAAATTGCGGCGATTGTCGCGCAGCCGGAGGCTTTTCTCGGCGATTCGCTGCGCGCTGCACTGGCTCGTGAGGTCTACGAGCCTGCGTTCAAAATGCGCGAGACTCCTGCACCTTGGCGTCAATGGGGTGAAGGGCTGGATGCGGCTGCCGTTGCGCAGCTCGCGAATGCCTGCACGCTTCAGGTTTCGGTCGCCGGCGCCCTCATGCCGGATGCGCACGTGGGCTACGGCCTGCCCATCGGCGGCGTGCTCGCGACGGAGAACGCCGTGATTCCTTACGCTGTCGGAGTGGACATTGCGTGTCGGATGAAACTCACGGTTTACGAACGCAAAGCGAGCACGCTCGCGGGGATGCGCGACCGGCTGGCGAATATCATCGAAGACGAGACGCGATTCGGCATGGGCGCAGAGTTCGAATCTCGGCGGAATCACGACGTGATGGATGACGACTGGACGGTCTCGCCAATCACGAAGCACTACCGCGAGAAAGCGTGGAAACAGCTCGGGACTTCGGGTTCCGGGAATCACTTCGTGGAGTTTGGCGAGTTCACGGTGAGCGATGCGGAGTCGCGCCGATTTGCCGAGGATGGGCGCGAGATTCCTCCGGGAAACTACCTCGCGCTGCTCTCGCACAGCGGCTCGCGCGGAACCGGGGCTCAAGTCTGCCAGCACTACAGCCGCATCGCGATGGATCGTCACGCGAAGCTGCCCGCTCAGCTCAAGCATCTGGCGTGGCTCGACCTCGCGAGTGAGCCCGGCGCGGAGTATTGGGCGGCCATGGAACTCATGGGCCGCTATGCCGCGGCAAACCATGCGTGCATCCACAAACACATCACGAAAAAAGTCGGCGCCGCGGTTCTGCTCGATATTGAAAATCACCACAACTTCGCGTGGAAGGAGCAGCATGAAGGCCGCGAGGTGATCGTCCACCGCAAAGGCGCGACGCCAGCCGGTGCGGGTGTTCTCGGCGTGATTCCCGGTTCGATGGCGACTCCCGGCTTCGTCGTTCGCGGTCGCGGTAACGCACAATCGCTGAACAGCGCTTCGCACGGCGCAGGCCGCGTGATGAGCCGTACCAAAGCACAGCAATCGTTCACGTGGAGCGCCGTCCGGAAGCAGCTGAAGTCTGCGGGTGTCGAGTTGCTGAGCGCGGGAATCGACGAGTGCCCGGGTGTTTACAAAGACATTCACGCGGTCATGGCTGCGCAGACCGACCTCGTGGATGTGATGGGGATGTTTACTCCGCGTCTGGTGAAGATGGCTGCGGCGGGGGAGAAGGCTGAGGATTGACGCCTGGTGCGAGCGCGCGGTCCTCGGCTTCGACGTTACGGGCGGCCTGCTCCATCTCCTTGTTGTTTTTAAAGACGTAGGGTGGCTTCGCCCATTTCTTGGACGCGGGCGCTGCGGGCTCGGGAGGTGGGACGGGATTCTCCATACGCCAGTGCCGGTAGATTGCGCCGACAACGAGCGCCGTGAGAATAAACACCACGAGCCGAATCTCGTCCTTTGTCATTTTTCGGCGGCTACTTTTTCAAAGCGAAACTTGTTCCGGATATTCGTCTGAAAATATCTCCCTTTCGACTCCGCCTTCATCAGCGCGGCGTGGGTTTCGGCGGGCACATCGTGGTAGCGATAGATGCCGCCGTGGTGAAATTGGATTTCGAGGACGCGTGATTTTTCATCGAACCCCACGCTCTTCAAATTCGACGAATCCACCGGCACGCGTTCGATGGGAGCCGCAAAAGCGAGTCCGCTTGCGACAAGCAAGAGTGCGGCGAGAGCTTTGAAGCGATTCAAGGATGAAGCGAGGGCGCGGGCCATAGGTCGCTGCTAGCACGGGGGATGCGCTTCGTCATGCCCGAAAATCAGGCGCTGATTCCGAGGATGCGGCCGAGGTGCGTGCGGAGGGCTTTCTGAACGGAAGGCACGTTGCGGTTCGCATTGATGATCTCGAAGCCGTAGCGCTTCTGCATGCGGGTGAACTCCGCCTGCAGGAGTTGCTGGAATTGCAGGAAGCTGTCGAACATGTCGCGTGAAAGCCCGAGGTCCATGCCACTCTCCCAATAGTCGAGGCTCGCGCTCTTTTCGAAATTACGCAGGACGAGTTGTTTTGGCTCCACCGAGAGGTAGCAAACGGCGTCGGGGATGAGCGCCGGGCTGTAAAGATTTTGCGTCCATTCCGGGCTCGAACCGCGGACGATGTCGCGGGCCATGAGCGTATAAATGTAGCGGTCCGCGAGGACGACATATCCGGCCCTGAGCGCCGGAATGATTTCGTGGACGAGCTGATCAAAGAAATCCGTCGCGTAGAAAAGCGACATCGTTGTGTGGGTGAGAATGTTCGTCTGCTTCGCCTGCTCGATGTCGTTCGCAAGCAGCGGGGAGCGGCGAAGTCCCATGTGTTCCACCGCGTGGCCGTTTGATTCCAGCCATTCGCTGAGGAGCCGGATGTGCGTGGAACGACCGGATCCGTCCGCGCCCTCGACGACGAAAAGTTTTCCGGGAAGGTTCGTCGTGTGCAATTCCGGCAGTGGGCATCCGTAGGTGATTTTCCGGCTGCGATTGGCGGGGGCGTTTCGTGCGATTTTTCCGGCCATGGTCAGCGTTTGAATTCCTTGATTCGGATGTGTCGCTGAATGATCGAGCGGACTTCCGTTTGTTGATCGTGAATCTCGCGGGTGGCATCGATCACCGTGAAGCCGAAGCGCGGGCTCATTTTTTCATATTGCTCGAAGATGCGGCCCTGAAAAAGGCGGAAGCTTTCGTAGGGGTCCGTGCTCCAGCCCATATCGAGACCGGCTTCGTGGAACTTCAATTGCGGCCGGCCTTCGAGGATGCGGTTGAGCGCGACTTCAAGCGGGGCGCGGAAGTAAAGCGTGAGGTCCGGCAGTGAGGCGAAGCGGTAAAGACTCTCAACCCAGGCGGGATCTACTCCGCGCACCACGTCGCGCGCGTACGCGGTGAAGACGTAGCGGTCGGCGAGCACGATGTAGCCGGCTTTTAGCAGCGGGAGAATCTGCCGTTCATAACGGTCCGCAAAATCCGTGGCGTGGATAAGGGAGAAGGTGGTCGGTGTGAGCAGCTTTTCAGTCTTCCCGCGGCTGGTGCTCGGTTTTACGAGGCGGGACGAGTTCCACTCGGTGAAAAAGACGCGGGCACCCGAGAGTTCCAGCCAGCGCTTCACGAGGTAGATTTGTGTGCTTTTTCCCGAGCCATCGAGGCCTTCCACTGCGATGAGTTTACCGGGATATTTCTGCGGTTTGATTGGCACGGGCGAAAAATGAGCAGGGGTCTTTAAAACGCAATCGGAAAGTCATCGAACCGCCGCTCAGAGCGATGGACGAGCCCACGGAGCCCGGTATGCGCGGGCCAGAAGTTCCGTGGCCGCCGCATCGCCGGTGATGATGCGCTTCCCGGGATCGTAGGACAGCGCGCGACCGCCGAGTTTCATCGAGACATTTGCGAGCAGGCAGGCCGCCGTGGAAATGTGGCCCTGTTCGATATCCGCGACGGGCTTGCTGCGCTGGTCGATCGCGGCCAGAAAATCGAGCATGTGGCGACGCGTGGCGGGCGCGGCATTCAGTTCGATGTCCTTTTCGCCGACATCCTCGGGATATTGCTCCTTCTCGAACAGGCAGTCGAAGCGAATGGGTTGGGCCTTTTTGTCGAAGGGGACGAATTCCGCCCGCATCGTGCTCGCTTTGAGCGTGCCCTTTTCGCCGTGAATGAAGAGCGCCCACGGGTAGTCCGGGTCGGTCGGCAGGCCCCAGGAACGGTGCGTCCAGGAACACGTCACGCCCTCATGCTCAAACGTCGCGGTCTGCGTGTCCGGGATGTTCGATTTGCCATCCCTCTGCACGAAGATGCCGCCGTTTGAGCTGATGCTGCGCGGCCACCCAAGCCCGAGCATCCAGCGCGCGGTGTCATACATGTGGACGCACATGTCACCCATGATTCCGTTGCCGTATTCGGTAAAAGTGCGCCACCAGCGACGATGCGGGATTCCATCGTAAGGGCGCAGCGGCGCGGGACCGGTCCACATTTCGTAATCGAGGAAATCCGGAACCGGCTCGACGGGCGGGTTTCCATTCGCGCGCATGTGGTAATAGCAGCACATGTCCACGTGGCCTACCTTTCCGAGCAGGCCGCCTTCGATGACTTGCTTCTTTGCATCGATCAAATGGGGTGTGCTTTTGCGTTGCGTGCCGATTTGAACAACGCGCTTCAGCTTTCGCGCGGATGCCAGCATCGCCTCGCCCTCCATCACATCGACGCTAATGGGCTTCTGGCAGTAAACATCGGCCCCGGCCTCCATCGCGGCGATGGCGTGCAGGCAGTGCCAATGGTCGGGGCTACCCACGATGACGATGTCGAACTTCTCCTGCTTCAACATTTCCCGGTAGTCGCCGAACGTGCGCGGTGCGGCGCCGGATTTTTGCCGCTGCTTCGCGATTTCCACTGCGCCCGCGAGCATGTTTTTGTCCGGGTCGCTGATTGCGACGATGTCGATGGGCGCAACCTGCGCGAGGCGCCAAAGGTCACTTTTGCCGTACCATCCGGCACCGATGAGCCCGACACGCCGGGGCTTGCGATTTACGAGATCCTGCCCGTAAGCGCCGAGGATTGATGCTGCAAATGCGGTGGAAGTGGACTGGAGAAAGCTGCGACGGTTGATGTTCATGGCGGCAGAAACCCTGAGCACGAATGCGTCGCCGGAGCAAGCCGTAAGGCCTATTTCGAGCGGCTCCAGCGGTTGCCGAGCAGAAGTTCCAGAATCGCAAGTGCCAGAGCTGCGAACGCGACCCATAGCCAGATTTCCGTGCCTGTGCGCTCGGTTTGCAGCGACTTTTTCAGGTCCGCGCCGGGCGACCACTGGGTCACTTGCGCGACCGTGCCGAGTGTCTTGAAATCCGCTGCTGGCACCGAGCGAAGATCACTCTCCGACGGATCCGTGTAGGTGGCAAATCGCAGTGGCTTGTCGGGTTCATCGGCGAACTGCACGGAATACGTTCCCGCCATCTGGGTGTCCTGCGTCTCGATGAATGGCAAAGCGTCCTTGAGTTCCACCGCACCCGGCGCTGCGGTGCCGCCGGGTGGCGTCAGGGTATAGCTTCGTCCGGTTGCATCCCGCTTTAGAGCATACGAAAAAACAGTGCCAGCGCGCGCATTGAGCCGCTCCTCCTGCCGGGCCAGAATGTGCCCAAGTGTCCGGTGAATCAGCGGAAGAAAAACCGGTCGGACGGGGAGATCCGTCCACCGCGCGCTCGCCGTGCTGGCAAATTGAACGACGCGACCCATGCCGACGGTCTTCTCCATCATCGCGGCTCCGCCCGAGATGAAGTTCACGATGACAGCGGCCGTTCCCGTGTTTGCAGGAATGTCGGACACCTTGGGCGGCAGAAGCGCGTGGGCCTTGTAGAATTGCGCCGAGCCGAGCGAGCCGGCCTTTGCGTCGCGCCACGGTTCGGTGATCCGATGCTGGTAGTTCGAGGTCTGGAGACCGAAGAAAACCTGCTGCCGATCCGGTGGCGCGATTTCCCCTCGCGGTTCGGCAAACGCAGCGGGAAGCAAGCCGGTCGCTGCGTGCATTTGGTCATTATAAAATGCCGTGTTGATTCGCTCGCCGGGGAAGACCATCAGGCCGCCGCCGTTCCGCACGTAAGCGTCGAGCGAGTTCAGCCCAGCTGGTGAGAGGTCTGTGACATTTGCCAGAACGACGGAATCGAAATCCTTCAGCGCGACCGACTCGAATTCCGCGCTTCCGATGGTCTTTGTCTTGATGAAAAAGCGATCACGCATTTCCAGCGGAACCGGGGTGAGCGCATTGCGCAGATAGAATACCTCGCTCTCGCGCGGTTCGGTTCCCGGTTGTCCGTCCACGAGCAAAACGTGAATCTCGTCGATCACCTTCACCGCGAACGTGCGCGAATCATCGAAGGTGCAGCGGTCGCCGGGCACGCGGACCGTGACCGTGTGATATCCGGGCTCCCGAAAGGTCGCGAGCAGCGCGATTGTCTTCTGCTCCCCGCCGGCGGGGATGTTTTCGAGCGTCTGCTCGTCGGACGGCGGTTCCTCATCGATTGCGAGGCTCACGCCGACATTCGTCGCGGCCTCCGTGCCAAAGTTTGCAACGGTTGCTTCAAATCGCAGCGGCTGATTCACCGTGGCAAGCGCGCTGCCGAGGCGGAGACCTGTCACCGCGAGATTTCGCTCCTCGCTTTCGCCGACGAGGATGATCCGCGACAGAATCTCCTTTTTCACCGGCTCAAGCAGTGCGCGCGTTGCACCGGTGCCCTTCCAGCCGGTGGCCTGCGCATCGGTGATCAAATACAGATGTTTCTGAGCCGCGTCCTGCCGCTGTGCCGCGTCGATTACCCGCTGGACCGCTTGCGGAATGTCCGTCGCCTGGTCGCTG
>SXGQ01311921.1_pt1 | contig 24596 bp, 30 predicted proteins | sample 3178371 | NCBI WGS metagenome assembly SXGQ01 (sample SAMN11356859, study PRJNA531348) | freshwater metagenome | isolation source: freshwater sample F1-20 | place: China: Fuxian Lake, Yuxi | collected 2017-12-25 | reverse complement strand
TAATATATATCTCTATGAAACACCTGGGACTATTTGAAAACTTCAAAACATACTTCCCTATACAAATCCCACCTGGCAAAGAGCAAAGTATAGAATTAATAATGAAATATGGACCCAAAACTTGGTGGATATGGGACTCTGAAACATCAGACCCCAAGGTTATAAGAGAGTTTTTTTCCAAAGATTGTGATGGAAGTTATAGACTAAAAAATAAACTAAAAAATACACTATTATATTTTGGTGGTGATGATGTTAAACTCGGTTTAGATACTGATGAAGAATTGGGTAGAATGTTGAATGATGGAGTTTTATTCCATGTTGATGTTGTTAATCTAAGGGGTAGATTTGGTCAATGTCACAGAAATGTTGCGGATAAATATAAAAGATTTAGTTCAGGTGGTTTTAAGATAGTTACAGGATATGCTTTGGCTAATGGAATTTGGTTTCAACATTCTTGGGGGTTAGGTTCAAGGGGTAAAATAATGGAAACAACAGGTAATAAATATGATATGTATTATGGTTATGTTCTGAATGGGGAAGAAAGCCATGAATTTTGTTTTTCCAACTATTAAAAGTCTATTGTATGGTGATAAAATTTCCTATTTTGGGAATCATTTTAATTAATATATTATCACTAACGTCTTGGTGTATATGTAGGTTTTTGGATTTAAACTTTAATATATACTGAAAAAAACTTACCCATACAACTTGTTATGTGTAAGTAAAAAAAATAACTATAAAAAAATAAAACTCTTTCAGGAACACCTATTGAATTTGATAGAAGTATAAATAAATACTCTATACCAAGGCAAGTTGAGGTTACAATAATTGGAACCACAAAAGATGGTAATAATCCAAAATGGAACAACCCAATCTATGTTTCTAGAATTGAGGATGTTATTGTTAATGTGTAGGTTACAATTGCAGATAGAACACCTACACATAACTTTTCTGGGATATATACAGGTTTTCTTTTTAATATATAAAAAAAAATAATTATGAAATATCCGATATGAAATACCTGAAACAATTTAGATCATTCTCAAAGATATATGAAAATAGTGGTAAAACAAACTCAGAAAAATTTATTGAAATTGTTGATGACGTTTTTTACGATAACTACGTAAAAGGTGACCCATCGAAATTTTTAAACGCTCTCGAAAATGTATTAAAAGAAAAAGGGTATAAACCGCCGATTCATCCCGATAGACCCGACACTTTTGGTGGAAGTCCATTCAATTATTACGGACCTAAAAGAGGATTCGAGGATTTCCAAAAAAACCTCAGTGCGATACAAGGACTCGAAAATGATAGAATTAATAGACCTCTTAATAGGTATATTATGCAAGATATTTTGGTTGATAAATTTTTTAACGGGAATCAAGAGGCAGCAGGTAAGGCATATCAAGAGTGGTTATTGAGTAGAGGTAAAATTAGAAAACACCATGATTCCGCTGGAAGGGACAATTTTCTAATTCCCAAAATTGAAGATGTACCCATATGGACACCAAATGATGATGTTGTTGATCAACCATTTTGGGGATTTAGGATTGATTATATGTTTGGTGGCAAATATTATACGACATATCAAGAGCAGGATGTGACGAAAAACTGGGAAGAAGAGTATAAAAAAAATAGAGCCGAAAAAAAATATAAAAATGTTTGTCCTGGTTGTAGGTCAGACAAGCACATGCCATGGATAAGTTCTGCTGCCGATTATCCAAAAGGAATGGTATCAAAAAAAGAAATATGTAAACGATGTAATCCTAAAGGTAAACCGCATAAAATGGACAATTGGTCACGAGGGTATTATTGTGAAATTTGTAAAAATCCTGATTGGAAAGAAGCTTATGTAGATAATACTAACAATATTTATATAAAAGATATAGAATATTGGAAAGATAGATTAAAGAATGACCCTAATAATACCTACGTTAAAAAAGAACTTGACTATTTTGAAAAAAAAATATACAAAGAAGGTCAGAAATGTGGATGTTCTTTTGAAAAATTAAAAGATTTGTATGATAGATATGTTGAGTTTGAAGATTACGAATCTCTTGAAAATATGAAAAAAAATAGATTATATGATTGGTTCTTTGAAGAGTTACGCAAAATCCAAAAACAACCCAGATAATCCTGATAAATACTTATCCGCTAAAAATAAAAAAAACTTTTGCTGATTATTAGATACTAACTATAAGATTTCTCCTCCATATTTAGGTTTTCATTTTTAATATATAAAAAAAAACTAAAATCTATGCGAGAACAAGGAGGTGTGGTAAAGAACTGGAAACAATTCCTAAATGAAGCTGTTGGTGTGCCCCTAGGCATAGAAAGAGCAGCAAGAAAGATATGGGAGGATATTATTCTATTTTTAGAGAATAATTCCGAATATACCGAAAACGAAGAAAAAATTGAACTGAAGGGTAACTACGGATTTTCAGATTACAAGATTACTGGGGTAGGTTTCAAAATTATCCACGCAACTGGAAACACCACTGAATATCAAGTTTTATCTATGGGGTTTGGATCTCCAGGACGTGTGCGAGATGGAAGATTGAGACACGAAAAAACAGAGGATATATTCATCAAAATAGATATCGGAAGACCCAAGAACACCCAAATAGATCCCTCTAAGGTTATATCTCTTCTAAAGAGGGAGTGGCAGAAAAGAATATCAGCTATAGCCCACGAATTAAAACACGGATATGACAATTTGAAATACACCGATGGAGAGAAAATATCAGATTTTGCTCGATATCGAACTCTATCTGAAATGAGATTTGGTAATCGAGTTGTAGATAGGTTTGTGTATAATTCATATTTCACTACATCAATCGAGAACTTAGTTAGACCTTCTGAATTATACACTCTAGCAACTGAGAGTGGTGTAACAAAAAAAGATTTCAGAAATTTTTTAAAAGAAACCGAGGTATATAGAACACTGAAGGAAATTGAATCTCAAACTTACGAAGATTTCAGGGAAGGACTAAAAAAAAATATGGAATTTGTTCTTAATGTTATTCAAAATTTTAAGGATGAGCAAATACCCCAAGATGACGGGGGTAGGATAGATTTATTTTTGAAAGGTTTTTACATAACTCTGTGTAATTATGGGGTGAGTAAGTTTGAAGATCTACTATCAGATGGAAACCCTCTTAGAGCAATCATGAAATTATTTGGCGCTAAGGATGGTTCTTCTAACGATGATGAAAAACTACTTCTAGACTTCATCAAAAAATTAACTAAATATGAAGGAAGAGAAGTAGAATACTTCAAATATCAGATCGGGGAAAACGCCTATCAAGCTCGTCAAGTAATCAAAAAATTGGGAAAAATATATTCTATTCTTCCTGATTAAGTAGATATAAAAAAAATGATGGGAAAGTAGAGCAATCATCACAAATCATAAGAGAGGAAGACCTACAAAAGATAGATGCCCTATGGTCTATCGGAGGATATCTTTAATATATAGATTATGAAGATAGATTATTTCTTCATACGGATTAAACCATAACCCACACCGTGTAAATCTTGAAGTCGCCTGGCCTCGACAGCAGCCTCCTGGTAGTTGCTTGCAGTGATAAAAATACCCGTCAACTGCATGGTCTTTGCGTGAGTTAATTGGTAGGTGTTAGATTGTTTTTTTTTAGATACATTTGACGATTTCATTCTTTTCTATATTTAACTATGCAAATATAGGCATAAATATACAGGTTACAACCAATTTTTTGAAAATTTCATAAATTAACTCGGGTGAAATAGGTAATTTTTTTAATATATACTCCTATGAAATGTATTAAATTATTTGAAGATTTTATTTATGAGGGTAGATACAAAAAACCCGAAGAAGAATTTACCCAAGAAGATTACCTGAACTGGAAGGAATATAAAACCAAAAAAAGAAAAAACCTGGATCCAACACAAGTAGAAAAAGAAGCTTTCAACAAATATCTCAGACAAATGCTAAAAGGAATGGATCCTTTGGCCAAATTTAGAAAAGGTGATTATTCAACTAAAAAGATAGAAGAAGAACAATTCACCGAAGAAGATCACTTGAACTATAAAGCATATATCTCCAAAAAAAGGAGCAACGCAAACTTCACCCCAACAAAAGAAGAAAGAGAAGCTTGGAATAAATACCAAAGGCAAAAAAATAAAGGTATGGATCCTACAGGTCCTTATAAAACAGGAAAAACTATAGAAGAAGAACAATTCACAGAAGAAGATCTCTTTCATTTGAGAGAATTTGAAAAGAAGAAACGAACAGGTCAGGACATTTCAGAAAGGGAAAGAGAAGCTAAGAATAAATACCAAAGGCAAAAAAATAAAGGTATGGATCCTATAGGTCCTTATAAAACAACCAAAACTATAGAAGAAGAACAATTCACCGAAGAAGACTACTTGAACTGGAAAGAATATGGAAGAATGAAAAGTAAAGATCCAAATTACATTCCTTCAGAGAAAGAAAGAGAAGCTGCGAATAAATATCAAAGAATACGTAGAAGTGGAACGGATCCCTTGATCTCTGTTAGAAACTCTGCTCTACCAAAAAGACCAAAAAAAGAAGAAGAATTTACCGAAGAAGACCTCTTTAATGTAAGAGAATATCAGAGGATGAGAAAAAAAGTCCCCAACTACACTCCTAGAGAGAGTGAAAGAGAAGCGCTCTATAAATATCGCAGATTATTGAAATTAGGAATGGATCCTATAGGCACTCTAAAAGGTCCTGATCAACCGAGAAAAGGAATAAAAGAAGAAGAATTCACCGAAGAAGATTACCAGTATATGAGAGCTTATGGTAATAAGAAAAAAAAAGACCCTTATTACACTGGTACAGAGAAAGAAAAAGAAGCACACAATAAATACGTTAGGCAAAAAATGAAAGGCATAGATGCTTTAGCTCTTGTTCGCAGAAAAGAACAAACTATAAAAGAAGAAGAATTTACTGAAAAAGACTACCTGAATTACAAAGAATACGTGACAAATAAACGAAAAGACCCAAACTACACTGGTACAGATGAGCAAAGAGAAGCTAAAAATAAATACCAAAGACAAGTAAGAAAAGGAATGGATCCTATTGCTCCTTTCAAGAGGGGAAAAGAAGAATTTACTGAACAGGAACTAGCAAATGAAAACATCTTACTCTGGTCAGAATGGTTAAGAAAATCTACTCGTCTATAAAAATAAACTACTTACCCTACAGCCAAGGATATTTAAGTTATTCAAAAACACCAACCGACAGAGCATAATTAACACTATTATTTGGCAACTCATAGAAATAAAAATCAACTAACTTCTTGCCATATAGTATATCACTATATTGAGGTAAATTAGGTAGCTGAGACATTCTTTTTTCTGTAGATGTTCTAGCAAAATCTATCATAGAATCTAAATCTTCCAGGTTATAATTAACAAAACACCTATCACACCATCCTTCGGTAAAGATAATTTTATTATCTACCTCAGTTATAATATTAGTTAATGATGGTATATCAGAATCTGGTATTTGGTTAATTATGTTATCAACTTTGTCCTTAAAGTTAGATTTACTAAAATCTTCAAATAATTTAATAATAATCATATTGTATATATTAATTTTAGTGATGGAAATACAATTTTCAGATATTCATATATATAGGGCATGAAAGATTTTAGAAGAGGGGTCATATTGACTACACTAGAGGAATATCTTTATGAAAATATTGAGTTTTTGTTAGATAAAGAAGGTGACGAATATAACCATATCTCTAATGATTATGAGATTGAGGACATAGATAAAGTTCATTCTGATTCGAGGATTAGATATTTTGATGGTCCACAATTTTTAGAAAAACATTGCCATAGAAGGGGTAAAACTTTGTGGAAAGGATATTTTTTCTATCAAAATTGGGATGATTTTAACAGGGAAGGAGTTAGTGATATTCACCAATACGGAGAGGGTTCTTATTTTTGTATTACTTCCAATTGCCAGGAACATTACGGGAATAATATTGGATATAGAGGTAGTGATGAATTTGAGCTATCACCCCTATCAAAGATAGCTGTTGGAGATTGGGAATATTTTTTAGATCACGAGAATGAAATCCGCGAGGCTTGTGATGGTTTTTTTGATCCGGGGTATGATACATTCGGTTTAGTAGTTTGGAATCGAGAGATGGTAGTTAAAATTTAAAAATTCAATCCAGATAAGGGATGAAAAAAAATACATAAATCAATTCTCTTCCTTGGTAATCGGTTTATTTTTCCTTACTTTTGTTTATGGAAAAAATTTATATAGAGGATAAAATTACCAACCTTTCCAAATTGGTTGGTGTTGATATTAACGTTGCCTACGCGATATTAATCAAGTTCGGTGTGATGCCCAGAGTATGGGGAGATTACAACAGAGGTAAAGTAGTAGAAAATCTTATAGCACTTTTAATGAATGAACCACTCCCGGGTAATATAAAAGGTTCTGACTTTGAAGATTTTGAAGTTAAAACCGTAAAGGTCAAATATAACAAAACGGATTATAATAAAAAGTATCCTATCCCCTGTGGAGATCCACCTATTTGTAAATTTGATACTAGAGATAGACATTTTGAAAGCTCAAACGTTTGGGATAAAACAAATTCAATAATATTTGTTCTTTATCATCAGGATTTGATAGTTGATGTTAGAGTATTTGATGGGAATAACTATAGAGAGCAACTAAAGAAAGATTTCTATACACTTTTTTATGGTGGTAGTGATTGGAGGCAGAAATGGGGTAGAAATAATCAAATTCTAGTCTTGAAATCGGGATGGGATAGGGTACAGTTCAAAAGTTCATCTGTGGGAGCATATTCTAGTAGTATATCAGGGGGTGAAATAGTGCATATAGATGATCAAATAGGATATTTGAAAGAACTTTTAATGGATGGACTAATTCTCTGGAAAAAGAATTCCGATAATTATTCTTATGGTTCCAGATACTAATGATAGGTATATAGACTAAAGGTACTTTGGTAAAAAGATAAATTATACTTGACGAGTATCACCTGTAAAATCACCTCCATTGCCTCTTGCCGAAGCTCTATTCAGCTTAGCAATCTCATCAAAATTCACCCAAAGGCATTGTTTTTGGTCCATTTTACCCATAGTTCCATAATTAGATAATAGAAAAAATACATCTGTTATGACATTTTTTTCGCTTCCACCTGATTTTAAACCCATTTTGGCTTTTTCAATAAATTCCAGTTTTGTTCGTAGAGTTTCACCACTTTTGAGAACCAGCCCAAGCCATTTGCCGTTTCCAAAAAATCTACAAGCAGTAGATGTAATATTTCCATTATTTATATTTTGAATGAACTTTTGAACAAATTCTTCACCACTATCATTTGGTCCAGCGCCTATGGTTTTTCTCAAGGTATTTAATCTAGCATAGTCCTCTACGTCGCTCTCTAAGTAACTTGGTGAGTGTCCATGTACTACGGGGCTTGTTTCAAATCTTTTGCTCCGTAAAAATACATCTATAGAATGTGCTGATTCATGTGTGAGTGTGTCCTTTACATCTGCAGCACCTTTTTCTGTACCATCATAAAAATTATAAAAATTAAGGTTTATCACAGAAAAATTATTACTACCTACAAATCCCCAAGCATCACAGGATGCATTTGTATTTCGTAGACCATTACTTTTGCACCAGGCTTCGCAACTAGGTCTATTTAGGTGCACCTCTAGTTGCATATTGGGTATATGTCTATTTACCAATTCTGTTCTGATATTCCCTGCTCCTCTTCTAGCAAACCAATCTACTTTTTGTCTATTATTAAACCAATTGATATAATATTGTTTTACCCCTTGCCAAATACGACCAAATTTGTCTTTTAACTCTATCTTGTAATTACGTTTTTGTTCTGGAGTCATTCGACCAATTTCGGCCTGTAAATTTCTATAAGCTACTCTATTCTCTTGAGGAACTCCTCTTTGATTATAATAATTACAACCCGCTTCAGGTTCTTTAGAAACCTCTTCAAGATTATCATCCAATATAGAAGATTCTATCTCAGAACTACTATACTCAAGTAAAAATTCATCCCATTTGGATATTCTCATAAATAAAAATTATTTTATCTATATATATAAAAATTATAATTTTTTTTTAAGATCTATCAAAAAAAACACTGAGGTAATAAGATATTATATTCTGATTTTTTTTAATATATAACCTACATGAAATGGATCACGATATATGAAGATTTTGAAAATCACCATCTAGACCAAACCTTCTGGGAAGTAACTAGAGGGGATCAAACCCTCAGAGTAACTCTTGGGGATGTTCTAGATACTTTGGATGGTGGATATCAGATAGACCCACGTGATATAGAGCATCTTCTTATTAGAGCTAAAAGAGACCCAAAAAGAATTTCTAGAGCGGATCTTACCTACCCTATTATATTACTTAAACGGGGTGGAGAGATCATTTCTATTTTAGATGGTCATCATAGAGTTGTAAAAGCTCTTGAGGGGGGAGAGAAGATTAGATGTAGAGTTCTAGATCTGGATTTTTCTGATGAGAGGTTCAAGAAGGTTTTTGACCGATAATTTGGGTTATATTTTTATATATATACACTAAAATAAAAAAAAGATATGAAACATTTAAAACGTTACAATTCTTACATTTTTGAATCTGTAACTGGAGATATTAGGGATAGATTTGTGGAATTGTGTGAAGAAAAACTAGACATGCTCGAATTTGAATTATCAAATGCGGATAGGATAACACTCAGTGATATTTGTGATATTCTAAAAAAGGAATACTCCGACTTTGCCCAGATAGAAGTAGACTATATCCCCACAAATAAAAGTGATCGTAGTTTTTTTAATGTTTCTTTGAGAGCTTTTCAAACTAGTAAAGATGTAGAAGATGAGTGGCCAAGTCATTATAAAGAGTTTGAGGTAGATGATGTTACGAGCCAAGACGATAGAGAACCAGCTTATTGATTAATATATAAAGAAAAAAAACCGATGAGAAAACTTAAACACGTCAAACTATTTGAAAGTTTCGACCAGGAACAAGAACAGGAACAAGAAGTTCCATTTGAATTTCCCCATCCAATAACAATTGGGGGAAGGGTATATCACAACACAGATGAGCTCGAAAAGGGCGAAAATATAAATTTAGGAAGTATAATGAACACAGAGGATGGTCTTAGATTTATGTCTATGTCAAACAAACCAGAAGGATTAACCCTGGACGAGTTAGTAGACTTTTTGAATCAAGAAGAAGAAGAAATTGATGATGATCCATATTAAGGATAGATATTAACTTCCCCTCATTTTTGGCTAGGTTTAATGTTTTTTTTAATATATAACCCATATGAAACACCTGAAATTATTCGAAAAATGGAGTGACCAAGAGTTCTATAGACTCAATCATAAACCTTTTGATTCTATGGGGTTGAAGATAAACTAGCACTCGAATCTGTTATTGTTTTGTCACAAACTCATGATGGTGCCGGTAAGATATTATAAGTCTATGAATATATACTATCACCAGTTTTTCGGTCTTGGTCTAGAACAAGATCTGTGTTCAACTTTGTTAATTTTGAAAGATCTACCCAGATAATACCATCTTTATAATAGGAATAGATTGATAATAATCTTTGGATATCTGGTATTTTTTGACCATTAAATGTAGAATATAAAGTGGTATAAATAGCAGACAATCTTAATTTACCATCAATCATATTACTACTATCTTGTATAAAAGACTTTAAATAATCAGGGGTTTTTAGTTTCATCAAATAACATTCCCCACTTTTTTGAAATCCTATAAATTCCAAATTTTCAAAAACTAATTTCTTACTCTTTAAGTTTTTTTCAAAGATATTCTTAATTTGCTCACAAGATGAAGTTGGTAAAATTTCTAAAACTCGTCTAAGGGTAAACATTCTAGCTGCGTTTTCTTCAGGATTAGTAATGTAAATCTCTAACTTTTTTTTCTTTATCCCTTCTTTATCTACAATTTTACTAATTCCTTGTCCACTACTACGAGGGCTAGTTGAATTAGAAATATCTTTATTGCCACGGGTTGGGTCTTCGCCCAGTGCTTTTAACTTTAAGAAAATACAATGAGACAGTTCATGAGGTATAGTCATCTCAAAATTTTCATCTTCGGACATTTTGTCTAGATTTAAATTGATTATACCCGCTTTCGTAGGCCAAACCCATCCTATATTTTGCCCATCTAAATTTTTCCATGAATATGTCTTTGATTCAAGGAAATTAGTAGCTAATTCAAGATTCCAAAAATTTATTTTTATCTCCTTGTTTATAAAATTTAGAATAATATTATGATTAGAACTTTTTTTAAATTTATTTATTGTTTCTGGCCTCGAATAATGTTTTACATACCACTTTTTACTTGAGTTCAAGACACTCTGAATTTTTGTTTCCAGGCCAGGATATTTATTTTTCAATATTTGTTGTACTCTTTTTTCATAATCTGACCGGAGTGGTAAATTTTGTGAAGTAGATGTATTTTTGCAGGTTCCACAATTTTTAGAAATTTTGTCTAAATCTATTTCGGATGTACTATCATTATCTTCTTCTAAACTTGGAACAGAAACTCCCTCAAATAATTTGAATGATTGTAAATATTTCATATTAGGTCTATATATTAAATTAATTTTGAGCGATACAGGAAGTATTAAAACCTTCTAATTTTATTTTATTTCTTTTTCACCTTCCTTTGAATTATTCTGTTTTCCCGAAGAATAATAATCTATATATTGACCACCAATTTCTTCAAGTTTTTTTGCAGTTTCCGGTCCATAACAACCATCAATAGGTTTTAGTCCATATTTTTTTTGAAATTCAGAAACTGATTTCTCTGTTTTTTTTCCATATTTACCGTCAGGCTCCCATTCAAAAAGTTCCAATTCTTTCAATTTAGTTTGCATTTTAAAAACATTTTCATCTCTTTTGGTAATATCTTGAGGTATGTAGTCACAACTAGATGCTGAGATTTCTATAGTTGGTCCAATCATACGGTCTGTTCCAATTTTTCTATCTCCTTGTTTTTGTAATAGTTGGTTTATTTGTTCATATCTTTTGTCTCGGTCCTCAAACAACGGTGCGTTTTTTGTCTTAGCTCGTAATTCATCAATTTTTCTTTGCCAGTCTTCTTCAATATCGGCGTTGGCTAAACTAGATAGTGGTATTTTTGATAAAGCTTCCATAAACTCTTTTTGAACTTGGGTTAAAACTTTACCATTCTTTAATGCTTCGGTCAAATCATTAAGATCACTATATTTATCTAAGACATCGGCCGTCGATTTAATCGACCCTTCAGCCTTTAATAAAACTTTACCACCATCTCTTGAACTAGAAAGTAATTTTGTATTGAAAAGTGGTTTTAAAATAGGAGTTATTTTAATAAAAGGTATAACAGTAAGAATAAGACCAATAGTTCCGTCCATTATATTTCCCTTACGAAAAGAAAGATAGCTTTGACCTAAACCTGAAACAAGCCCAATAATAGTTGCGGCTGGCCCGGATATTGGCATAGTCATAATACTAGCCCAAAGTAGAAGTGTATTGGGATCGATATCATTACAACAATAAGACACTAGATTTCTAGATGCTTTTTTACAAGCAGATTTGGATATAGGATTCTTAGGATCTCTAACTACCAACTTTTGCTCTGAAGACTTGAGAGCTGTTTTGAAATCTGGGAAAATACCAGCCCCATATAAACATTTGAATTGTTCTTTACATGGTAAATCTCCACATTTTTGTAGTAAATTTGTAGTTGCTGTATTGTTATTTTCATTTATAGAAATACTACCGAATCCGTTTTCTTTGAATTGACATTCATAGCAATCTCTGCCATGTTTATGATAGAGTTCGGTCCATTCTCCGTATTGTTTAACCCATTTCATATTCATGTATATAATTTTACAAAACTATATATCAATTTCAATTAATACATATTACGAAATTTTCGGTGAAATTCACCTATACGTATGGTCTTAATATATAAAAAAAACCGATGAGAAAATTAAATGGTCAAATGAGGTTTTTTTACGATCGTGACAAAAACACTCTGGATGATCTTGATGAAAATGAGAGGGATACTTTAGAGAGAATATATCAGTTTTTGGTAGATTATCACTATATAGGAAAGGGCACACTTGATAATCTAAAGAGTTCACCACTCTGGGGAACTACTCCTCTTTACGCCTGGACCGATGATAAGATCTTGATGAGTAAAATTATTAGTGAGTCAAGTAACAGTGATGTCGGTCCAAAATACGCAGTAATCAAAATATTGAAGCCCCTAGCTAGAATGAGTCCAAAATATTACTATCAAGAAGTGCCCCTACATCAAACACTTAGAGATAAGATTGTTGTTAATAGGGGAAGTAGTGGAACTATAGTTATATCTACTAGAAATATAGAAGTGATGAGAGTTTTTAGTAGTAACTCAGATGAGTTAAAAGATTATCTTGAAAGATTAAGGGGTTTGAATAGAAATAGTTGACGACATCTACCAGTTAAACTTTAATTCTGAGTAGATTATAATTGAGATGACATCACAAGAACTTACTCAAAAAATATTCCAAAAACAAAGTTTTCTTTGTGTGGGTTTAGATACCGATCCCGATTTACTACCCCGTAAATATAGTGGAACAAAGAGGGATATCTTAAGGTTTAATCGAGAAATTATCGAATCTACAAAAGACTACGCGGTTGCCTATAAATTTAACACTGCTTTTTACGAGGCAATGGGACCGGTAGGTTTTGAGATATTAGGTGAAACTCTCGAATATATTCCCAAGGGGATATTCACGATAGCCGATGCTAAAAGATCAGATATCGGAAATACCGCACAGAAATACGCAAGAGCTTTTTTTGAGGTTATGAACTTCGATGCGGTAACTCTCAGCCCCTACATGGGTAGAGATAGCGTTGAACCTTTTTTATCCTATAGAGATAAATGGGCTATTATTTTAGCTCTAACTTCCAATCCTGGTAGCCTTGATTTTCAATACATAGAAGGTAGAGATGGCGTTCCACTTTGGCTTTCAGTTGCTAGAGAATGTTCTAAATGGGGAAACCCCGATAATATCATGTTAGTTGTAGGAGCAAATAGAGTTCGTGAGATGAAAACTCTAAGAGAAAACTTACCGGATTATTTTTTTCTTGTTCCTGGAGTTGGACATCAAGGTGGAGATCTAGGTCAGATCTTCTCATCAGCTTGTCATACAAAGGGGCCCAATATTCTAGTAAACGCCTCACGTTCGATAATCTATTCCCGGTCTGATAGTGACCTGGGGGAGAGTGCTGAAGGCAGAGCTAAACTTTTACAAGGTGAGATGGCAAAAGAAATGAAGGTTTTTCTAGATAAACCATAGAACTTCTTCTTACCCAAACTATATTATTGATTATGAAGTTCATAGCAAATATTAATATTCTACCACACGACGCACTTTTAGATCCCCAGGGAAAAGCAGTTGAAGGAGCTCTTGTTAAACTTAAACTTCCCGAAATAACCAATGTTCGAGTAGGAAAGCACATTAGATTACAAGTAGAGGCCGATAACCATACCCAGGCATCTGAAATGGTCGATTCTGCTTGTAAGCAGTTATTATCAAATATAATCATGGAAAGGTACAAATTTACACTAGAAGAAATCGACCAAAATGGATAGAGTAGTATTTACAGGGCAAACAGGTTTTTACACGGGTAAAGTTCGCCATGTTCATTATATAGGAGATGAACATATCGTTATGGTAGCATCGAACAGATTATCTGCTTTTGATGTTATCTTACCAAAACCTATCCCCTACAAAGGAGAAGTTCTAACAGGAATAGCTAGTTATTTTTTAGAAGATGTTTCAGATATAGTACCCACCTGGTTACTAGAAACACCCGCTCCGATGGTATCGGTTGGTATTCGGGCAAATCCTATACCTGTTGAGATGGTCGTTCGTGGATATCTATCTGGTCATGCCTGGAGGTTGTACCAGAGTGGAACCAGAGAAATATGTGGGGTATCCCTTCCTGATGGATTAGGAAAGAATGACCCTCTTCCCCATCCTATTATAACTCCTACAACAAAAGCTAAAGTAGGACACGATATGGATATCTCTCGAGAGGCAATACTTCTAAACAGAATAGTAAAACCTCAGGTATATTCTCAGATGGAGAGGTATAGTCTAAAACTTTTTGAGCATGGCTCTCAAAAGGCTAAAGAAAGGGGACTCATACTTGTTGATACTAAATATGAGTTTGGTATAGCAAAAGGTGAGCTTATACTTATGGATGAAGTTCATACTCCAGATTCATCAAGATTTTTCATGCTAGAGGGTTATAGTGATAGACAGAGGTTGAAAGTAGAGCAGGAGCATCTCTCAAAAGAATTCATTCGTGAGTGGCTTATTGATAATAATTTTATGGGTAGAAGTGGTGATATAATTCCACATATGTCTAGTGAGTTAGTAGAAACTATTAGTGAAAAATATATCTCTCTGTATAAAAGATTACTAGGGCAAGATTTTGTTCGTAGTGATGAACAGGGTTTTAGCCAACTACATTTTGATCAGACACAGAGTTATCTTCAAACCTTGGGTTATTAGTTTCTTAATTTTTATATATACAAAAAAATAAAAATATACCACAAGTAAAAAAAACCGGTGAAAATGATCTACTTAGAAAGTTTCGAAAAATTTGACGAGGATAAACTTTTCGCTAGTGGTCTTTGGGTTTTCTCTCGTAAACGGGGAAGACTTCTTCTTGGAAAGAGGAGTGACCAGGTTACAAGACCTGGTGTTTGGGGTGTTTTCGGGGGTAAGATAGAGAGTGGAGAGCGGCCTCTTGAAGCTGCTAAAAGAGAACTTCTAGAAGAGACCGGTTGGTCTGGTGATATGAAAATAGGAACACTTCGGTGTTATGATAGCGATACATTCAAATTTTACAATTTTCTAGCGCTGATAGAAGATGAATTCATTCCCGAGCTCGATCCTAGAGAATGTAGTGCCTATCTATGGGCCGATCTTGATAATCTTCCAACTCCTCTTCATTATGGGGTTAGATGGATACTCAAAAGGGATAGAAATACCATAGAAAAATTTCTTCAGCGCTGGGGGCGTAACCCCGAGACTGCTTAAAATCTAAAAAATTAAGATTTCCAAAAAAACTCATACACTAGCCCAATAATAACTCGTGAGTTTTTTTTTATATATAGAGTATGAAAGTCTATGAAAATATAGCTCTTGCTCGGGCAATTCTGAGTAGAAGAGGAATATCCCAAGACAGCACTGAGTATGAGGATTATCTTAAAATTAGAGAGATGTGCCAAAAAACTCCAGGATACGTAGGTATTCTAACCCGGTTAAGGTTTGAGGATGGTGTTTCTGATATGCAAGAACTTGAACATATTCTTCAAACTCTAGTAGAGGCAAAAGTAGATTTAGCTCAGATATCAAAGATGAGTTATGAACAAATCCTATCCCTTTTGCTGGATAGGGTTGAAAAGTCATCAGATACTAAAGATCTAGAGCTTATTTTTAAGGACAATGATTATTCTTATTATCGTGTATATACCTATGAGGGGATCTTGAAAATTGGATCTCCTGCTTGGTGTTTGAAAACAAAAAGTCGATGGATAGACTATCAAAAATCTCACCCCGAGCAGTGGGTTGTTGTTGAAAATAGATATAGAAATCGGATTATAACTCCTGAAAACAACTACTTAAGTGAATACAAAAGCAAAGATGGGTGGATAAGATATGGCATCTCTATTAATCATAATAGCGGTGATATTATTGGATTTTCTGATAATAATGACCAGATGGATCTCAAGCTCCGTAACTGGACCTACCTTGGTGTGGTAGAAACTTGTCTTAATCTATCTCGAGGTATTAGAAAATCATTCTATGATTATTTTGAGGGCACTACTAAGATATCCTCGAACTGGCACAGAATAGATAATATTGAAAGGATCAATAGGCTACTAAATCCTGAAATGGTTCAATTGTCAGATGGTAAATATTATATCGGATTCAAAAGAAAATACCAAGGTGCGGCTAGAATTATTGCCTTAGGAAATGAAAATTTTTGTTTTATAATTCCATTTGAAAAAGCTTCTCTAAAAGATCCTGCTTTGACTAGTCCAGAACCCCTTAGCCTGGTAGATGATGGCATAAAAGATATGGATCTACCTCTATACGATGGCATAAAACTCAGTAGAGGCACTACAACACTTGATAAGATCAAAAAAAGAGGAGAGTTTTTACTAGAATTTGAAAATTGGATTATTTACAAACTTCCAGAAAGTTATCTAGTAGTGCGATATGATCTGAACGGGAAAATTCCAATGATTGTTATTGACGAGAGTAAAAGACACTATCCCGACAGGTTACCATATTTCTATGTTGATCCAAATAAATGGAAAATTTTTACTCTCAAGAATATGAAAATACAAGAGTGGGGGGCAAGGATCATTCAAGAAATTAAAAAAATAGAGAATATCCCTACTGCAGAGGTAGATGTTTCTAAAAATGTAACCGAAACTCCTAAGGACGAAGATGAGAAAACAACAAAGGGATTCATAAAAAATTTTAAGGATTGGTGGGGTAAGTGATTTTGTTCGTAGTGATGAAGAGAGATTCAACCAACTACATTTTGATCAGACACAGAGTTATCTTCAAACCTTGGGTTATTAGTTTCTCAATTTTTATATATACAAAAAATAAAAGACCTTCGAACTATTGAAAGATGTTTTTAATATATAATACTATAAAACATCTAGAATTATTTGAAAACTTTTGGAACAGATTACCAGAAAAAAAGGTATATAGGATTGATTCATAAAAAATATATTATTTCAATCAAGATCTTAGAACATATTGGGTAAATCGGGATTGGACTATATGCAGAGATTATTTTCGCGGAGCCACTTCAAATAGAAGAGGATTATTTGCGAGTGATACATCGAGTGAGTGATCCCGTAATTAAAGATTTCTTTTAATAGGATTGGATCTTCATTTACATTTTTCGAAAAAAAAATGACATTCTAATTTTTATATATATATAATAAAATAAAACTATGAAGTACTTAATACCTTTTAGTAAAATCAACGAGTTATTCCACCGTACTTGGTCAGAAATAGCCGACGATACCGAAGAAAGGGGTTTAAGAAATTTAGCCAATAAAATTAGACATCACGCTGATGAATTTGGCATAAATAGGCCTTATTCAAGAGGAAAAATGCCTATGTCTAGTAGAGAAGAACAAAAAATTATTTATATAGAATTAGCATACCTTGGATCTGAAAATACTCCTAAATTTAGTAAAGTTGAAATCCGTGATCTAAAGAAGATCAAGGATAATTTATTTATTTTATTTATAAAGGAAGAACAATCTGAGGATACAATAGATATTAGCCAAGAAAAAGAAACTCTTGATCTCGAACAGGAACAAGAAATACCTAGTCCAGAAACCAAAGAAAAAATAACTAGAATTTTTTGTTTTATTGAAGAAAAAGAAGATTCATTAGGTAATAGAACAAAAAAATTGTCATTTGATGTAGCAGATCGTAACGAGATGGTTCTACCTAAGACCAAAAAAGATGCAAATATCTTGTTACAAGAATTCAAAAAGTTAGGAGTTAATCTAGATATTGAACCTCGTAGTATATCTTATGAATATGTTGGATTTGATGAGTAGGTGATCTGGGCTGAAAGTTTTGAAAGATTTAAAAATTGGTGAGGATTGTTTTACCCATTTCATATATCAAAAATTATGGATAAAATCGTAATATTATGTAGTTGATATAATATTCAGATCTATTTTTTATATATAAATAAAAAACCTATTATGAAAAATATATTAGACTTCAGATTATACACAGAGAGTTTAGAAGAAGAAGAATTAAATGAGCCAACTTGTAAGTGGTGTGGCGCTTCTTTCGTGGCTTCCTATAAAGACCAAGAGTGCTGCTCAGATGAGCACTTGGGTATGCTAATGGATAGAGAAGTAGATGAAGATTATTAAGATATGATTAAATTTTTAGTAGCACTCTTTCTATTTCTACCTCTGGTATCCTCTTCTCAAACAACCCTTAATCTGAACAATACCCTTAGTGGGATCTCATCTCAAACACCACGAGGCACAAATACCCTAATAAATTTCTCAGGTCAAAACTCTTATTCCCACAGAGAGGTATCTCTAGATCTTCTTACAAACTGGCAAGTAGCCTGGTCGCCTTCTCTATCACAAGACGAGCTGGTTGGGTCTGTAAATCTTGGATGGAGAAAGCCTAAATGGGATCTTTTTACAACGTATCAATATAACCATTCCCTTCTTCGTAAAATTGAAAATGATAACTGGATAGGTATAGGTGGTGGCCTCAAACGGGAGTTTCAGAGAGGTAAACTTTCCCTATCTTACGCGAGTATCTGGCAAAGAACAAACTACACGGTTCTGAGTGACAGAGAGCTCTTAAGACACTCACTACGAGCTAGAGTAAAAGTAGATAGGAAATTATTTTCTACTAATATTGAATATTTTTTTCAGCCAAGTTTTCAAGATTTCGGGGATAATATCGTTTTTGGAACTACGAAAGTTACCTTTTTCCCAGAAAAACCTCTAGGATTAACTCTACAGAATACCTTAAACTACCGTAGTAGAGATGCTTTTAAGCTACTACAAAATACAACCCTGGGTATTTCTTATAAGCTATCGAAGACTAAATAGTTACCTCTTACTAGTCTTTTCAATACCGTAGAGTTTCGGAAAAACTTTAATTATTTTACCCCATCTTCCATCGTAGATTTTACTACTTAGAAGATCAATGTCCGATATTTTTAGCTCTCTCATTGTTGAGAGTTGTATCTCTCTAGGTGAATGAGAAATACGAACTACTAGTAAAATATATTCATTAACTAATAATCCAAACTTATATGAACCAAGGCCATTCATTTCAAGAGCATCCCGCCTTTTCTCAAAAAGTCTCTGTAGAACTTTAGTAAAAAACTGATTGAAAGTAAAGGGATCACCACCCCATTCTTGTGATCTTTTTATGCGATCAGAAATAGGATGATCGGGTCTTGCGTTATAGGTGAGTGTATAGGACTCCTCTGATTTATCATCAACGGGAAGTTTAATAGTTTTTATAAGGTTTGATAGGTAGAAATCTTCATCATTTGAGAAATCTTTTCTAAAAATATCATAGGGGTTTTGAGCTAACCCTGCAGCTTTGAATAAGTTATCCTCTAAAAATGGTTCTAAAAACTTGATATATCTTGGCATATCTGTATATATATTAAAGATATCCACTGATAGTAGAGAAGTCTTTTTTTTGTAGGTCTTCTTTAGAGAGAATACGTGATTTTTTCTTAAAAGGTAGGGCATTCCAAGTCTTACTTACATAGTAGCAGATGTAGGAATCTTTGGTTATTTCCTTCTTGATTCCTTCGGGTGTGAAAAAGTGATGTGTAAGTAGGGACGCGGAGCTAAAATAAGACTAGAGAAATCTAGCAAAGGATATGAAACGTCTAAAAAGAAGATCCCTAGTGGATCCGAAACACAAAAGTCTTTAGCTGATGTGTAGTTCATATAGTTCATATCTTATATATTGAAATGTATTTTTAATAGTTATAGAATTATTCACAACAAAAAATAACTGCCCTTTTTTTTTAATACTATGAACACTACAGATCAGGATCTAGTCTATTTGTATCAAAAAAGTTATTTGTAAAAAAAATAGTTAAATATTTGAGTTGCCTAGTTTCATTTGAAAATCATTTATTTTTTCTACTAAATTAGCAAGTGTCTCTATTGGGTCCTCAACAGTTAGGCCACCTACTGAAACGCTACCTGGTAAACTATCAGGTAATCTAGTAGGATATATCTTTTTTAGTCTTTCTAATGCTTTCTGCATTCCTATTTTTTTCCTTTCTTTTTCGTATGCTGGGCCAGGAAAGTCTTTATACTTACATACCATGAAAGTTAGTACATTCACGTCTTTCACCTTACGGTTTCCCCCTAAATATCTAGCAAATCCTGTTGGTATCCGCATTTTTCCCAGGTAGATATGACCAGAGGTGGAGTTAGTGACCTCTGAAATGGAAATATTTGGAGAATACATACTATCCCAATGATTGATCTTTTTCATTAATTCAGAATATCTATTAATTGCTACTCCGTGTTGTTGAATGATAGTATTTAATTCCATACATTTAGAAAAAAATCCTTGGTAAGTTTCCTCAGTGTTAGGATTGAATTTAGCTAAATCTTCATTGATTAGATTATTAAATTTTTCTAGATGTTTCATTGTTTATATTTTTTTTATATATTAAAAAAATTTTTTCAAAAAAACTAATAATTGCCTGTAACTTTGGATTTTCTACAAATCATCTCTGTGTTCGTGAAAAAATCATCCGAACATTAATAAGTTCGGTATCTGGATTTACTTTCAATTTTCCCCGATTACAACGATTCAAAAAATCTATATGCTCCCCGGTAAGATCCGCGGTACTCTCGTTGAATGGTCTGATACATCTCATATAGAAAAAAGATATACCCTAGTTCAAGTCATCCTCTCTTCTAGATATGAAACCCTCGAAACTTTCTACTACTCTTCTTGAATCTCTTTGATTCCAGAGTTTATTTAAGGAGTTTAGTTTATTTTTATCAATCGAGCAGTTTCTATTGGATATTTTACCTTCATTGAAAAGTCCAATCATTTCATCCATACTGAGTGTTTTGTAGCGTTTATCAAAATTGGGATCTGGGTGGGACCATCCGAATTTCAATAACCAGTTTAGTAGAGCTTTTTTATTTACGTCTTGATAATCTTCTGTAGTTCCGTTTCCACTTCTTTTTGATAGTTTTTTTCCACTCTCAAAAAGAAGACCCGCGTGAATAACTTCTGGAAAAGTTTTTTCTCCTTCAACTTTACATATTTCGTTAAAAATCTTTTGTTGCTTATCCAAGTTAGCAATATGATCTACTCCACGAATGATGTGAGTAATATCATAATCATAATCATCTAATATAGAACAAAAGTTGTAGGTGGGAAATCCATTGTTACGAAGTATGACCATCTTGTATTCGCCCATATCAAGTTCAATACCGTTTTCACCACGAACGCCTATTTTTTCAGCAACATCTCGGTATCTATCTAATCTTTCGGATTGTTTGAACGTTAGATCATAATCCAATCCAAAATATTTCATCTGTTCGTAAATATAATCAATCCATTCTTGGCGGTTTCTTTCTTGATCGGTATCATCTATACGAAGAATAAACTCACCACCGTTGGCTCTGGCCATTAGGTAGTTGAGTAGTGCTGTTCGTAAAGTTCCTAGATGAAATTGTCCTGTTGGACTTGGGGCAACTCTTGTTTTCATATGATTAGTTTTTTATGTATATATCTAGCAAAAATAACCAAAAAACTCTACTTAGTAACTTTTGTAGTAGAAAAAGTTCATTCAAGATATGTTTTAGGAAATCTTTCTGATCCTGGGTAAGATTACCTACATTCTCGTAATATGTCTTAATATACTTCATGGATGGATCTCCTCTACCGGTGCAGTAAAGGTGATTAGCTAACAGGATTTAATCCACCATGTGGTCCGGTTATTCTATATTTACTTCTATAAAACTCACTTGAACGATCGCTAATAATGAAGTTAGAGAGAGTATTGTTACTCCCATCTAAATACTTGAAAGTATCCATCCAGGGAAATTTCTCTGGTATATAGGAAAGTTCAACATTCATAAAGATTAAGTTAGGATTATTTTCTTCAATTCGCGTGGACCACAATACCGAATCTATTGATGTTGCTGGAATTCCCCGACCACTATCGAGTATCATATTTCTATTCTCTGCCCATTTTTTAAATGCTCTCTTAGTTCTGTTGTTGATGGAATAAATTCTATCTTGAAAGTGGGTAGCTCCAGATACAGAAGAACTAGAAAGTTTCCAGATCAAAGATCTACCATCAATAGTTCCATCCTCGTTGTATAGTATAAGCATCTGACAACTATCGGGATTTTTCACAAAAATATCCAAATGGCTAGCGTAATTTGGTTTTCTAAGCTCGGACAAATTTAAAATATCATTATCTGAACTACCATCTCTAGAGTAAGTTTCATAACCGTAGTAGATCCGAATATGCTCACCCTTTACTAGACGAAATCTTTTTCCTTCACTCTCTAAAACATCTGAATCATTTTTTCTGTGAAATTCATCATAGGCCTCTCTCCATTTATCCAAAAAATCATTTATTTCTCGGGCTGAAAATTCGAACCCATTAGCAGTAAGTAGGGATATAACTGATTTACTAATAGTACTTTTTTGATTGGGTTCTCGGTCCCCTTTTTCTGATCGAAATCTTTGATATTGGCTATCTTGAAATCCAAGTATTTCTGTATCACTACCTCCCGGCTTTAGAAAATTAAGTGATAGTTTTAATTCTACTCCCTTATGGATAAGTGAAAGTAGAGCGGCGGCAATTGGGGATCCTCCTAGGCGATCTATAATCCCTAAGATCTGGTAAAAGTCATCGTGTAACTCTATTACTGACTCGTTAATTGGCCGATCATGGCCAAATTTTTTAATATATCTCATATACGATATATATTAAAAAAAATAGATATCAATCTGATATATCCTCTAGTTTAACCGTTTGGTTGTATTCCCATTTTCCACAACTATCTTCAATGGTTTTTCGGTGAGGAAGTCCCGGTCCGGTTTTTTGTACCAAAAAATACTCACAACTACCTCTATCTGTGGTGTTGATATTAGCAACCACCCAGTCACCTTTTGGATCAGGTGATAGGCAAGAAGTAGCGGCTACCACAGAGGCGAGTGCGCCCAGACGACCAAGACGACCTTCAGTGATCCCTGATTTTAGAAAAGTTGAGTAATCTAAAATATTTTTCATACACATCTATATATCTAGCAAAGATAATCATGAACTGAAAAAAAAAATAAATCAGCAAAAAAATTTAATATATAAAAAAAATCATAGAATATGCAAAAATTTACAAATTTCGACCTACTACCTATATTAGAGCACCTATTATTAGAATCAAAATTAGAGTTTTCTAAAGAGTTTTCACAAGTTTTATACCTGATGGGCGACAATAAATTCAGTCAAGTTTTATTGGGTGCCTTTCGTTCTGGTGAAGATAAAGATTACTCACTCAATTATGTTGATATAACCGATAAAGATGATTATTTAGAGTATATACCTCAATCAAAAGCTGATAGATTACTTTCTACTCCTCTTTATAAGATAAGAAACGCATCAAACTTACTTTCTTTCAATAAGATAGAAGATAGATATAAAAACCAGCCTATGTTTGACGAATTAGGCTTTGATCCAAATCTCGAACCAGATTTTACCAAACCATCAAAAGGTCAAATATGTAAAATTATTTCAAGACATCAATCACCAAGAAGTGGTAAAGAATACGCACTTATTGAGCTTTTAGATACTACTACACTAAGACCCACAGGTAAAAAAAGAGTTATAAACATCGAAGGTTTAGAGGAGCACACCACACCAATACAACGTCCTTGGAAAGAGCAGCGCTCAGAGTTTCGCGTAGCTAAACTAGCTAAATCTATATTGAATACCCTAGGTGTGAGCTATACAGAGCCTGAAGTTGCTGATTTCGCACAGAAATATAAAGCTGCCTATGAATCTTATCGTAGTGGATTTATAAAGTTTGATGTAGTAGAAGGTGAAAAAATAGCCTTCTGGTATAAATCCTCTAACTACTATAGAGATGCTGGCACTCTTGGAAATTCATGTATGAAAGAAAAAAGTTCAGATTATTTCAAAATTTATAGTAAAAATCCAGATGTTTGTAGAATGGCTATACTTTACGATGATTTCGGCTCGGTTACCAATGGTAAATATACCTCAAATAAAATTGTTGGAAGAGCTATTGTTTGGACTTTAGATGATGGTAAGATTTTTATGGATAGGATATATGGCATTGAAGATGCTGTTATTGATAAATTTAAAAACTTCGCCTCTAGTCAAGGTTGGTTTTATAAAAGGCATCAAAATAGAGATATTAGTGAATACATTACCGGACCACAAGGTAAAAATATTTCTCAAGAGCTAAAGGTTATAGCTAAGAATGTTTCTCACACCAGATACCCCTATATGGATACCTTATGTTATGTAAGTAGAAGTGGTGGATATATTTCAAATACATCCAGTAGTGGAATGATTTGTTGTAGATCTACTGGTGGTGGATTTGATACTGTAAACTAATCATCCAAAGAACTCTATTGATTTTTCTACTATTTGATCTGATCCTTCTTGGCAAACACGAAAATGTTCAACCCCTTGAAGAACAACAACTTCTATATCTCCTGTAGAAACTTTTTTCTTATCAGAGGATGCTTCCCTCTCACTTCTCTTTTTAAGATATCTTATTTTAGTTTTGGTATTATTTCATTCACAATAGCAGTCATCAGATTCTCTAACCAAATTATCTGAAAATCTTGAAAAATTAAATAATTTCACCTTTAAATTTTTTTTTTTGTATGTATAAAAAATATATATAGTATCTATGAAACATATTAAATTATGGG
>SXGQ01060778.1_pt1 | contig 24602 bp, 20 predicted proteins | sample 3178371 | NCBI WGS metagenome assembly SXGQ01 (sample SAMN11356859, study PRJNA531348) | freshwater metagenome | isolation source: freshwater sample F1-20 | place: China: Fuxian Lake, Yuxi | collected 2017-12-25 | reverse complement strand
GGCCGTTGCCTCTCCCTCTAAGTTTGGGTCAGTCGCAATGATTACCTCAACCACGTTAGCGTCTTGAAGGCGACCAAGGAGCTCCTTGATTCTCAATTGATCGGGACCCACGCCATCAATAGGGGAAATCGCGCCACCTAGGACGTGATACCTACCCTTGAATTCACGTGTGCGTTCAATCGCGACAACATCCTTGCTTTCCTCGACGACACAAATTAAGGATTCATCACGTCGTGGATCCCGACAGATGACACATTCATTCTCTTCTGAAATGTTGCCGCATACGGTACAGAATTTAACCCTTTCCCTGACAGTCCGGAGTACCTCGACTAACCGTTCGATATCACTTCTCTCAGATTGAATTACATGAAATGCAATTCTTTGAGCACTTTTTGGGCCTATCCCTGGAAGTCGACCCAACTCATCTATGAGCGACTGAATAATTCCTTCGTACATTTAGCGCTCATCCGTTGAGATCACTGTTGCGCCTAGTTCTTTCATTAAAAGATTCTCGCCACTTAAAGCGTTCTCTGATTCTTCTTCATCGACCATTTCATTATCGATTTTTTGAATTGGAGGAATACCACCGACTGTTATTGCTATCTGTTTGACCCCACTAAACACTCTTGAAACAGCGACTTGGAAAATTTCAGCACTTTCGGAGCGAGTAAAGGACTCGGCTGCCCCAGCATTAACAAATGCAAGCGTTAGAACCCCATCCTCAAATTTCTCAAGAGTCACGCCAGTACTTAGAAGTGTCCAAGTCAGTCGTCTGGCTACTTTCACATTCTCCATTATTTGCGGCCATACATTCTCAATTTCCTGGAGCGACCCAACGGTATTCGATGGTCGCTTCATTGTTGTCTGGTGAGACTGATTCACTTCAGGCTTTGAGAGTCGCGAGCCAGCTCTTTCCGTCGGTGCCTTAATGACCGGTTCGACGGTTGGATCACTGGATGTTTTACTAACCGACGGTTCAACCATCATACGAACAAACATCATCTCTAAAATGACTTGAGGTGGAAGACTAGCTCTCAGTTTTATTAAATGATCAGCTAAGACTTCACTCCAAAAGATTAGGCGGTTGATTCCAGCTTTTTGAGCAGTCAACTCGATTCCTTGCAAGACCTCGGGTTTATAGCTTCTTAAAGTCTTTACCCCATCACTGCGCCCTGCAAGAAGTAGGGTCATATCGCGAACTCGTTCTAAAAGGTCTTGGACAAAACGTCGAGAATCAGATCCTTGATTGATTACGCTTTCTACCATTGCAATGGCAGGTGCTATATCGGCATCTAGAAGTGAGTCAAATATTCGAGAAAGCTCCAAACTTCCAGTTTGGCCGACTAGTCGCGTTGCAGCCTCATAATCAAAACCGGGCTCGTTGGAAGCAGAAATGAATTGACCTAGCGTCGAAAGCGAATCTCTAACTGATCCTGCGCCAATTTTTGCAGCCAGTTCCACGACACTTACCGGAAGTTCGATGGATTCTTTCTTCAGGACACTAGTCATATGGTTCACGAGAATTTCAGTGGATACAAGGCGAAACTGATAGTGATGCGTTCTTGAGCGGATTGTTGGAAGGACTTTCTCAGGTTCTGTAGTCGCAAATACGAAAATGACATACGGCGGCGGCTCTTCCACAACTTTCAAGAGTGCGTTTGCTGCGGCTGGTCCTAACTGGTGGGCTTCATCGATTATGTAGATCTTGTACCGACTCTGCACTGGCGCATAAAGCGCTTTGTCCCGTAACTCCCTCGCGTCATCAACAAGACCATGCGTCGCCGCATCCATCTCGATGACGTCCAGCGATCCTGGTCCGTTAGCGACAAGGTCTCTGCAGGATTGGCATTCGCCACAGGGATCGTCTGTCGGTCCCTCGGCACAATTCAACGAGCGAGCAAGTATCCGAGCTGATGAAGTTTTTCCACATCCCCGAGGCCCCGAAAATAGATAGGCATGATGTATCTGCTTGCTCTGCAGTGATCCCATTAAGGCCGTTGTCACATGCTCTTGACCGATAACTTCTTTGAAAGCACTGGGACGATACTTGAGAGTGAGAGTTAAGCCCACAAATTATCTCCTCAGCCGCTCAATGGTAGAAGGTGATCCAAGCATTTAGGACTCCTCGTGCACCCAGCGAGGAAAACTTACCTTTGCTGCCTTCCAGCCCTGGAGGATTCAGCATCCTGCTGCCGCACGAGGAATCTCCCAGAAGTCTAGATGTAGTCACCGACTACACTCATACCTTCTCTACTCCTTGGTTTGGGCCCAGGCAGTAGACCTTGGAGGATTCGCATAGCGGCCGAGTGCGCACGCTTGGAAAGCGTGTATAGGGAAACCTATCGAGGGTTCAAATCCCTCATCCTCCGCCAGAACCTGGGTAATCCCCCAAAAGTTACAAGCGATGAAAATTCGAGTGCAAAGTCAAATGATTCGCTCACTATCCCTGAGTTACCAATCAATATCGGGTAGGCATTAATGGCTTAGCTCTTTACATACCAGTCGTCCCATGCTGAAATTTTCTCGTATTTTCTCTTAAATCCATAACTGGTAAGCAGATCATAAATCAATTGCCTATACGGGGAGTAATTGTGTTCAACAGTGATAATTCTAATGTCATATTTATTGAAATCGAACGCTTCAAGAATTTCATATTCCGAACCTTCGGTATCAATTGACAAATAGTCAATTGTCTTTGGAGCTCGATGCTTCTGTAAAAGATCATTCAATGAGATAGTCTGAACTGTATACTTTTCACCTCCTAGTCTCGCATTTGAATGTCCATCTTTTTCGCTAAAGCTATCAATTGTAGAAAACTCAGCAGTATTAGTTTCGTTGAAAGTCAAACTCAAATTTGATTCCCTCCAAACGCACAGGGTTGTGATGGACGCATTTGGCCTGTTTACTTTGAGTTGCCTCTCCCATACCTTAGCCGGTTCAGCGAGAATGCCTGTCCAAGAAAATTCTGTTTCAAGCAGATAGGTATTAGAAAGTTCGATTCCGTTTGTCGCACCAAACTCCACGAAAAACCCCTTTTTCTTTCCCTTAAGCTCAAAAATAACAAAGAGGTCCTGTCTTAATTGCGACCTCGACTTACTCTTCAGATTCATCGTTAACTTTAAGCTCCCTAGGCCAAGGCCTCGAATCAGAACTTGATCCTTGTCGCCTATTCCAAGTTTCCGAAGAAATGACTTTAAAAAAAGTTTGGCTATAGCTTTGATTTTTTGAGTGACATTGCATTTAACCATATTGAAGTTTACACAATTCATTCACTTGCATGTGCTGTGCAGCAATTTGTGACTAGCAGGGCTTACTCAAGGAAACAAATTGATCCCACGGCTTAACAGAATTGTTCTCAAAATAGGGTGCTGAAGATTTGCGCCGAATAGAAATTTTGTCCGAGAATAATTGAAGCACGCTTCAAGGTCCCTCAATCTATTGGCGGAGCTCGAGAATCCTGCGAAGGGCAAACAAACCAGATAGCGTGGCTTTTATGACCCGTTTACCTAAAAAACGGGGAATTACCCAGGATGGAGAGGATAAATCCCTCATCCTCCGCAGCGCAAGAGTTTAGAGAGCTGGCGGTCTTGAAAACTGGCGGTGGCAGTGGGATTTGAACCCACGGTTGAGTTTCCCCAACACGCGCTTTCGAGGCGCGCTCCTTAGGCCGCTCGGACACGCCACCACCAGTGAGTCTACATACTTTCTCGAACGTAAAGAAATTCTCACAATCAACTCGAAAATAGTTTCACACTCTTCCGAAAATGCCACCTTGATAAATGAGTATCAATTGGAGTGAAAGCAAGCGGGCGCACTTATCCAGTCGAAGTACAACCATAAGAAAATGGTTTTGACGCTGTTTCCCTTTGACAACTAGATTGAGAATTCAATGAAATCCAAATAGATATGCCTTAGTCGACCCACATAGAATCGATCTGCCTCCAGTCGGGCGGAATCAAATCAGATGGTTCAGGCATATCTCTAAACCAAGGCTTTGGAGCAAAAACAGCAGATGACCGATCAAAACGTAGATTGGCTGCCCACCAACTAAAGCTTGAATTTCCAATCACATAAGCGATTCCGTACCGCATTATCTGCATAACTTGCGCCGCATCAAGATCCTTATCATTCACAACTGTAGTTCTTTGCCCAAGAAGAGCACCAAAACTTAGCTTCATAGAATCTACATCATTTGTAAAAATCCAAATCGGCCGAGCATCAAGATGTCGAAGACACTCTAGAGCATTCAAATAATATTGAGCCGATGGAATACCGAAATGAGGTTCTTGTAGATAGTCACCTAGTCGAATGTGTACAACAATAGGTCGTACCCGTTTTGCCTCGATGATCAATTCCCTGAGTTTTTTGGAGTCATCCTTCGGAAAAATTGACATCATGCTTTCTGATACGGCTTCAGTAACACTGTAACGCCATGACTGGAAATAACCGATAAGAAAGTTCCAACCGCCAATTTCTCCAGCATAGCCAACGTCATCAGGCACAGAAATAGTTAATCTCCGACCCAGTGCCAATTGAAGGAAGATCTGACCAACCCTGTCTATTGACCACTTTATTAGGGGTAACCTTTCAATCCTTCTCGGAGCCACCGAGGTCCTCAAGAGTAATCCCGTAATCTTTCGAGAGAGAGACCGAAGAAATCGAATTTTCACGACCGCCACTGATTTTGGCAACGCAAACAGGAGGCAGTCTGGTTCTCTCTGACTCTTTCGCGGGTGACCTAAATCTGGATAAAGCTTCACAGAACTTGCATCTTGATTTAGACCCGCAGCTATTTGAAAAAGCTGATTGCCTAATCCACCCGTCAGAACAACACCAATGTCTTTAATGACTAGCTCCTTATTCTGGCCCAGCTCAGGTGTACGAGTGACTTAGTCAGAAAAGTCAAGAATCCAAAGCCATGATTTGAAACTAATCTCCCTACTAACTTTGTGCACTTCCATCTGAATGACCACCCAAGCTTCTTCAAACCAGTCAAAAATTGTCTCAGAAATAGGTAGCGAATCACTCCATTGTCTTGACCCGTGCTCAAGGAGCGATTGCCCAATTTCGCTATACATTTTTCTAGATCTCTCCACGTATCTGAATTAGAAGTCAATTGCCCATGTCCATACTTTACGTATCTATAGACAACTGTTGGTGAGTAAACAATTTCAGAGTCGTTGGGGTTAAGGTCGCTGAAAAAAAGCTGGTCTTCACCCATTCGCAGAGCGGTGAAGTTCATATCTGCAATCCGCTCTCTCCTAAAAAACATACGCCATAAACCAAGTTCAAGCGCAACGTCAACTAGAGAATTACATTGAAAACCATTTCTCGAGACATTCAATTCTGCGTAAAGCTTCTCATAGCCTGCAATCACTATGGACTTAGATGGATCTACCAATCTCAAAATAGGAATGACATTCTCGATACATACATCGTCATCGGAGTCCCAAAATGCTACCCAAGACCCAATTGCCAATTCCAAGCCTTGATTTCGTGCAAGCCCTGGAGACTGACATTCAGCTTGAGTGAAAATAATTTGTTGATTGTGTGCGGAGTCTGCGAGTTTCCTCAAAACTAACCGAACTTCCTCGTCTGAACCATCTTGAACAAGAATTATTTGAAATGGAAGCTTCTTGTGGAGTACTTCATTAACCCATAATTTTAACCGCTCCAAATCATCTACTAACCGAAGAACTGGAACAATCACAGACAACAGAGGCTTGTCCAAAATGCTCTGACCCTCCGAGTCCTTGAGATTTGCCCCAAGAGCCTAAGTCTAGACTTTTCGCGTGGGAGCCCATAACTCAGCGTCGAAAATACCCCGTTTCCCCTCGGTTCTAATTGTCGGTTACAAACGAACAGAGAATATCCAGCGGATTATTGATCTGTGTGAATCATTTGGGGTACGAAGAATTTTTCTCCAGTTAGATGGAATTGAAGTTGATGACGTTAAGGCTATTGATTCACGTCAAAGGTTGTTGAATTATTTGGAGAAGGTTAAGAAACCCGAATTGATTCTTGAAATAAAAATAAATGAGATAAATAAGGGATGCGCCGTGACAATATTGGATGGTGTGAACTGGGCACTTCAGACCACAAGCTCCATTGTTGTTCTAGAAGATGACTGCATACCTACCAAATCCTTCTTTGAATTCTGTCATGATTATGAGGATTTGCTAATTCAATCCGAAAACCTTTGGCTGATTTGTGGAACCCAGTTCGCCCCTAAAGAAGTGACTCTCGGTCATGCCCTCAGATCTCGCTACGCATTAACCTGGGGATGGTTCACAACTAAAGAAAAGTGGAGCCAAATCCAAGAGAGTATTCGGAGAAATAGAAGTGTCGTATCCATGGACGCCCTCTTGTCACTTGACCCAGAGTCCTGCTATTGGAGTGCAGGTGCGCGCCGCGCATACTTAGGACTTACCGATGTTTGGGACACAATTCTTCTCTACTGTATGCAGAAAGATTCACGGCTCGCACTCTTGCCCGGAACCTCGCATGTTGAGAACTTAGGTAATGACGATGTCGCAGTTCATACTTCTAAAGACTCGAGGTGGACGAGACAAAAAACACACCTGTACTCGTCTGAGATAGCTCTCTCTGACAATGAATTAGCAACCACGTGGATTAGGGAACACTTCTACAGAATTCGACTAAGGCATCTTTTTACAACAAAATTGAACTTTATTATCGACTGCTTTAGGAGGAAAAAGTTCTCTCGAGAGCTGCTAGGAAGGCTTCCTAATTCTTGGGGAGTTTGAGTTACGACTGATAGACCCGCAAAAACTGCTGCGCAATGACTCCGTAGCTGAAAGTGAAATTTGCATTTTTCTTTACTTCTTCCCGATTAGTGGAACTTGGCCACTTACCTAAGATCTCTGAAAGCTCGTGGACTGACCCTTTAGTGAATACAGGCATCCCGAAGTCGTGTAGAACTTCAGGGATTCCGCCCACATCACTTCCTATTACGGGGGTACCAACCATCAGACTCTCTCCAATTACGTTGGGAAGGTTGTCCTCCATCGAAGGGACCACCAGAACGTCCATGGCCAACAGACAGTCTTCAACCGTAAAGACTCCGCCAGTCCTCATGGTCATCACGCGCTTGTCGTCCAACTTGTGATCAAACTTGCCACTTCCTACAAGTAACAACCTCGATAAATCTCGACGCGACTTTACCATCGAACCAAACGCCCTAGCTAATATCGACCCACCCTTCAATGGATTACTCAGATTCGTACTCACAAATCCAATAATGAATTCGGATTCACTTATACCCAAGCTTGATCGAACACGTCCTCGGTCCGCCCTATCTCGAGGTGTAGGGATGGGATTCTTAACGACATGTACTCTTGAAGAGGTTTGAGGTTCAGCTTCAAGAACCATGTTGGCTATCCATCTTGATGGGCAAATAATCCGCAAATTGTCGCTGGCTAGTAGTTGGCTGAAGTCACGTTTTGAATGCTGAACCATTTTTGAGGCATACCACCTCGCTTGGGGACAAACTTCACATTGAGAAAGATATTTCCTACAGCTGTGTGAATAGTGACATCCTCCCGTGATAAGACGCTGATCGTGCATAGTCATCACAAGGGTGCCTTCGCTAGCGAGGCTAATCAAGCTTTGCACTGAAAGGAGATTATAGAAAGCATGGACATGATTGATTGCTGATGTGGGAGGAAGATCTTTCAGGAAGTTAAATGAGAATGTTGTCATCAACCCAGGTCCACGCTGAATGAGAAATCTTTGCCCAAGAGTTACAAGTTGAGAACCCACAACTCTGGGAATAGACCCTGAATCTTTATTCTTTGTCGTTAGTGAGCGCGACGGCGAGACAAAGTGAGATGCAATACCAATACTTTTGAGACTCTCATGAGCGCGTATAGCGGCTAGACCAGCTCCCCCTTCGGTACCTGTAGCCAGGTGCCTAACTTCCAGTGACTCAGAGTTCAAATCTCTCTCCACGCTGAAGAAAATACCATTTACGGACCAATCTAGACAGAATCTACGAACAAGACAACGGGTTGGGAAAAAATCAAGCCAAACTCTTTAGACTATAGCCACGTCGTTAGTCTTAGGCTGAAAGGCTAAAGAAAATGGATTTAAAGCCTTACGGCCTGTATAAGTTAGCATCAAAAACAAAAAGATTTACAATGATTCGCGTTCGAAGAACTATGTTAGTAATGATGAAATTCTCATTTTTTCTCGCTCCAATTGCTCGACGAAGGATAGCTCTTGAATATCACGCTCATGGTAAACATGACGGTCTAGGAGCTCAACTTCAGAGACTAATTGGAATCAATGGCCTCGCTAACTACCTCAATGTGATTTACTCTCACTCAGAGCTTACTGGTGTCTCAATACATCCGCTTGATGGGATAAGTACTCAAGATCAATATGAGAAATATCTTGAAGAGATAAACTTTATTTTTAGACTTGGTGATAAGTGCTCTTTTCATGCTCCTAAGATTCTTGATTTAGAAGAACTTTCATTATCCGTTATATTCAAATCGTGGATTTTGGCACTTTTTGGACAATACTCCTTACTGCGTATCACACATCCTTACATCCTCGTAGACTCGAACCCTAGTGTGTACCGATTGGCAAACTTAGCCACAGCAAGAGAACGTCTAGATCAGTACTCGAACAATCCTTCGAGCACGGTCGTAATCCATCACAGGCAAGGTGTAGGTGATTTTGCGATTCAACCAGGACAGACTTCATCACGCGAAATGCAACTAAACCGATATTTGGTTCCTTTAGAAGTCATTCGAAGGTCAGTTCCTCTGGCCCTCACTAAAGTCCTTATTTACACGGATGCGCCCTCGCGCGACATCGACTTTGAACCTTTGCCTGGACAAGAATCTGCGTGGAAGTCGCTCCCGGGATACGATGGAAGAAAAGTCAACATGAAAGCCCACTCGCTAGTCGATTTCTTTACGGAAAAAAATGTAAGCGTGAATGTAGAAACGGGAGATAATCCCTTAGAAGTGCTTAGTGGAATGGCTAAGGCGGAGTATCTGATTTTGTCGCGTTCAAGTTTTGGCTTTGTGGCAGCGATATTGAATCCAAAGGCAACTGTCTACATACCTAAAGATTTTTGGCACTCGCCTTTAGCCTCTTGGATCAGGTACTAATGCTGCGAAGAAGATATAGCGAAAACACTCAGACGGTCGCTGTTTTTGTTTTGATTGCCCTAGCCCTATCCCCAATGATTTTTTTCGGATTTCATCCCCATCACGAGGGACTGATGCTCTCTACCCTGCGGTTGACTCGCGACACTATCATCAACGGGGGCCAACTGCCCTTTAATCAATATGGACCCGTCTGGACACTTCCATACCTCATGTTTTCCTTGGCATTTCCGGATGGGTTGTTCTTTTTCTCAACGCGCCTGCTCTCTTGGATGATATTCCTGGTTTGTCTATATCTGATTTATCGAGTCTCAAGAAAATATTCTTCACACACTATATCTCTCAGTCTAGTATTACTTTTCTCTGCGATATATCCAATGCCAAGAGCTTCAGTTCCGTGGCCATCAATACCAGCCATGCTCTTTCTCACCCTGACCCTATATATCTGTTGCCATCAAAAATCCGACAGTTTGTTCAAAGTTTTTCGCAACATGGGCGTTGTGGGTTTCTTGCTAGCTTGCACGTTAGGAACCCGAATTCAAATAGGGTTAATCGCCATAGTCTCGGTGGTGGTGTTCTTAGCAATGTCTAAAAAATGGACACATCTTCTAGTAGTGGTATCTGCATTTGTTCTGACCTTTGGTGTATTTCTTTCATTCTTGTCTACAAATGGCTGGCTTGAACAAACAACCTTTGATGTCCTTGTTTTTCCGAAGTCGTATGTGCAGAACTATTCACTGAGCACTTTCCCAAAAACTAGTGCTATGACATCAATTTTGGCATTGCTGGGAACCTGGTTTGCATTGCGTCACGCAAACAAGGGGTGGCTTGTCCGTCTGGGAAAGTACCTAGTCACAATTTATGTCGGTGTAATGCTCTTGATATCCGTTTACGGTGGATACCAACAACTCTTGATCAAGGACAGGGTACTTATTGGACTATTTCTTGCTCTATACGGTTGGAGCCTCGTCGAACTTTTCATCTCTCATCAAAATCAAATTACAGCCAAGAAGGACCGAGTGTTTGTCGGGTTACTCTCGGTTGCCTCGATGAGTCAACTCATTCCCCTTTTTGGGATATTTCATTTGTGGTGGGGGGGTGTCTTGGGTCTTGTGCCCATCTCCATCGCTATTTCGAGGTACCTTGCTAAGGCAAATAGGGTCTCAAAGCTAGGGTTTCTCCTTCCTGTTGTTATCTTAGTAATACAACTTGGCATTCCAGCAGTGAAGTCCTCAATTACTGATTCGGCTCCACTTCCTTCCGAACAGGCAAAGTGGATTAACTTGACAGTGGAACGATCCACCGATGAACTTACTTTTCAAAGTTTCTTACAAGAGGTTAATCCGAATCGATCACCTATCTTGAATATCTGTCCTAATTCAGATCCATTTTTCGATTCCGCTTACAAATCCTCGAGTAGATTCCATGTATATTGGGATACACCTCAGTTCAAGGAGATGTTCTTGAAGGATGCACCCGATGCCGGTATGGGTCTGCATTGCTTTGTACAAGGTAGTCCTAGGCCCCCATTTGAAACAACACTTCTATCGCAATTTCAGGTGGAATTATTGACTCCTCAGGTAAATTCATGGGGATTGACTTGGGTTGCTTTCAAATTTTCCAAGTCAAGTAATGAGAAAGATCTCAAATGATAGGACTTTCGGCGTTCAGAACTTTCTTTTCCGTCCATAATAGGATTCTAAGTTTTGCTCTGTTGTCAGTATTCGCATTAGCGAACTTCTTCACAAATTTTCGGCTATCGAGATTTGATCCTGACATTCATCATGATGGTTATGTGCTAGCCGGAGCGATTGCTGCTTCCGAAGGACTGGTTCCTAATCGAGATTTCTTAGCACAGTATGGTCCTTTGGGGCCATTTTTTCAAGGTATCTGGCTTCAATTTACGTCACCGACTCTATTGAACCTTAGAATCCTAAATGCCTTGCTTGTTACTCTCAACTTCACCATTGCGATAATTCTAATTGCTAGAAAATGGAACTTCCGTTTTTCAATTCTTGCAGTCTCCACAGTTGCGTTCTCTTATCCCTCCGTCTTGACCCCTATGGTTCCCTGGACTTCAGTGATACTAACCTCATCGCTCCTTATTGCATTAGTCTCGCTGCAGTCACAAGATTCTCATTCAGGCTCCATCTATTCATCCGTTTTTTTCTTTGCTGGAGTAATCCTTGGCGTGGGCTTCTACATACGTATCCATGCGATTTTTGTAGTCGTCTCGCTTGCAACTTTTTTGGTACTACAAAAGAATTGGTCAAGACTAACGAGTCTGTTGACTGGTTTCATTCTTATAGTTTCTGTCGCAACATTAATACAATGGAGAACCAATTCCTTGTCGGACTTCGTTAATCAGGTTTTTCTTGCTCCATTTATAAGTTACACAGGTGATGGCGGTTATCCGCCAAAGACACAAATTGTAAACCTATTTCTATTTCTTTCCTGCTTTATCTATCTTTCATTATTTCTTGTAGTGATTTTGGGGTTAAAGAGATTCCTTGTAAAATCACAAAAGTCTAGATTTGGAAGTTTGTTGCTTAGTGTAATTTTCCTCCTGGCTTCAACATTAGCGTATTCATACGGTATAAAAATCCCCGAAATTGCCATAGAGGATAGAAGTTTTCGCAATCCGCAATACTTCCTGTACTACTTCTGCAATAACTGGCGTCATGTAATCGGCTATTGTGCGCTTGCATTGCTGTTGCTCCAGCTAAGACGCATCCTTTGGAATTTCAAGCTTAGAAATATGCCCCATAGCTACATCTTCCTCTTTTTCGCTTTTGGAGTGATGGCACAACTCTTCCCAACGGCGGATTACGCCCACCTTTGGTGGATCACACCTCTGTTACTTATTTGCTGTACAGAACTTGTTCCTGAAGAGCGAGTTAGGAAAATCTTGAAGCCCTCACTCTTGATTTCTATTCTTCTTGTTAATTTCTTGTTCGTGACCGACTTTGTGGCTATACCTAGGTACCTAGTCCCTTCGACTGTGGCGAAAAACATGTACACCGCCAACTTAGGTCTCCAAGCGAGGCTTGAAGCAGTCGCCGGAAATATCTCTCCTGGAAAAGGATACTTCCACTGTGCCCACGGGATATTCGCTGTAGCTGATGGAAAGTACCTACCAAGGTATCCGGACTTTGTAAACTGGGGCCCGCAGTCACCCGATAAAGAAGAGCAATCTGGCAAACATTTTTACTGCGAATCAAAAGTGAATGAAGCTGGGCTTGGTACGCAAGTTATCTGGAGCGATCCTACGGGGAATGCCTTTATTACCCTGCGGGAGTAAGACATGAGCCATCACCTTGATTCCCATTGGTGAGACTATATTCCCGCTATGACTCAAAAAAGCTTTCGGGTTTCGGGGCTTTTCTCCATTTTGACTCCACTCCAATTTTCGCTTTTCTCATTCTGGTACCTATCTTTATTTCCAGGAAGACTGGGGTATGACTATTCAGAACTTACAAGAATGGTTCAAAACGACGAGTCAACTGCATGGTGGGGCGCCACCTTCTTCTGGGTATTCAGATTTCTGACATTTGATGGTTCCCACATCTTTCTTATGTCTCTCTTGGGACTTTCTACACTCACTTACTCACTTAAATATTTCATCACAGCCGCAATTTCGGATCCTGTACATCAAAGACGACTTCTCTCGATCATTATGGCGACACCCCTATACGGTGTATTTGGGGTAAATGTAAGCCACGATGTCTTTCAATCTGCAGGCATTATCCTTTTAACCGCTGTAATAATTAATTTGAGGGTTCGTGAAGTGATGGCGGGAATATATGAAAAGGTTGCGGCAGGTATTGGGCTACTCGCGCTTACCACCACACAGCCGGGAGCAATGATTTCGCTTGCGTTCATTGTCTATATTTTCCTAATCCGATTCCGCAAAGAGGCCTTAGTGACGTTCTTTCTGCTGATTCTGACGTTATTTGCATCAAATCTTGGAATTGATGAAAGTGGTCGAATGAATTCTCTCTCCAAAAATTTGCTTCCTAGATTAATGTTGGTCGACCTAAAGTGCATTGTGCAACATCCCGAGGCTGGAGTCACCGAGGCAGAGTGGGTGGTATTAGAGAGATACGCGTCACGAGCTGACTGGTTACAACCCGTGTCATGCTCAAACCCAGACGTGCTCGCTGAACCACTCAAACTTCGTAACAAGAGTCTTGTTTTAAGTAGAGACCTCACGCGGACCTTCATCACCTTGGTCAGTCGCAATCCCGCTATACCGGTTATGTCCCATATCCAAAGATCGCGCGTTGCACTGCCCCCACCTTTTTTCCAACCTCCCACAAATATGGTGTCTTGGGATATCACTCAACCCGTCGGTCTAGGCACTAATGTTGCTTTGCAACAAGGTCCTGGGCTTTTACATCCATCAATTGATGAACCTTCTGTCGCATACCGACCTTCTTTACTCAAATCTCTCGAGCCTATCGCTCAGGCTCCAACATTGATTATTAACCAGGCCTCCTGGTTTTGGGGTTGGGGAGGACTTTGGTTATGGCCGCTAATCTTGTTCTTACTGCGAAGACTCCAAATTCAAACGATTAAAAAACTATTGCAAACGACTTTTCCCACTTTCATGCTTCACTTAATCATCTTTATAGTTGGGCCAAGTTCTCTCGGAAGATATGTTATGTCTACGGTACTTATGGGAATGGTTGCTTTGTTAATTTTGTTTATTCCGAAGAGAAGCTCATGATCAAGAAAATCGTGAATTCACTAGCCCAGGACTTAAAGAGCATCGCATGGGGTGTTTGCTTCTCAATCCTGGCATTTACCATCTTATGCATTTGGAGACAATTTGCTGATGGCGATTTCATTTTTGTTCAGATTCTATGGATTTCACTCCTAGTTTATCTGCTCCTTTTAATTCCATCTTCTAAGAGATTCCCTGTCAATGGATTCCAAAGACTCTTAATATCTCTTATAGTTTTCTTAATACTTTCCACACTACTACTGAATATTGACCGTTCTCGATCAGTGTTTCTCTTAAAATGGACTAAAGAAGTTGGAATTTCACATTCAGTCTCAGCTGAATCCATAATCCGCTACAAGCATTTTCCACTCTCAGACCTTTCACCAATTAGTCAAAGATTAAACGAACAAAGTCAGTTGGGTACCCTTAATAAGAGTGGGTCACATTATTCACTCACTTTAGTCGGCCGACTTATTGTTAGGCTTGCAGAAGTTGTTTCCCGAGTTGCTTCGCTAAATGGCTACAAAGAAGCTTAGCGTCTTTTCAATAAGTACACTGTTTTTGTGATGGTAACCAACTGTTCTTTTTCAATTAAGGTAGAGATGGATATCTTCCTTACACATCTCCATTTGAGACCGGTTCTTGCTTAAAACTTTATCCCACCAGTCGAAGGTTTTCTCTATCGCAGTCTCTTGATTCCACTTAGGGGACCATAGAATTGATCCTTTAGCTAGAGTGGAATCCAAATCAAGATAAATCGCCTCTTTCATTTCTTCATTTCGCGGTTCAAAGCGGAGTTCGACCTGAAAGTATTTCTTCGATATATCCAGTAGTTCAGCTACAGACAGGCTATTTTCAAGAGGCCCAAAATTAAGTGCCCTCGGTACCCTTTCGAACAAAGATCTTTCTAAGTACATGAGGTACCCCATCAATGGGTCTAAGACATGTTGCCAGGGCCTTGTCGCGTCACGGTTTCGAATTCCAACAGCTTTCCCCGAAACACTTCCTCGTATTAGGTCGGGAATAAGTCGGTCTTTACTTAAATCCCCACCCCCGATGACATTTCCAGCCCTCGCAACGATGACCTTTGGCCCCCGGGTAGTCTCATTTATTCTTTGCCAAGCTTTTGTTACCGCTTCCGCTCCGACTTTGCTCGAACTATAAGGGTCAGATCCTTCAAGAGGATCATCTTCAATAAACCGCCTACCAAGATTGTCATTTCGATATACCTTGTCTGTGGTGATTACCAAAATAGTTTTTATTGAGGGAGTGCGGCTTGCAACCTCGAGAACATTGTGAGTTCCCATCACATTCGTCTCAAAGGTTTCAAATGGACGTTTATAGGAATCTAGAACTAAAGGCTGAGCGGCAAGATGAACGAGCGTAGTTGCACCGCTACTTGTAACTGCCTTTGTAAGTTCCTCCGTATTCCTTATGTCACCAATTATGCTCTCATCAACACTTGCTGTCTGTAGAGATCGAAAAAGAGAATTTTCTGTAGGGGCTAAGGCAAATCCAATCGTTGGTATACCCAATTCTCGTGCGAGTAACCCTAGCCATGAACCTTTAAAGCCGGTATGCCCAGTTATAAAAAGCCTACCTCCGGTAAGTCCTCGAAATTGAGAGTGAATCACACTCCTACTGTAGTATTTAGTGCATGCCTTGGATGGATTTTTGAATGACTACCAATGGATGAAGTTCTTAAATTAAAAGTTGGATCCCTGGCTCAGGAGATTTTCGAAAGACAGCACCAGGCGTCTTCCTTCGTCCCTGGAACAACCCCTATACCTGTGACTGGAAAACTCTTTGGCCCGGAAGAGATTGCTGCCGCAATGACCGCTTCTGGTGATTTCTGGCTTACCTCGGGGCCCTTTACCGAGGATTTTGAACGTTCCTTGGCCAAACGTGTTGGGGTAAGACATGCCTTCATGGTCAATTCTGGCTCATCCGCCAATCTGATTGCGGTCTCCGCCCTTACGAGTAGAAAGTTGGGAGATAGGAGACTATTGCCAGGCGATGAAGTAATAACAGTCGCGGCAGGTTTTCCAACTACGGTGGCACCAATTATTCAAAGTGGTCTGATTCCGGTCTTTGTAGACGTCGAGTTGGGTACTTATGTCGCCAGAATGGATGAACTGGAAGCTGCTATCGGGCCAAGAACTAAGGCTATTATGATGGCGCATACTCTGGGTAACCCATTTAATCTCAACAAAGTGAAGGAGCTCGCCAAAAAGCATAGCTTGTGGGTTATTGAAGATAACTGTGATGGATTAGGCGGAACCTATGAGGATCAGAGTCTTGGATCTTTTGGCGACATTTCTACCTTGAGTTTTTATCCGGCGCATCACATAACCACAGGTGAAGGTGGAGCCGTGCTCACCAGGAAGGTTCAGTTGAAGCCAATCATCGAATCATTCCGGGATTGGGGTCGAGACTGTTGGTGTGCCCCCGGGAAAGACAATACCTGTTTGAAAAGGTACGAGTGGCAACTAGGAGAATTGCCTGACGGTTACGACCACAAATACACTTATTCACACTTGGGCTTCAACCTAAAGTCGGGAGATATTCAAGCCGCTATCGGAGTCGAGCAATTTAAGAGGCTCGACTTATTTGTGCAGAAAAGACGTAGCAACTGGGCGTACCTGCGAGAAGGGTTGGCAGAACTTGAGGATTTCTTACTTCTTCCTGAACCGACGCAAAAGAGCAATCCCTCTTGGTTTGGCTTTGCAATAATGGTGAAAGAAAACTGTCCGATTAGCCGTAACCAACTTGTTAGGCAATTAAACGAGCGAGGCATTGGAACTCGCCTGCTTTTCGCAGGGAATTTGATCAAGCAACCAGCCTTCATCGATTCCAACTATAGAGTAGTTGGAAATTTGCAGAATTCAGACAAGATTATGCATCAGGTATTCTGGATAGGAACTTGGCCGGGTTTGTCTAAGTCAATGCTTGACTTTATGATCACATCTATCAGAGAAAGCGTTGGAATCTCTTAAATGAAAGTGATTATTCTTGCTGGTGGCCTAGGGACTCGCATGGATGAAGAAACTGAGTCTAAACCAAAGCCAATGGTACTTATCGACGACAAGCCAATACTTTGGCATATTATGAAGATCTACGCCTCCCAAGGATTTAAGGATTTCGTTATAGCAACTGGATACAAATCTGAAGTTATAGATGAGTGGGTAAATAACCTGAATGAAGACTGGCAGGTAAGCACTCTCTTCACCGGATTAAACACTCAGACAGGAGGGAGAATTAAGCAAGTTATTTCAGTATATGATTCCGATGCCTACCTAGCAACATATGGTGACGGCCTTGGAAATATAAACTTAGAGAAACTTATCAACTTTCATAGAGACCACGGTAAGATTGCGACATTAACGGCCGTGCGACCCCCAGCGCGTTTCGGTTATCTCAATTTGCAGGGTAATCAAGTAGTTCGTTTTGGTGAAAAAAGTCAACTGGAAGTAGGCTGGATTAATGGAGGTTTTTTCGTATTCAACCGTCAAATTTCTCATTACATCGAGAGTAGCGATGAAGCACTAGAAAGATTTGCCTTTCCGCGTTTAACTGATCTCGGCGAACTCATGGCGTCATTCCATGAAGGTTTCTGGATGCCTATGGATACCCGAAGCGAACGAAGCATCCTTGCCACCTACTCTCAATCTTCTCCTCCACCATGGCTAAAGCGATGAAAATCTCTAGTCTTGACATCGTGTCATCCGCTCTAAACGAGGATGCTTGCATTGAAGAATTCCTTAATCGTCTTGAAAAAGTGATGCGCATAATTCCTAGAGTTGCTTATCGAGTAATCATTATTGACAATGGATCTACTGACGAAACATGGCAGAAGATAGTTCGTAAATCTAAAGAGAAGCCCTTCGTAACTGGAATCCAAATGAGCAGAACTTTTTCCTTTGATGCTGCTCTTACTTGTGGTTTAGACCATGCCAACGCAGAATGTGTAGTTCTAATGGCTTCTGACCTTCAAGATCCGCCAGAAATCATTCCCCAACTTCTTGAAGAAATGAAAAAAGGTTACGATCAAGTTGTAGTCAATATTTCAAAACGAGACTCGGTTCCGCTCCCACGTCGTCTTTTATCTAGAATATTTTATCGATTCGCAAATTCTATGACTCGTGGTCTCATCCCCCAAAATGTCAGCGACTTCAGGATTATGAACCGTGATATGTATATTGCTTTGAGAAGCCTCCGTGAGAGTCACAGATTTTTAAGAGGTCTTGGTGCCTGGGTAGGTTTCAATACCGGCGTAGTCACTATTGAAAGGCCCCCTAGATTTGCTGGAAAATCCAAATGGTTGTCAGGCTCCGTATGGCAAGCGGTAAACCAAGGACTGCAGGGTGTCTTTGCTCATTCTACTCGACTCTTGCAATGGTTGTCCTCGATTTCTTTCATCGTTTCTGCTTTAGCTCTTCTTTCTCTGCCATTATTGATTTTCTTTTGGTTTACAAATGGAGTGCCTTTTGCAGGCTTTGGCTGGCTTCTCACACTTACAATATTGTTTTTCGCTGTCGTTATGATCACCTTGGCTACAATTTCCCTCTTTATAGCATTAATTTATGAAGAAGTGAAGGAACGACCCCTTTACATCGTGAAACAAATCGTAACTAAAGGTACTGCTAAAACAAATTAAAGCGGATCTAACTAGAAGGCATTGCAGAACAAATTCCTAACTTATTTCAATACTTAAACCCATCACATTTTTTGTACATTAGAGAACTTAATTCAAGGTACACATTTTCAAGGATTTTTACGACCATGCCGATTTTTGTGGCGATAGGAAGTTTGACCATGAATCCAAGATTGATTCGATACTCGAGTATTCAAGCTCGCAGCCGAGATTTCTCATTCTCATTGCTTCTGGAACATACCATTCCTCTTCGGAGTACGCAGAAGATAACGACTGAACATCGTTAGAGCCAAAATATTGAGCAATCTGGGTGGCTAAGTCAAAAATACTAACTGGGACACTGCTTCCTATATGTGTTGGGTTCAATCCAATGCCGTCAATATTGAGCCACACCTGAAGTATCCATTGAGTCATGTCCAATGGATGCATATAGGAGCGCCGCGTTTGAGGATTTCCTCGGATCACAATGCTCTTGTTTGCTAAAGCTAAACGTACAAAATCTGCAAATGCATACTCTTGATTCAAAGGGAATCCCGGACCCGCAAAAGCAAACAAACGAGGATTCGCCCCCCTAATCATACCTTGTTTATGGGCGGACTCCACAAGCTTTTCTAGATCAACCTTGACGCGTTGATAGGCGTTCACTGATTGCTCACTTTCAACTCTAGGAGTATCTTCCTTTACAAATCGCCCTTTGAAGTCACCTCGTTGATAAACACCACCACTGCTTAAATGTATGAACTTGGGCGCATTCAAGTCTATACACTTTTCTATTAGGACTTTAGTTATTTCTAGAACTTCATATATTGAACCACTATGACCATGCGTAGGAGTCGCGGAATGAAATATCGTATCGACTTCATTCAAATTGGACTCTGAAGCATGTCTTCCCAAAATGTCATGATACGAGGTCACTTTAGGTAACTCAAACCTTGGTGGTAGGAAACTTCTAAGTTGCTTTTCTGCCATTGCAACATCTCGGCTGGCGATAACAACTTCTGGTCCAACTTTGAATCTTGACCAGAGTTCCAATCCGTACAAAGTAATCCACTTACCAACAAAGCCTGTACCTCCCAGGATTAGCCACTTCGAGCCCTCGATTTCACCTGGCAACTTTGTTGGAAAACTCAGTGACTCCTGTAAGCATCTATCGAGCTCATTGCCGTTTCTTATCATTAGCACAAAACCTTTAACAATCCTCTCAGAGGAGACTTGGACGAACTGGATAACTGAACGGAAGAAGAGGAATCCCTAGATTTCCTTGATAAGGAAACTGATCATGGATAAACCTATCCATCTCAACTTTGGGGGTAATCAGCGCCCCAGGTGGCAATAATAAATCAATAATTTGAGTACTTTTGTGGTCAATTTTCAATTTTCTAATATCAGTTTCTGAGTGACACTGCTGGTAATTGATTTCGTACGCATCAGCTATTCTCTTAAAAGAGGGGACTGAATACCCTTTCCCAGAAGCGTGGTGCCTACCGTCGAAGTATGCATCTTGAAACTGCTTTATGATGCCATACCCAGAGTTATTCTGAATAAATATCTTGATGGGTAATTCTTGGTATCGAATAGTTTGCAACTCTTGAATGTTCATCTGCAGTCCTCCATCACCAATGAAACAAACAACCTGTCGATCCGGATTTGCAAGAGATGCACCTATAGAGGCGGGGAGACTGTAGCCCATTGGTGAGTTTCCGGCTGCCGTGAATAAGAACTGACTTGACGGTTTAAACGATTGGTACACCCAACACAAGTTTGCTCCACAATCCGAAACAACTATTGCATCATCCTCGATTATTTCTTGAACTGCTCTTACGGCGCTGTAGGGATTTAACTCGTGCGGCGGACATGCTTCTTCCATCCCATCTGACATCAGTTTATGCGTTCTATCTATCAACGCCCTCCAGTCAGTAAAACTACGCGATACACGTTTTTCAACTAAAGAATCTACATTCGATAAATCGAAATTTTCACATTGATAATCAGGACCCAGCTTCTTCAATTCTTCCGGATCTATATCAAAAGCGATCTTCTTTGCAAAGGGTGCAAAGCTTCTTGGACTACCTGTTCGCTGTCGGTTGTCAAGTCGCGACCCTAGAGAAATCAACACGTCACATGCTTGCACCGCCCAGTTTGCAGTTCTGGACCCATAGACTCCCACATTTCCCAAGTAGAGAGAGGAGCTTCTATCAAGATGTGTCATAGCGCTCCAAGAACTTACGAAAGGAACCGAATTCTTTTCACACCAACCTTGAACTTCTCCTGCTTTGTTGCCAGCTACGAGTCCTGCACCAAGAAGCAGTAGCGGTCTTTCGTAATCACCTATAAGTTCAGATAAGTTGTGAACAGGCGTTCTAGCTATGCTCCTTGGAATTGAAATTTGACTGCAAATTGTTTGCCAAATTTCGACTTGGATTTCCTCTTTTTGAACATTCATCGGAACATCAATTAGAACGGGGCCACGCCTCCCCGTTATGGCTTGAGCGTAGGCTTCCAGCAAGGATGTTGCCAACTCTTGCGGAGATCTCACTCTCTTCGCAAACTTTGTAATGGATCTAACCATGTCAACGATATCAGTCTCCTGGAAACCTGCTTGGCGGACTCTCACTCCAAGCGAACTCGCACTTTCGCTGTCATTTACTTGACCCGTAATATGAAAACTTGGAATCGAGTCAAACCACGAACAGGCAATCCCCGTTATCAAATTTGTCGCTCCTGGTCCACTAGTAGACATTGTCACACCCACTTTTGAGTTTGTGCGCCAAATTGCATCTGCTGCCATGGCGGCAGCTTGTTCGTGCTGAAATGGCACATAATCAATACTGGGGTGCTCCCCGACGGCGTCCACCATAAAAGCGCAAGCTCCTCCAGTCACTAGGTAAACCTGAGGATGAAGAAAGCGGGATATAAAGTCTGCGACAATTCCTGCTCCGGAAATCATCATTTCTATTTGCCCTTCCCATACAAATCCCTGAATGAATAGGTATTGTAACGTTCTACAGGTTACACTAGCGTTATGAAACAAAGCGTGAAAAGTTTGATTACTAAGAAGCAACTTCGGGAACCTATCACTTGGCTAACCTGCTATGACTATTCGCTTGCTTCTGCTCTTAACCACACTGAACTTGACATGATTTTGGTTGGAGATTCAGGAGGTATGACGGTATTAGGATATTCCGACACCGTACCTGTTTCCATGGAAGAAATGCTTGTACTCACAAAAGCTGTAAGAAGAGGTGCGCCTGAGAAATTCATAGTAGGTGACATGCCTAAAGGATCATACGAAGAATCAAACCGAATCGCGATTGAAAATGCGATGAGGTTTGTTAAAGAGGCGGGGTGTGATGCAATTAAACTCGAAGGATCTGGTGTTATGGTCGAGCGTATCAAGGCAATCTCCTCCTGTGGGATTCCCACATTTGGTCATCTAGGGCTCACTCCGCAAACTTCTTCCCAATTTGGTGGGTACCGTGTTGTTGGGCGCACCTCAGAAGAAGCGAATCAGCTTCTCGGCGATGCAATAATGATTCAAGAAGCTGGAGCTTTTGGTTTACTTCTAGAAGCAACGCCACCAAAATTGGCTGAAACTGTCACTCAAGAAATTGACATTTTATGCATGGGGATTGGCGCCGGGATTAAGACGGATGGCCAGCTACTTATCTTGCATGACCTTTTGGGCCTATTCCCTTCTTTCCGTCCAAAGTTCGCTAAATGTTACGTTCCAGAAATCATGGGCGAATTCGTCGCAGCACTGGAAGAAAAATCAGATTTAGTTCAGTTTGGAAAAGACACAAGGCTTGACGGTCTTTACCAATTGGCCATTCTCTCAGTTAATGCCTTTATTAATGACGTCCAAAAACGTGCTTTCCCTACTCCGAGTTTCACCTACTCGGCGCAAAGTCCTTAATAACTTCATATTGTTTTTGACAGTTTAGTATCAAGTTTGAAGTTTTTATGGGTACTATCCAAACCAGTTTGGATTGATAAACGTTCAGATACTACAAAGATTTACGAACAACCGCCAATAAGGAGCGTCATCTAAGGACAACACGGGCTTATTTAATATTGTTGAAGCAATTTGGAATAATGACTCATAACTTTCACACGGTCTCGATAGACATTTATGGGCAAGTTAAATGCCCTATCTAGCAAATAAGTCAACAATTCGAAGTACATATACTGAGCTGACGCTGAGGATTTCTCCTGGACTATTCTCAAGTCCACTAGTTGTGTCAATAATCAAGTTCTGAGTCAAAGTCAAAGATTTCCTTCAGCAAACCATCACTCTTCGCATAGACTTAAGTGGTGAATGATTTCCGCTTCGGACGGCCTTTACGTCGCTCCGCACTCGGTATAACAGTATTAAGCGCAAATCTCGAGTATTAATCCCGCAATCTAGATTCGATCCAAACCCCCATCACGATGGCTACATGTTTGCGGGGGCTGTCGCTTCTGCCGATGGATTAATTCCAAACCGCGACTTCTTTGCTCAATATGGACCTCTCGCCCCCTTCATACACGGAATCTGGCTGCGTATCTTTGGTGACACTCTTTTTAACTTGAGAATCTTTACTGCACTGTTGCTCGCAGTCACTGGGCCACTCGTGTTTATTGTCGTCTCAAACTATCAAAGCCATAAAACGGCATTTTTAGCTCAACTTGCGTGGATCTTGAGCTATCCAATCCAACCATTGCCGCATTCAATGCCCTGGGCAACTGTTATTTCAAGTTTTCTCATGGTTCTAGCAATATATTGTTATCTCAAGACTAAATCCTCACAACACCCCGCCTTTTGGGGTGTAATCGTCGGATCAATCGTAGGCACACTATTTCTACTTAGATTTCAACTAATTCTTCTCCTGATCTTTACACTGCTTGTTTTCAATCCCTTCGGAAAGCAATTTAATCGGTGGGTAGCCAGTACAAACAAAACAATTTCGATTTCAGCAATTTCAAGCTTCTCAATCAGTGTGCTCATAATGATACGCCTGGATAGTCTCGATGAATATGTTGTCCAATGCATCACCTGGCCTTCCGAATACTATGGTCTGACATATTTGCCATGGAATATCTTCTCAAAGGAAGGCTTCATTTACTGGTCTACTTGGTATTACTATCCCTTTTTCTTTTTATTTTTCTATTTTGCGTTTAAGCATTTTCGTGGATTTCCTAAGACTCTCAAGAGTAATTCTAGTCTCGGGAGAAAGCTAGTTTTTTTGTTTTTGCTTCTATTAATTCTTATAGCTTATTCCTTATTCTCAAACTACTCTGTTGAACCTAAGTCCTATTTGAACCCCATACTTCAACTCCAATGGTTGTTCTTGAGGATACCGATTGCTTTTTACTTCTTTCTAAGTGTTTTTTTTGTGTCTCGATTTATTCGAGGGCTTTTCCAACTTAAGAAATTTAAGAAAGGCAACTTTGTATCCATTGTCGCTCTATGTGCGGTTTTTCTTCTTTATCCAGGATCTGATCCAATTCACTTGTGGTGGAGCGCCCCAGTCCTTCTTGCAGCTTTTTTTGTAGAATTTCACCCAAACTCAATACTTAGGAACTCAACTGTCGTTGATCAGAGAAGCTTGAATGGTATTTTTGTCACCTTAATCATGTTTTCCGTGGCTTTAATCCCTCAAACATTTTTCAAGGAAAGAACGACATTCGCTGCGCCTATTTTGAAAGGGTTATTCGCGCCACAATCTTATGTCGATTCGCTTGACGCTACTCTTCTCGCTATAACCTCATTCGTAGATGAACATAGGAACCATTCCCATCTAAGTTTCGACTGTCGTGATGGTCTTTATGCAGTAGCTACTGGAAGCTTTCTCTCGATTGATCGCCAGTTCGTTTCATGGGGCCCAGATTTGGACGCGAAATCTCATGAAGTCGAAAACGTCTTTGTTTGTGATATCTCTGATACGGATCTCGCCGCTAGGTATCCCAAAGAGGCTTTCAAGGTGATCTCTCGAATCCGGACCGGTGAGGGACGATGGAATGTTATTGTGAGCAACTCATAGTTATTCTCATCAGCAGAATAGGGTGGAGCCGCCTTCGGGAATCGAACCCGAGACCTTCGCTT
>SXGQ01060908.1_pt1 | contig 24603 bp, 19 predicted proteins | sample 3178371 | NCBI WGS metagenome assembly SXGQ01 (sample SAMN11356859, study PRJNA531348) | freshwater metagenome | isolation source: freshwater sample F1-20 | place: China: Fuxian Lake, Yuxi | collected 2017-12-25 | reverse complement strand
CCGCCGAGCCCGCACTGAAGCATCATGAAGCCCATCTGGGCATTCGTCGAAAACGCAAGCGAACGCTTCACGCTCGTCTGCGAGAGCATCACGACGCCACCGAGGAGCGCGGTGATCGCGCCGATCATCGCCAGCAGGCTAAGAGCGGCGGGCGAGAGCACCAGCAGCGGGCTGAGCCGGATCACGAGAAACCCTCCGGCATTGATAATGCCAGCGTGCATCAGGGCGGAAACCGGCGTGGGCGCCTCCATCGTATCGGGCAGCCAGCTGTGAAATGGAAACTGGGCCGACTTAGTCATCGCCGCCAGGACAAACAGGCTTCCGATGGCCCAGATCATCATCGAGTTCGGTGCCGGCTGCTCCCGCAGGGCCACGGCCTTGGCGAACAGGTCGGTGTAGTCGAAGCTGCCGAAGCTGACATACGTCACCGCCAAGGCGGCGATCAGAAAGGCGTTGCCGAGCAGACTGATGAGGAGTTTTTTCCGTGCGGCCCAGAGGGCCCAGGACCGATGGCGGTGGTGGCAGAGGAGTTCATGGAGGCCGAGGTCTGCGAAGAGCCAGGCGGCAGCGAACAGGAGCAGGTTACGGGAGGTGACCAGCAGGAACACCGCGCCGAGCGTGAAGAGCATCCAGCACAGGAATCGCCCCTGCTCGCGATCGCCGTCCAGATAGCGGACCGCGTACCGGCAGATGACCGCACCGATGAAACTGATCAGCAGCAGCATGATCGCTGCGAGGTCGTCGAAGTACACGCCGAAGTTGAGGGCGGGCAGGCCGGGCACAACCGCCAAGCGAACGTCGATCGGCCCTCTGACGGCGAGCCCCACGGCGACGACGACAGCAAACGCCGCAGCCGCCACGGTCGCGGTTTCGGCCAGCCGTCGCATGAGATCGAGGTGTTCGTTCGCCCAGCCCCGAAGGATCAGGCCAGCGGCCAGCAGCATGAGTGCGGGAGCGGTGATCGTCCAGGCATACAAGCTGTCCATTGGAGCGAATCCATTCACAATGAGCTCGAGAATGTCAGATTGGCGTGTCAAGATACTCGCGAATGGAGATTATTGCCATTCGCCGGCCCTGCCGAAAACCGTCCAGAGCGACGCCGGATGCGGGCCGCCTGAGGAGACGTTCCATCCGTGGTTTTTTCGGTTGGAGCCGCAGCCCACCGCAGGAGAGGCCCTCTACGCCGATGATCTGTGCGGCACCTGCCTTGTCCTCATGACAGTCGAGGGCGAGGAGGCAGGGAGATGGGGCCAGAGACGATGGTGAGATGTCCACAGGCGGTGGTGGGTGGAACGGACGAAGGGCCTGGCCCCCCCGGCGAAGCCCTCCAAGGCGCTCAAGACGGCGATCGCGGGGGAGAGCCGCAAGAAGCCGGCGGCGAAACGCTCCGGACGGAAGTGATCCCGCCGTGGCCCGGCGGTCGGTGGAAGGCGTCATCCATGACGCGAAAGGCCGCGGGCCGGACGGCGAACACCTTGGCAGAAGGGAAACGCCCCGAAGGAGCCGAGGTTCTTCGGGGGTGACGGAGGCCGCTTCCGGCGGCGACGCGCTTCCCCGTCGGGCTGCTAGCAGCCCGTGGCCAAAGTCCATCCCTGGCCTTTGGCCAATTGAAAAGCTGCGCTTTTCACGGGAGCTGCGCTCCCGGCACCTCATCCGTGAGGTGCAGCAGGCTGTTTGTCTTGACGAATTGCTGGAGCGCCTGGACGTAGTCCTGCTTCGGTTGATCGATGGCGGTCAGCCGTTGGGCCATCGGCTCGATTCTCTTCCGCTCGCCATCGAGCAGAAGGCCGCGAAGGTACGTCATGCACCAGAAGGTCCGCTCCCTGCGACCGATGCCCGACGCGATGTCGGACACGTACGCCTCGAGATCCCGCTTCAGTTTTTCCAGCTTGCGTGTCTTCATGCCGCGAAGCCTGAAGAAGATACAGGTCTGGCACAAGATCCGCTTGACGTAGTAGCACTAGCTCGGCACGAACAACGAAAACTCGTCGACCGGCCGGTAACCCATCCTGGCGTACGAGGGGCAGCCATCGGCGGTCGCATGGAGGGCGGTTCGCGTGATCCCGGTTTCTCTCGTCGCGCTCTCGAGACAGCGACGCATGACGAGTTCGGCGAGGCCTCGGCGGCGATGGGCCGTCGCCGTGGTCACGAAGGCGACGTAGAGGACGCCATCGAGCGGCACGGCGAAGGCGGTCGCGACGGGATGACCAGCCACGATCGCGTTGTGCCCGTAGAGCGGCGTCCGCCACAGGGCATCACCTGCGACGGCATCGCGCACCCACTCGGTCGAGATGCCGTAGGCGACGGCATTCAGGTCTGCGAGGGCGAGCCTGCCCCGCTCGTCGTCGATGCGGCGGGTTTCCACCTCCGGCAGCGGGCGGGCCGGTGGCGTGAGTGCTTCGGCGACCATGCCGACGACGGCAAACGCCTTGGTGAGCCCGAGGCGTGACAGCGTCTCGGGAGCGCCATCACCCAGCCATTGCCGGCTGCCGGCGAAGAACCACGGCCTGTGCTCGCGTCCGAAATACGCGATCGCCGCGCTTGCGCCAGCGGCGAGTTCCGCCGGGGAGGACACGGGGGCGGTGAGCAGTGCCGCATTCATGAGGTACCACGGAGAACGTGCGTTCGCGACGCGGATGCCCTCCATGTCGACGACCTCGCCAACGCCGGCCGCACGCGCATACAGCGCCCAGGCCGCGCTGAACTGCTCGTGAGACTCCCTCACTTCGGTCTGGCCGGCCATGCGTCACGCCTCCGTCATGGAAGGGCCCGGGCTGGATCGATCATCGAACGCCGCCCTCCCGCATCGCGAGGATCAGCCCGTCGCGAAGGACGCCGATGAGCTGCTGCCGGAAGTCGGGGAGTGCCTCGAGGGGTGACCTTCCCCCACGAATGGCACCATGTTTTAGGTTCTTCCGCGCTTTCAGTGGCACGGTAGCTGAGGCCTGAGGTCGAGCCGTCCGCAATAGAAGAGGATACGAGTGCGGTAGTTCCCGAAGGACCGGAACCCGCGGGCCGCGTACTTCAGTGCCTGCATGACGCTATTGAAGCCCTCACTGGTGGCATTGGTGATGCGGTAGAGGAAGTAGCTCAGGAGGTTCGGCAGAGAGCCATGACCGAAAGTCGTGTTCGATGAGCGCATGAAAAAAGGCGGCGTATCCTGCTGGGGCTATCACCCCACCAGCCGCCCCACGTTGGGGCAAAAGGATACGCCACCATGCGAGGATTTACGGTTCGCGGTTCGGAAAGTCCAGGATCGAGAGCGAAGGGCGTACGGTCGTCGCCCGAAGGCGCGGAGCCGATCGACGAGATCGTGGAGAGCGGGCGGAGCCCGCTCGACTCGATCGTCCGTGACGGAGCGAGGCGGATGCTGCAGGCAGCCTTGGAGAGCGCGGTGGACGCCTTCCTCGAGGAGCATTCGGTGCTGCTCGACGAGTGTGGCCGCCGTCGCGTCGTTCGCAACGGCTACCTGCCGACCCGGGAGATCGCGACCGGCGCCGGCATCTTGGAGGTGAGCCAGCCACGAGTCCGCGACAAGGCGTCGATCGGCGACGAGCGGATCGTCTTCTCGTCAAAGATCCTTCCCCCGTACCTGCGGAAGAGCCGGTCGATGGAGGAGCTCATTCCCTGGCTCTACCTCAAGGGTGTCTCGACCGGCGACTTCGGGCAGGCGCTCGAATCCCTCATCGGGCCGTCGGCGAAGGGCTTCAGTCCGAATGTGATCGTTCGGCTCAAGGAGCGATGGGGCGGGGAATACGACGAGTGGAGCCGCCGCGACCTCACCGGCAAGCAGTACGTCTACGTCTGGGCGGATGGGATCCACGTGCGAATCCGCCTGGAGGATCCGGCCAATCCGAAGCAGTGCCTGCTCGTCGTCATGGGGGCCACGGCCGACGGCCAGAAGGAATTGATCGCCGTCATCGACGGCGTCCGCGAGAGCAAACAGAGCTGGCTCGAACTGCTCCTCGACCTCAGAGCAGAACGCCGCCTGATTCAGTCCTCACGAACACAACATTTGACAATAGCTCTCCGGCCGCCGCTAGTTCCGGTTGTGTACGAGACGGGACAATCCCCTCAGGGAGCGTTCCGGTGGGCCAACAACCCCGTCCCTCACCATGAGGGGACGGAACGGCTTCCTCCACCTGAACTTCGGCGCGGCGACGCGCCGCGACTCCTTGAGCGTGGAGCCCCCCGCCGTGGTCTGCGTGGCCGGGTGCCCCAGAATCGTGCTCGGGGGCAGGTTGCCGCTGGTCGCCACGTCTGCGATCCTCGCTCCCCGCGTCGTCCACCCGCCGCGGGGAGCCCGACACCGTCGCTCCGTGGCGTGCTCCGGCACAACGATCATCAGGCATGAAGGCCCATGATCCCCCTCCCACCGTCTGAATCATGCCCGGTGCAACGCATTCTCGCGGACCTCTTCGCCCGTCATCGCGGCTGTGTCGAAGGGCATGTGGCCTCCTACATCCCCGAGCTCGCCAAGGCCGATCCCGACACATTCGGCATCTGCGTCGCGACGACCGACGGCCATCTCTACGAGGTCGGCGATTCCAGACATCGGTTCACGATCCAGTCGATCTCGAAGCCCTTTGTCTACGGGCTCGCGCTCGATGAACACGGGCTCGGCCCGATGGCACGAAAGGTGGGCGTCGAGCCGAGCGGCGACGCCTTCAACGCCATCAGCCTCGCGAAGGAGGATGGCCGACCGCTCAACCCGATGATCAACGCCGGAGCGATCGCCACCACGGGGCAGGTGGCTGCAGCGAGCCCCGGGGATCGCATCGCGACCATCCTCGACATGCTGCGCCGCTACACCGGGCGGACGCTCGACATCGACACGGCGGTGTACGAATCCGAGGCCCGCACCGGGCATCGCAACCGGGCGATCGGCCACCTCCTCCGGAACCACGACGTCCTCACCGACGATCCGACGGCCGCCGTGGACGACTATTTCCGCCAGTGCTCGGTTCTCGTCGATTGCCGCGACCTGGCGATCATGGCCGCGACACTGGCGAACCGGGGGGTGAATCCCTTGACGGGGGAGCGGGCGATCCGCGTCGAACATGTCCACAGTGTGCTCAGCGTCATGGCGTCGTGCGGCATGTACGACTCATCCGGAAGCTGGCTGTACGACGTGGGGATGCCCGCAAAGAGTGGGGTCGGCGGCGGGGTGCTGGCCGTGCTGGCGGGACAGTTCGGAATCGGTGTCTTCTCGCCGCGGCTCGACAAACGAGGCAACAGCGTCCGGGCCGTGCGGGTCTGTGTCGACCTGTCCCGGGTTTGGGAGCTTCACCAATTCGATCCCCCCTACTGCCCGCAGACGAGTCGTCGCCTGAGCTATTCCTGTGCCGTGAGGCATTCCACCCGCGTCCGCAGGGAGGCCGAATTCGCCTGCCTTCGTGATCACGGGGATGCCGTTTGCGTGCACGAAGTGCAGGGCATGCTCACGCTCGCAACGGCCGAACCGGTCGTCCGCACGATTCTCGCGAAACTCGAGGGGGTGAAGGCCCTGATCATCGACTTCGGGCACGTGACCGGAATCAACGCTTCCGCCGCCAGAATCCTTGCCGACCTCGCAGCGGAGATCGGCCGTCGCGGCAGCCGCGTCCTCTTCACGACCACCGACCACCTTCCGGACCTGTCCCGGATCGTGGCCGAACACCTGGGCCAGCCGACAGCCACCGCACTGTGCCAGTTCGCCGCGCTCGATCCGGCGATGGAATCCTGCGAGGACGGAATCATTCGGTCCTTCCTCCCCGCGCCGGTGCCGGCGGGCAGCCGGCTCGATTCATGGGAAATCACGGTGGGGATGTCCGCCACGGAACTCGCGGTCTTCCAATCCCTCGTCTCGCAGCGGACGTTCCACTGCGGTGATCGGATCGTCCGGCAGGGGGACGATGCCCATGACCTGTTTCTGATCGTGCGGGGGGTGATCGGGGTCTGGCTTGGCGACGACTCCGGCGACGCGAGACGGATCGCGAGTTATTCCGCGGGCACGATGGTGGGGGGCATGGCGTTCATCGATGGCCAACCGCGGTCGGCGACGCTCGTCGCCGAGAGTATGGTCGACTGCTCGGTGCTCTCACGGGATGCCTTCGACCGGCTCGAGCGGTCACATCCCGCGATGTATGCGCGGATGCTGCGCAACATCGCGGCCTCACTGTCCGCGAAGCTTCGTCATGCGAATGAAAGCCTCGGCGTGTTGGGGAATCGAAACGGGTGACGCGCGGGCGACCCGGGCGGTTCAGATCATCTTCAATCTGCATGAGGCGGAGTTTTTGATCACCTCCGGCTCCACCTTCGAGGCCGAGATCGGCTACTCCCGGGCCGTCGTCGACGGCGACTGGGTGTGAGGGTGCGATCTCCGAGTGGCGGGGACATGTCGAATCGGAGGCCGAGGTGCGTGATCGCGCCGCGGTGCGCGGTGCCCGCAGGGATCTGCTGACCGAGTTCCTGCTGGTGATGTGGCGTGAGCCGGACGGATCCGGAGGGAGCCCAGGCATCAAGGGACATTTCATGAGACGATTGATTGAAGTCGTGGGCATCGTTCTGACGAGCGTCATGGCCAGCCACGCACTGAGTGCGGAACCCCGGCCCGGCCCCCGCGATGGTTCCGGCCTCCTCCGCCGTTTCGACACCGACGGCGACGGGAAGATCGACGAGAAGGAGCGGCGTGCCGCGAGGGACCTGCTCCGCGAGCGGCAGTCCCGGCCGGGTGCGGCGACACCGTCGGGCAGAACCGAGACGGTCAACGCCCGGCTGGTGACCGAGATGGAATACGCCTCGAGCGACGGCCGGAAGATCCCCTGCGTGCTCTCGATGCCGCAGGGCGAGGGACCCTTTCCGATGCTCGTCACGATCCACGGCGGCCAGGGCAACCGGGAGTTGGCCTTCATCCGCTCGATGGCGGCCCCTGGAGGCGTGTCACCCACGATCACGGCCTTCAACGAGCAACCGTGGGCGATCCTCGCCATCAGCTATCGCGCGGGCAACGGCGCGCTCTTCGGCATGGAGCACGACGACGTGATCGCCGGCATCCGCTTCGCCAAGACGCTCCCCAAGATCGATCCGGAGAGAGTCGGCGTCGGCGGCGGGAGTCATGGCGGCCACCTGGCACTCGTGGCCGCCGAGAAGATGGTCGGCGAGTTTCTCTGCGTCGCCGCCGGGTCACCGTGGATGACGGATCCGATCGTCTATCTGACCGGCGATCCAGAGCGGCCGCCGCTCGCGGAGGTGCCTGCGGAGCCGCGGGAGGCGCTCGTGCGGACCGGACGGAAGCTGTTCGCGAACCTCAAGCGGGGCCGCGGGATGACCGACGATCAGGCCCGCGAGTTTCTCGCCCGGCATTCGATCGAGGCCCATGCCGACTCGATCGCGATCCCGACGCTGTTCATCACGAGCCGAGGTGACGACCAGGTGCCGCACGCGCTGGTCGCGCCGATGATCGAGAAGATGAAGGCGGCCGGCAAGGACGTCGAGGTCTACACTGCCGAGAAGAGCCCGCACGGCTTCTACTGGGCGCGCGCCGCCGGCGCCGCCCGTGCGCTCCGTGGCGAGAAGACACCCGAGGAAGCGCGCGAAGAGGAAGAGGCGCGGCGGCGGATGATCGACTTCTTCACGCGGCACTTCGCCGAGTCCGTCGCGGAGCCCGTCGACGGTTCGACGCCAAGGGAGGGGGCGGACAGCGCCGACGCGCGCCCCTGAGCGAGCCCTCGCCTCCCCGGAACCATGCGATCGGAGGGCCGATCGTGAATCGCGGCTCGAACGGGTCGATGGACGACGACTGGATCGGGACACCGATGAATCCCTCCAAAGTGCGACGGAAGACCACCGTACGGCTCACCGACCTGCCGAACGTCGGCCCGGCGATGGCCCGGGATCTCGAGCGCCTCGGCATCCGCACGCCCGCCGATCTCCGGGGCCGCGACCCGCTCGATCTCTACGAGATGCTCTGCGCCGCGACGCGCGTGCGGCAGGATCCGTGCGTCCTCGAACGTGCGCAGGGTCTGCCTCGTCGATGCCGTCGCCGCGGCGTGCCTCCTCGCGGGCCTCGTCGTTCACCTGACCGGCCGTGGAGCGGGATAACATGACGGTCGACGGGCGGGATCACCGCCTAACTCGCTCGGTCAGCGCGGGGGCATGAGCCCGCTCGTGGCCGGGGTGTAGGCGCGGAGGCGAGGGGCCACGGTGGGGATGTCACGATGAGCGCCGGGATCGTCGAGACGTCGCGCGGGGCCTATACGATCTCGACCGATCCGGCCCGCCTCGATGCCGTCGCGATCGAGCGTTTCCTCGGGCAGTCGTACTGGGCGGCGGGGATCCCCCCCGACACGCTGCGCCGCTCCCTCGCCGGATCGCTCTGCTTCGGGCTCTACGCCGGCGGCACGCAGGTCGGGTTCGCGCGCGTCGTCACTGACCGGGCGACGTTCGCCTGGCTGTGCGACGTGTGGATCGAGGAATCCCACCGCGGTGACGGCCTGGGGCAGTGGCTGGTGGAGACGGTCGTCGGCCATCCGGATCTCCAGGGGCTGCGCCGCTTCCTCCTCGCGACGCGCGACGCGCACTCGCTCTACGAGCGCTTTGGTTTCCGGTCGCCGGCCCGACCGGAGGCCTTCATGGAGATCCACCGCCCCGACATCTACCGCGCCGCATCAGACACATGAGGAGGGATTTGCCATCGCGCTCGTCGTGGACGACACCGTCGTCCGTCAAGGCCGGGTGATCGAGGACGGGCCACCGAACGGCAACCACGTCAGCGGTTGAACGGGGCCTCGTTGACGAGGTGAAAGCCGCGGTTCAGAAGGAGGAAATCGCTCCGTTCCCGGCGCCGGCCGGTGAACTCGATCCGTGCGCCACCGATCTCCCCCGCGCCGCGGAGGCCGTTCTCCCCGTCGAGCGCGAGCGTGAGGGTGCCCGCAGGCGCACCCTGGCGCGGCCCCCCGCCGTCTCCCGGGGCGGGATCGAAGAGGTCGATTCCCCCGTCGCGATCCTCGAACAGCCATGTCCGTCCCGCGCGGTCCATCGCCTCGATCATGAACGCCTTCCCCTCGGAGCGGTCGACGATCGTCACGAACCGGAACCGGCGAGCGTCGGCCACGGCACCGAGCCATCGCCACGGCGATCGGATGGGGATACACGGGCCCCGTCGATCGAAAGCGATCTGCGTGGCATGGCCCCCCTCCGGAAGATTCGTGCATCGGCATCCGCGAGCGAGTCTGCCACGCACCCGGGATCGGTGCTTAGCAGACCGTGGCCAAAGTCCATCCCTGGCCTTTGGCCACCCGAAAAGCTGCGCTTTTCACGGGAGTTGCGCTCCCGGCACCTCATCCATGAGGTGCAGCAGGCTGTTTGTCCAAAGCCTGCTAGCGCATCCTCGGGTTCGTCCCCGAGGATCAGACCGATGGCCGGTGGCGCCGCAGGCGGTGTCGGATGAGACCGCTGGTCAGTCGCGGAGGGCTCACCGCACTCGCTCTCGTGGACGGGGAGGCATCGACCAAATGCGGAGTCACCCGGCATCCGACCATCGACCGTATGCTGACGGCATGCGGGCGATATCTCGGTCGATGTCTCCACGGCAGGGAGCGTTCCATGACACGCCGCCTGATCACCTCCGGCTCCACCTTCGAGGCCGAGATCGGCTACTCCCGGGCCGTCGTCGACGGCGAGTGGGTGTTCGTCTCCGGCACCACCGGCTTCGACTACCGGACGATGACCATCGCTGACGGCATCGCCGAGCAGACCGAGCAGTGCCTACGGAACATCGACGCCGCGCTCGGGAAGGCCGGGGCGACACTCGCCGACGTCGTCCGGGTGACCTATGTGGTCCCCAACGGGGAGGATTTCCCGGCATGCTGGCCGGTGCTGCAGAAGCATTTCGGGACGATCCGGCCGGCGGCGATGATGATCTCGGCGGGGCTGGCCGACCCGCGGATGCGGATCGAGATCGAGGTCACGGCAAGGATCGGCTCCGGCGACCGCGCCGCGTCGGAAGCCCCGCCGGTACAGCCGGCCGTGGGCCCGCGCCCCGCTGAAGTCCCGGGGGAAGGGGGCATCGCCGGACCGTCGCCAATCCCCACCACGTCAAGCCCAGCCGCGGCCGACGTGATCGAGTACGGCGACGACACCACTATCTCGGCAGAGCAATTGGCTGACCTCTTTCGCCGATCCGGCATCCGCCGGCCGGTCGATGATGTGTCGCGCCTCGAGGCCATGATCCGCCACGCTGATCTCATGATCACCGCCTGGCGATCGGGGCAGCTGGTGGGCGTGGCGCGGTCGCTCACCGACTGGCGCTACTGCTGCTACCTCTCCGACCTGGCAGTCGATCGCGAGTTGCAGCGCCGCGGCATCGGCGCGGAGCTCGTACGACGCACGAAGGCGGCCGTGGGGGAGGAATCGATGATCCTCCTCCTCTCCTCCTCCGAGGCGATGGGCTTCTATACGAAGATCGGCCTGGAGGCGGTCGCCAACGGCTGGATGATCAAGCGGTCCAGGTGATCCCCGGCGGAAGCGGCACTGGCCGGCGTCGGAGCGGCGGGCCGGGCCCGGAGCAATGGGCCGGCGTCACGTTTCGGGTCCTTCCGCGGCTACCGAGTTCCTGCAGTTTATCCGGCGTGAGCCGGGCGAACCCTGAGGGAGTCCATTCAGCATGGGGCGTTCAATGAGAAGACTGAAAGCGGCCGCGGGATGACGGACGAGCAGGCCCGGGAGGAGGAAGAGGCGCGGCGGAGGATGAGCGACTTCTTCACGCGACACTTCGCCGGTGTCGACACGGAGGCGGGCGACGAGCCGAACTGTCCCCCTTGACCGGGTCTCCGTTCGGACACAGGTAGCCGGCGCCGGTGTTCCGAGCCTATGATCGACCCGGCAACCTCATGAAGTCCCACCTCATCCTCCAGGCCCGCCCCGTCCTCCAGGCCTGAAGGTCCCCCAGGCACGAAGTCCTCCAGGCATCAGGAGCCGAGACTCGTGAGCCATCGAAGCGACCACGTGACCCTCGCCGCGCCGCGGCGCACGATGCGTGCGACCGCCCTCTCCCTCGCCGCGTGTGGAATCGCGCTGGCCCTCCATCAGGGCGCGGCAGCCGTCGCCGCCGACACCCCGGCGAAGCCGGCCGCGTCGGCCGACACGGGCACGGCCGGTGACACGAGTACGATCACCACGCTCACGCCGGAGACGGCGCGGAAGCTGATCGCCGAGGAGAAGGACGACACGCTCTTCCTTCCCGGCGTGACAGTGCTCGATGCCGCCACCGCGGTGGTGCTCGCGGAGTTCGACGGGCAGTGTTTGTCCCTCGATGGCCTGACCACGCTCGCGCCCGAAGTCGCGACGGCGCTGGCGGGTTTCAGGGGCCGGCAGCTGGGCCTCGACGGTGTCGAGGAGCTCTCGACCCAGGCACGGGAGGCACTCGGGAGGTACGAGGGGGAGATCTTCCTCGACGGCCTGGCCACGCTGTCTTTCACGGGCACGTGGGTCGATACCGAGAAGGACGCGCCCGGGCAGCCGCTCGTGATCGTGGCGGAAGAAAGCGGCTTGTCGGTCACCTGGGGAGCGAAGAAGGTGCCACTCGAACGGATCGTTGGTCCCGCCGACGTGCAGGCCGCCGCGCCGGAGGGTCAACCGCGCCGCCCCGATGCGCCGCGGAGGAGACATGCGATCGCGGTCATCGACGATGGTGTCGCCGACCGACACCTCCGGATCGAGCGGATGGGGGAGGCGTTGGCCGTCGAGATGCTCACCGTCTTCAAGGACGGTTCGGGACGGCCGAACGAGCGCTCGAAGGCGATCTACGCGAATCCCCACGACTTCCTTCCGCACGGTTACGAGATCTTCTTCGCGAATCGCCTCGAGGCGGCACTCGTGAAGGAGGGAGTCAACTTCGGAGCGTGCATCGCCGGGCCGCACGTCGCCGAGCTCGGCAACTCCGGCAACCACATCTTCGGGAGAATCGACCCCAAGGAGGGGCTTCCGCCCCACCCCGATCACGCCCCGGGGTTTTTCCTGATCGACTCGGCCACCGACAAGGCCACGACGGGTCTCGACCGGGAGCCGTGGCTCGCCGCCCTGAAGGCCGTGGGAATCGAATCACCGCGACTCGGTCCGCCGGTGGCGAAGTGGCCGAAGCGGTTTTGACGGCTGGGCTCGCTGCCTGTCAGCGAGACGACACGCCGTGCCGGCGCGTCGACCGCAGCACGACGTCCACGACGGTGGCCACCGTGGCTCGCACTCCGCGACCGGCACGATCGCGCCGGCTTCACGCCGCCATGGCGACCACCGCCCCGGCTGCCACGCCGACTGCCATGGCAAACAGCCAGCGGCTCCGGAGCCACTCGAAACCACCGCTCGTGAGCCCCGCGACGGCCGCCGCAGCGCCCGTCGCCAGGGCCACGGTCGAGTCGGCCTGCGCGACCTGCTCCGCCGGCACGCGGCGCACGGGCCCGAGCGCCAGAATCCCGACGGTGGCGGCCGCAGGGACGGCAAGCAGGGCGACGAGGGCAGCGCGCCTGCGCATCCCGACGGGGATCGGTGACGGCGTCCAGCGGATGACCACCGCGATGGCGCCTCCCGCCGCAGCGGCCAGGAGCGGGGCCGGGAGCCACGACGCCAGCCACCGCTCGACGGGCAGCCCCGTCACCGCCAGGCTCGCCAGTGATGCCGCCGCCACGGCAGGCATGATCCACGCCGTGGCGATCCGCGTGCGCCGTGGGATGTCGAACGCCGACGCGAGCCACGCCAACCCCAGCGCCACCGTCGCATCGAGCACCCAGTCATAGGGCGGGAACCCGGCGCGGCCGTCGATCCAGTCGAGCAGCGGGCCGACCGCCGAGCGCACCCGATCCGTTGCCGGCACGCCGACGAAGAACCCCGCGAAGACGCGCAGCCCGAACGCCGCGAACGGCACCAGCCCCAGGACGAGCTCCGGCCATTTCGCCAGGCGTGGCAACGGCGCCACCCACACCGCCGACCAGAGAAGCGTGAACAGGATCAGCCGCGCCGTGTCGGTGTGGTGGGTCATCGGCCGCTGACGCTCGTCGACGGAAATCCAGTGGCCGGACCGCGGCGCGGTGGGCTTGCCGCCTTCGTGGGCTGTGCGCAGCCCACGGACGCAGGACACCGCGAAAGAGAGCCGCTGATCGATCCGGCGCCCGAAATTCTATTGGGGGCACCGTCACGGACGAGCCAGATCGGCCCTCGCCATCCGACGCGCGGCCGGTGTCGGACACCCCACCGGGGGTCGTCGGTGTCCGATGCCGCCCGACTTCCGGCCCGATCACCCCCAAGGCCTGAACCCCACGGTGGCGGGGAATCCCCTGGACAATCCCTCTTGGTTGATTCGCTCCACACCAGCGGAGCGGATCGCCCCGCACTCCCTGCGTGCGTCCGCGTCGATGTGGCTGGACATCGCAGTGCGGCTCGGGATTTGGCGGATGAATCGATCGATGGAGGGAATTCACCGGCATTGATCGTCCACGGCACGCAGTTTGCTTCCCCTCGGTTGCGGGGGCGGCCGGGGGGCCGCCGACTGCTTCCGGGGAACACAACCGATGAGTCACTCTGCCCGCTTCGGACACGCACACCTCGTCGCCGCCGCAACGCTGATCCTCTCGCTCGCCGGCTCCACCGGGGCGGCTCTGGCGCAGAGCGGCACGTGGAATGCGAACACCAACGGCAATTGGTCCGACACCACCAAGTGGTCCGGCGGCATCGTCGCCGACGGTGCCAACAACACGGCGGCGTTCATCGCCGACATCACCGCCACACGCACCGTCTCGCTCGACAGCCCCCGGGTGATCGGCAGTGTCGTCTTCGCGGACACTGGCACCGCCACTGCCAACAACTGGACGCTGGTCGATCTCGGCAGCCCGCTCACGCTGTCGTCGACCGCCACACCGACGATCACGGTCGTGGACAATGCGGCGACCGTCCAACCCGTGGTGCAGGGCACCCAGGGATTCACGGTCCTGCGGGCAGGCTCGGCCGGCCAACTGACACTCCAGGGCGCGAACACCTACGGCGGCATCACGACGGTCGGCTCCAGCGGCACGTCGATCACGCTGCGGATCGAGAACAGCGCCGCGCTCGGCGCCAGCGGCGCGTCGAACAGGACCGTCATCACGAACGGTTCCCGGGTGCAGTTCGCCGGCGGCATCACCGCCGCCGAGTCGTTCGACATCGCAGGAGCTGGAATCAGCGGCGCCCTCAACAATGGCACGGGAGCAGCCAACACCATCACCGGCCTGGTGACGCTCACCGGCAGCGCCCAGATCGGCGGTGGCGCCGGCGGGAAACTGGTCTTCGAACGTGCGGGAGGCGGCACGTCGATCGACAATGGCGGAAACCCCCTGCTCTTCTCCGGCGGCGGTGAGTGGGAGGTGAGGAGTCCGATCGGCGGGGCGGGCGCGCTCTTGAAAGCCGGCACCGGCACGTCGACGCTCGCCGGCGTCAACACCTACGGCGGCACCACGACGATCTCGGGAGGCGTGCTCAATCTGCGAAACTCGTCGGCCCTGGGATCCACGGCCGCGGGAACGACGCTCACGGCCGGCCAATTGCAACTCCAGGGGGGGATCACGATCGGCAACGAACCGCTGTCGATCGTCGGTGTTCACACCGGAAACACCGGCGCGCTGCGCAACATCAGTGGCGACAACACCTACGGGGGCCTGGTGACCCTGACCGGGGCGTCACGAATCAACTCCGACGCCGACACGCTGACGCTCTCCGGCGGGATCACCGGTTCCTCCACCCTCTCGATCGGGGGCACCGGCAACACCCTCGTGTCCGGTCCCATCGCCACCGGCACGGCCGGACTCGCCAAGGATGGCACGGGCACACTGATCCTCACTGCGGCCAACACGTTCACCGGCGACACCACCCTCAATGGCGGCACGCTGCAGCTTGGCAACGGCGGCACGGGCGGGTCACTGGCGGTGGCCAGCACGGTCGCCCTCGGCGGGTCCGCCGGTTCGACGCTCAGCATCAATCAGAGCGACGTGGTGACCCAGGGGGTCGATTTCTCCGGCGCGGCGATCGGCGGCCAGGGAGGCTTCGCACAAATCGGCAGCGGCACCACGATCCTCAACGCCGCCAACGCCTACAAGGGTCCGACCACGGTCAGCGCCGGCATGCTCGTCATCAACGGCAGTCAGGCCCAGGCGACGGGAACCGTGAGCGTGTCGAGCGGAGCCACGCTCGGCGGCTCGGGGACGATCGGTGGGGCCGTGGCGGTCCTCGCCGGCGGGACGCTCAGCCCTGGCGCCGGCGTCGGGGTGCTCACCGCCGCGTCGCTCTCGCTCGCACCGTCTGCCACGACACTGGCGGTGATCTCCGGCACCGTACGGGGCAGCCAATACGACGGCATCGATCTCACCTCGCCCGGAGGGCCCACGTACGGCGGTTCTCTGCGCTTCGACTTCCAGCTTCTCGCCCTGGTGCCGGCGGACACGACGTTCGACATCTTCACCTTTTCCGGCGCTGCCGGCGGGAACTTCACCAGCCTGACGTCGACCGGTTTCTACGCGGGCACGTGGTCCGAGTCCGCTGGGCTGTGGTCGCTGCCCGCGGGCGACCAGATGCTGACGTTCAGCCCGCTCACCGGCGACGTCACCGTGCGGAATTCTTCGGGTGTCCCGGAAATCGACCCCGCCGGATGGTGCACGGTGATGGCGCTGCTCATGAGTGGACTGGCGCTGCACGAGCGTCGCCGCGGCGGGCGAGGCACGTTCGGTGGGGCGGCAGCGAGCCGCCTCTGAGGAGACAACCACTCCGGCCCGGCCCATGGAGCCGCCCGCCCGGCGACGAGCAAGATCCCGAGGATCACGACCGCTTCGATCGCGAGGATGGGTGTCATGGAGCGGACACGACAGTGCGACGGCCTGCTGGCCTCGACAGCCCCCCACCAAGAGCAGGGTGGCGCACCAGCGTTATGCCCCGCGAGCCCAGCAAGCCCAGCCCTCACGCGAGCGACCGCTCGATGGTCGCGAGTTCCGCCGCGACCGTGTCGGCATCGCCGGGACGATCGGCCTTGTCGAAGGCGATCATGCGCATCACGAGCGACGTGAGGTCGTCCGGCAGGTGGGGGGCGAACTCGGCCAGCTCCCGTGGATGGCCGCGCGAAATCGCCGCCAGGACCGCCACCATCGATATTCCGTCGAACGGCAGCCGGTTCGCCAGCAACTCGTAGAGCACCACGCCGAGGCCGAAGAGATCGCTCGTGGCGTCGATCTCGTGTCCAGCGATCCGTTCGGGCGACATGTAGGCCGGAGTGCCCAGAACCGCGCCGTCGACGGTGATCGACGATGAACCCTCGGCCGTGCCCCAGGCGAGGCCGAAGTCGATGATCTTCACCGTCCGCCGCGGATCCTGCAGGAAGATGTTGGTGGGTTTGATGTCGCGGTGGACGAGGCCGTTGCGATGGGCGGCGCCGAGCCCCTCGGCGATCTCCCGGCCGATCCGCAGCGACTCCGGGAGCGTCATGCGCTCGATCGAGTCGCAGTATTCCCTCAGGGTGCAGCCACGCAGCCGCTGCATCACGATGAACGGCTGGCCGTGATCTTCCCCCACCTGATGGATTGCCATCACGTGAGGGTGATCGATCGCCGCCATGGCACGCCCCTCGCGCAGGAACCGCTCCCGCGCCACCCGATCCCGGCAACGTTCCGGATGCAGCATCTTGATCGCGACCTCGCGATCGAGCGCGACGTCCCGGGCGAGGAACACCCGGCCCATTCCCCCATGGCCGATCACTCCCTCGATCGCGTAGCCACCGATCGTGGTCGGGAGGTGCGGCACGTCCGCAGCGGGTGACGGCGGCGGGGCGACAGCGCCTGCGGGGAGAAAGACCGTCGTATCGACGCGTGGCGACCGTGTCGCGTGCGTATCGATCTCCTCGAGCTGGAGGATGAATGAACAGAATGGGTCGCCACGCAACATGCAGGACGACTCGTCGATCGTGATCCGATCCCCGAAGTGCATCGCGAGACCGCGGATCAGTCCCTTCGCCATCGGGCAGAGCTGCCGCGACGAACCGTAGACGAGGTGGAGCTCGTCCGGCGACGGCCGTACCGTCTCCAGCACGGGCGGTGCCGCACCGGGGTTCGCGTTGCGGATCATCGAATGGATGATCGACTCGGTCCGCTCGATGAGGTCGAGCGTGCGCCAACCGGGATCGACGTATTTGGCGGCGACCTTGAGGAGATGGGGTGCGAGGAACTCCCCGAACTGCTCGAGGATCAGCGGCAGCGGGCGGCCGGTGGAGCGGGCGATGGCTTGCAACAGCTCGACGGCTTCCGCATCGGGATAGACGCCGGATGGAAGGTACTGCGCCGTCGTCGCGTTATCGTTCGAGCGGGCGATGACCCATGAGGCCGTGCCCGTGCAGGCCACTTCGGCGAACTTCTGGATGTAGAAGAAGATCAGCCCGTGCACGACCGTATGCTCCACCGCAGCGTGATCGGCCGGCCGCCGACGGGGATGACCGATCCATCACGACGATTATACCCCTGCGCGTCTGCCGGCATGCCGGGTGTGGCGATCGGCCGCTGCGCCGGAGCGGACGGTTCGGCGTCGATCCTCGACGGTCCGCGCTGCCGCTCCCGAGCCGGTCCGCGGCATGGCAACGGTGCCCGGGAATCACCTCCGCCGATCATCCGTTCATCCTGGCCATCAATTCATCCGTCCATCCTGGCCATCGATGACGTCCACTGGGATGCCTGCGGCAGCGGTTTTCTCACCGCGGTGACTCGGGCACTCCCAGCTTCGCCGCCCCCCTCCGCGACGCCGGTCAGGGTATAGTGGTGCTCAGCGTCCGGAAGGGCGCCATCACTCGGGCTGGGGACTGCAGCCGAGTCAGGGCCGCGGCTCGGGGCGATCAGGGCTCGACACGCCACGACGGGGTTCGACCCATGTCGACGCACGCCACTCCACGACGGATGCGCAATCGGCGGTCGGTGCCGCTCGCCCCCGCGCTTGTGATGGCGGTGTGCGTTGGCCTCCCTGTCACCGTTGGCCTGCCGGTCACCGTTGGCCTGCCGGTCAGCAGCGCCTCCGCCGCCGATCCCGCCCCCGCCGCGGCGGCCGACTTCGCCCACTTCGAGGCCAAGATCCGCCCGCTCCTCCTTGCCCGCTGTGCCTCCTGCCATGCGGGAGAGAAGACGAGTGGCGGGCTCGCCCTCGATTCGCGCGAGGGCTGGCAGAAAGGGGGCGATTCCGGTCCCGCGATCGTGCCCGGCGATCCGTCGGCCTCGCTGATCGTCAAGGCGGTGCGAGGACTCGGGGGGGTGTCGCCGATGCCCCCCGAGGAGGATCACAACGGCCTGCCCCTGGCACGGCTCTCAGCCGACGACATCGCGGCGCTTGTCGAGTGGGTGGCGGCGGGGGCACCGGATCCGCGCAGCGCTGGAGCGCGGATCGGCGGGATGAGCGCGGAGGAGGCGCGGTCCTGGTGGGCGTTTCAGCCGCTCGCCCCGGTGACGGCGCCCACTGCGGATGGCGCGGCCACGATCCACAACGAGATCGACCGCTTCATCCATCGGCAGCTCGAGGAGGCCGCGATCACCCCGGCGCCGCCGGCCGACCGCCGCACCCTCATCCGGCGCGCGACCTACGACCTCACCGGGCTCCCTCCGTCGGCCGACGAGGTCGATGCGTTCCTCGCCGACCCGGCACCCGATCGCGAGGCCTTCCGCTCGGTCGTCGAGCGCTTGCTCGCCAGCCCGCAGTATGGCGTGCAGTGGGGCCGTCGTTGGCTCGACGTCGTCCGCTACGCCGACACCGCCGGCGAAAACACCGACCGCCCCCTGCCCCATGCGTGGCGCTACCGCAACTGGGTGTTCGACGCCTTCGACCGCGATCTGCCCTGGCGGGAGTTCGTCCGACTCCAGATCGCCGGCGACATCCTCGGTGGCACCTCGCACCACGACGGTCTCGTCGCCACCGGCTACCTGGCGATCGCCCGGCGCTTCGGCCACGACATCGATAAGGACGTGCACCTCATGCACGAGGATCTGATCGACAACCTCGGCAAGAACTTCCTCGGGCTCACCACCGGCTGCGCCCGCTGCCACGACCACAAATACGACCCCGTCTCGTCGGACGACTACTACGCGCTCTACGGGATCCTCGCCGGCACGCGGTTTCCCTTCCCGGGCTGTGAGGCGAAGGGACAGCCGCGCGACCTCGTGCCCTTGCTCTCGCCGGAGGAAACCGACCGGCTGCTCGCCCCGTGGAAGTCGGCCGTCGCCGCACGCGATGCGGCGCTGGCGGCGCGCGACGAGGTCGGCCGCCGCGCGGCGCTCGCTCCCCTGCTCGCCGAGCATGCACGCACGATCCAATCGGCGCCCGTTGGCGAGGGGATGGCAGCGGCGATCGCCGCGCCGGACGGCACGGCGCATCGGCTCGAGCTGCGGAAGGGGGAGGTGATCCACCTCACCGTCAGCCCCAACGGCAATCACGGCGCCGACACCACGGTGGTCGACCTCGTCGTGACCTGCACGTCGGCCGCCGATCGGTCGCTGGTCGGACGGCGCTGGGCGACGGCCGATCTCGCGGCCGGGGCGCTTCCCGCCAACCCGCTCGAAGCCGACGGGGCCGTGTGGTGCTTCGTCGAACCGGCAGCAGGCGGTGGACCGGCATTCCTCACGCAGCGGAAGCAGGCGATCGAGGGTCATGCAGCGCTCGTCGCCTGGGTGCTCGGCGATCTCCCCAGTGCATTCGCCAACACGGCGCCGGAACCGGTCAAGGCCTGGACCGAGCTCGCGGGGCACACCTTCTTCGTCCATCCCGCGCCGCAGCGCCCGGTGGCAGTGGCCTGGGTCTGTCCGGGCGACGGCCAGTACACGGTGGGCGGAAGCGTGGCCGACGGCCATCCCGCCGCGCTCGACGGCGTGGCGTTCACCGTGGCGCATGTCGCCTCCGCGGCCTACGGCGCGGGGCTCACGGCGTTGGGCCGGATCCAGTCGTCACCGCTGCCCGACGTGCCGCCGCAGCCCGTCGTCCCCGTGGCCTACGCGGTCAGCGAGGGGGAGCCGCTCGACGTGCCCGTCCAACAGCGCGGCGACCCGGAGAAGCCGGGCCCCCTCGTCCGGCGCCGCTGGCTCGGTATTTTCGGCGGGGAGTCGGTCGCCGCCGACGCCGGCAGCGGCCGAAGGCAACTCGCCGACTGGATCGCGACGAACCCGCTCACCACGCGGGTGATCGTCAACCGACTCTGGCAGTGGCACTTTGGCGCCGGGCTGGTCCGCACCCCCAACGACTTCGGGTCGCGGGGCGCGGCTCCGACCCATCCCGAGCTCCTCGAATGGCTCGCCTCGCGCTTCGAATCCGATCGCGGCAGCATCAAGGCGTTTCACCGCCTCGTGATGGATTCGGCCGCCTACCAGCGCTCCGGCTCGGCGCCGGCCGGTGCCGCCGCCCTGCACCGCGATCCAGACGACCGGCTCCTCGGCCGTTTCCCCCCCCGGCGCCTCACCGCGGAGGAGATCCGCGACAGCCTCCTCGCCGCCGCCGGCACGCTCGACCTGTCGCCTGGCGAGGGGCACCCCTTCCCCCCTGAGAGCACCTGGGGGTTCACGCAGCACGGACCGTTCGTGGCGGTCTACGACTCATCACGGCGCAGCGCCTACCTGATGGTCCAGCGGCAGCGCCGGCATCCCTACCTGGCGCTCTTCGACGGGGCCGACCCGAACGCCAGCACCCCCGCGCGGCAGACGACGACGATGCCGACCCAGGCGCTCTACTTCCTCAACGACCCCTTCTTCCACACTCAGGCGGCGAAGGTGATCGAGCGGATCGGCACCGACGGCACCGATGACGCCCGGATCGCCGGCCTCCACCGCCTCCTCCTCCAGCGGGCGCCGCGGGCGACCGAGATCGAGCGGTCGCGCCGCCTCCTCGCCACCCACCCGGGCTCGCCGGCGGAGCGCTGGCAGGCCCTCGCCCGCGTGCTGATGGCGAGCAACGAGTTCCTCTACCTCGACTGATCCGCGCCCGCCGTGGTCCGGGATCCCACCCACCGTCCCCTTCACGCACGAAGAACCCCTCTCATGAACCGGCGCCAGGTGCTCCGTTCCGCCGTCGCTGGCTCGCTGCTCATGGAGGGCATCGTCGCCGACCTGCTCGCCGCCGATCAGCTCGCCGCCGGCCCACTCGCCGTGGGCAGTGGGGCGGCCGATCCGCTCGCCCCCCGCCTTCCCCCCGCGGTGGCGAAGGCGAAGCAGGTGATCTTCCTCTTCATGACCGGCGGCGTGTCGCACGTCGACACCTTCGACCCGAAACCGGCACTGGCCCGTGACCATGGCAGGGAGATCAAGGCCGACCATCCGGAGATCAAGGACCGGCCCGGCTACGAACGCATCTACCTCAAGCGGCCGCAGTGGGAGTTCGCCCCCAACGGCGCCTGCGGCACCGAGGTCAGCAGCCTCTTCCCGCACGTCGCCAGACACGTCGACGACATCGCGCTGATCCGCTCGATGTACACCTCCCACTCCAACCACTACAACGCCACGCTCGGCATGCACACCGGCTCGTTCGCCTTCTCACGGCCGAGCATCGGCTCGTGGGTCAGCTACGGGCTGGGCACGTTCAACCGCAACCTGCCGTCGTTCGTCGTCATCGCCCCGCAGCAGACCTACGCCGGCACGCAAGTCTACGCCGCCGACTTCCTCCCCGGCGTGCACCAGGGCACGCTCGTCGTGCCCGGGGCCGAGCCGGTGGCGAACGTCGCCCCGCGCGTGCCCGCCGACCGGCAGCGGATCGAGCTCGAGGCGCTCCGGGCGGCCAATGAGGAGCACCTCGCTGGCCGCCCCGGCGCGGCCGAGCTGGCCACGCGCCTCCGCTCCTTCGAGACCGCCTTCGGGATGCAGATGGCGGTGCCCGAGGCCTTCGACTTCAGCGCCGAGTCGGCAGGCACCCTTGCCGCCTACGGCCTCACCCCGGGGCAGACCGCCGGCTTCGGCTGGCAGTGCCTCGCCGCCCGCCGGCTCGTCGAGCGCGGCGTGCGCTTCGTCGAGCTGATCGACACCGGTTCGAGCAACAACTGGGACGCCCACGGCGACATGCTCTCGCACGTGCCGCTGGCGAAGAACGTCGATCAGCCGATCGGCGCGCTCCTGGCCGATCTCAAGGCGCGGGGGATGCTCGACGAGACGCTCGTCGTCTGGACGACGGAGTTCGGCCGGACTCCCTTCAACAACACCGCCGACGCCAAGGGACGCGAGCACCATCCCTGGGCGTTTTCCTCGTGGCTCGCCGGCGGCGGGGCCAAGGGGGGAATCGTCCACGGCGCGACCGACGAGCACGGGCTCCGCTCGGTGGTCAAGCCGGTCCACACCCACGACCTCCACGCGACGATCCTCCACCTCATGGGCTTCGACCACGAGCGGCTCACCTACCGCCATGCCGGCCGCGACTACCGGCTGACCGACGTCCACGGCACCGTCGTCCACGACGTCCTGGCCTGACGCCGAATCGATCCCATGCCACGCATGTCACCACGACTCCGGTGCGGACTCCTGCTGCTGGCGCTGCTCGCGGCGGCTGACCGCGCCGCGGCCGGCGTCCGCCCCGCGGCCGTGTTCACTGACCACATGGTGCTCCAGCGCGGGATGCCGGTGCCGATCTGGGGCAGCGCTGACGCGGCGGCGGAGGTGCGGGTGTCGTTCGCCGGCCAGACCGTGACGGCGGTGGCCGGCAGCGACGGCCGCTGGCACGCGGTGCTCGCGCCTCTCGACGCCGCGGCGGCCGGACAGCCCCTCACGATCGCGGCTGGCGACGACCGGCACGTGATCGCCGACGTCGTCGTCGGCGACGTCTGGCTCCTCGGCGGGCAATCCAACATGGAGTACACGGCGGGCGCGATGGCGGCACGGTTGCCTGCCGGGAAGGTGCTCGTCGATGCCGCCGACCTTCCCGGGCTCCGCTTCTGCCGGATCGTCGCGCCGGCGGCGGCCGAACCACAGGCTGACTTCGCCACACCGCAGCGCTGGGACGTCTGCACGCCGGCAGCTGGTGCCGCGCACTCGGCCGTGGGCTTCGTCTTCGCGCGCCGTCTCCACGAGGCGCTCGGCGTGCCGGTGGGGGTGATCGACACGTCGGTCGGTGGCACACCGATCGAGCCCTGGATCCCGGCAGGGGCGTTCGCCGGCCATCCCACCCTCGAGGCGATCGCCGCCCACGCGCGGGCCGGCGACATCGAGGCCATTCGCCGGATGCGAGGCGGCACCTTCGTGCGTGGCGATCACTGGCTGCCGGGTCGCCTCTTCAATGGCCGGGTCGCGGCGCTCGTGCCGCTGGCGATCCATGGTGTGGCCTGGTACCAGGGGGAGTCGAACTGCGGGCGGGGCGAGGATCCGCGCGACTACGCGGCCAAGCTCGGTGCCCTCGTCGCCGGCTGGCGATCGGCGTGGTCCCGGCCCGACCTGCCGGTCGCCGTGGTGCAACTGCCGCAGTGGAAGAGCTACGCCTGGCCGTTTCTCCGCGCGGAGCAGCGCCGCGCCACCGCCGGGCTCGGCCACACCGGTCTCGTCGTCACGATCGATCTCGACCACGCCGACGACATCCACCCGCCCGACAAGATCAGCGTCGGCGAGCGCCTGGCAAGCTGGTCACTGGCCCGGATCCATGGCCGGGAGATCGCGGCGGAGGGACCGGTGTTCGCGTCGGCCCGACGGCGCGGCGCGGAGATGGTGGTCCGATTCACGTCCAATGCCGTCGGCGACGGCCTGATGGCGGGCCGTCTTGCAGCCCCCGGGGAAGTGGTCGATTCCGGAAGCCCCGTCGTGAACGGATTCGAACTGTGCACTGCCGACGGAGCGTGGCACGGGGCGGCGGCGCGGATCGTGGGGAGCGAGGTGGTGGTGACGTCGGCAGCGGTGGCCGAGCCGGTCGCGGTCCGCTATGCGTGCCAGCCGGAAGCGCGGCGGGACCGGCCCTGGAATCTCCACGGCCGCAGCGGACTCCCGGTCGGTCCCTTCTGCTCCGATCCCACCCGCATGCCCTACGAGCCGGGACAGAATCCCCCCTGACAGGCACTTCGTGTCCCGGTCGGCGGCGAAGACGAGCACGCGGCCCACGGACGAATGAAAGAGCATTGCCGTCGGCGGGACATGCAGGAGGCTGGCCACCTGCTGGCGTGATGAATGATCGATGAATTATGACGGAAAAGGCATTGCTGGTCGGAGTCGCCCGGCACATAACCACGGTCCGATCCAGGCGATCCCGGACCCCTTCGCGGAGCCAGCCACCGGGCGCGGGCGGCTGCCGCCGTCCGCCCGGTACCGGCGCGTGCCATCATCGCCCCTTCCCCATCGCCTTCCGGTTCTTTCCTTTTTCCAACCGTCGTTCGTTTCGGAGTGATTGCATGATCCCCCGCAGCATCTCCTTCCGCAGCCTGCTCACCGTCACAGCCGCTCTGCTCTGCGCGATCGCGGCCCCGTCGGCCCTGGCCCAGTCCGCCAAGCGGCCCAACATCCTCGTCATCTGGGGTGACGACATCGGGCAGTTCAACGTCGGGGCCTACAACCTCGGCATGATGGGCTACCGCACCCCGAACATCGACCGGATCTCGCGCGAGGGGGCACTGTTCACCGACTGGTACGGCCAGCAGAGCTG
>SXGQ01796739.1_pt1 | contig 24612 bp, 20 predicted proteins | sample 3178371 | NCBI WGS metagenome assembly SXGQ01 (sample SAMN11356859, study PRJNA531348) | freshwater metagenome | isolation source: freshwater sample F1-20 | place: China: Fuxian Lake, Yuxi | collected 2017-12-25 | reverse complement strand
GTCCACATGCTCACCCGGGAGGCGTTTAACGCCCTCCTCAAGACGCTCGAGGAGCCGCCGGGGCATGTGAAGTTCGTGCTCTGCACGACCGAACCGGACAAGTTGCCGGTCACGATCCTCTCACGCTGCCAGCGCTTCGACTTCCACGTGGTCGATGCCGCCGCCATCGCCGGCCGGCTGACGCAGATCGCCGCGGCGGAAGGGGTGGCGATCACCCCCGAGGCGATCGGCCTCATCGCCCGCCGCGCGAACGGCAGCATGCGCGACAGCCAATCGCTCCTGGAGCAGCTGCTCGGCGGGGCGGGGCAGCTGCTCGGCGGGGCGGGGCAGCTGCTCGGCGGGGCGGCCCCGGCCGCCGGCCATGCGATCGGCGTCGACGACGTCCATGCCGTCATCGGAACCGGCCGTGAGGAGCTGCTCGGCGCCATCGTGGCGGCGATCGTCGCACGCGATCCCCGGGGGGCGATCGTCGGCCTCGACGCGGCCCGCGCCGGCGGCGCCGACCCTGGGGGGGTGATCGAGCAACTGCTCGCGGCGCTCCGCGACTGCCTCGTGGCCAGCGTCGGCTGTGGCCGCGAGGCGCTGCGCGAGGGACCGGGGCTGGGGATCGATGCACTCGAACTGGGCCCGCGGTTGGGGACGGCCACTGTCCTCGCGATGCTTCAGATCGTCGACCAGACACTCAACAGGATGCGCACCAGCGGCCACGCCGTGGTGCTGGCCGAGATGGCGGTGATCCGTCTGGCGACTCTCGAGGATCTCGACGGGCTGGCGGAGCTCGTCGATCAGGTCGTCCAGGGGGGCGGCCTGCCCGCCGCGGCGGCTCCCCGGGGCCCCGCACCCGCGGCGCCCCTGTCTGCCGCCGTGCCGCGGGCGCCGGACGAGCGCGAAAAAAAAACGGAACAGCCCGCGGCCGTGACGGCCGGGCCCGCGGATGATCCGCGCCGCGACACGGGTGGGGGCGCCACCGGCGCGCGGCCCGCTGCTCCGGCGGGCGAGCAGTCGATCGCGCCTCTTCCCGAGGGCACCGATCCGCTCGAGGTGTGGCGCGCGTGCGGTGCGGTCGTCGGCGGCCTGGTGGCCGACTTCGCGCAGCTCGCGGTGCGGGCGGTGTGGCACGAGGGAAGGCTCGACGTGGCGCTGCCGGCGGAGTCGGCCGCGGCCGCGACGTTTCTCCGTGGCGCCGACGTGAGCGCCGGCCTGCAACGCGCGCTGGCGGCCCTGGTGGGGCGCCCGGCCAAGGTGGTGTTCGAGGTCGATGCACCCGCGGCGGTGCCTGCGACGGTCGCACCCGGGGGTGCGCTGTCCGCCTCCGACCGGGGGCCGGCGGCCCCGCAGCGCACCGCCCAGTCGCAGTCGGCCCTGATCCGCGAGTCGGCAGCGCATCCGCTGGTGGAGCGGGCACGCGAGCTGTTCGACGCGGCGATCCGTAAGGTCGAGCCGCCGCGGCCACGGGCGGAGCCGGCCGCGGTGTCTGCCGTCCATGCCGGTGCGGTGACCGCCGGTTCCCGGGACACTGTTTCCGGGGACTCGGTGTTCCTCGACGCGGCGGAGAGCGCCGCCGAGCCGGGCACTGCCGATGAGGAGCCTGTCGATGGCTGAACAGTCAGCGGAACCGCCCCGTGGCGAGCGCCCGGCCCCCCGTGGGGATCGGCCGACGCGGCCCAAGACCGATCATTCCGGCCGCCGTGGCGGGGGGCCCCTCGACCGGCTCGTGGATTCGTTCGCCGGGCTGCCCGGCATCGGACGCAAATCGGCCGAGCGGCTCGCACATCATCTGCTGCAGATGCCGCTGGCCGACGCGCTGGCGTTCGCCGAGGCGATCCGCGGCGTCCGCGAGGATCTGCGCAGCTGCGCGGTGTGCTTCAACCTCGGTGAGGAGGATCGCTGCGCCATCTGCCGCGATCCGCGCCGCGACGCGACGACGATCTGTGTCGTCGAGCGGGTGAGGGATCTGCTGGCCCTGGAGGAGGCTGGGGGCTACCGCGGCCTGTACCACGTCCTCCAGGGGCGTCTGTCCCCCTTGGCCGGTGTCGGGCCGGAGCGGTTGTCGATCGAACCGTTGGTGACCCGCGTCCGGGACGGAGGCGTCCGTGAGGTCATCATGGGCACCACACCCAACGTCGAGGGAGATGCGACGGCGCTCGCGGTGGCGCAACGGCTCGCCGGCCTGCCGATCACGATCACGAAGCTGGCCCGCGGACTTACGGTCGGGGCCGCCCTCGAACAGGCCAACCGCGACATGCTCGCCGACGCGATGGCCGGGCGTCAGCCCTTCTGACGCGGTGATCGCCGAGCCTCGTGTGCATCCCGGGCAGTCCGATCCGTGCGCCCCGGGCCGGCGATCGGCAGGGGGTGCGCCGGCCGCTGCCGGAATCGCTATCCTGAAGGCGACCGACGCCCCGGGGAAGCAAGCAGGGGCGTCTTCAGCGAGGCACTGCCATGCGGATGTCGTTCGGCCAGGAAATGCGGATGGCGCAGAAGCAGGTGCTTGCGCCGCGCATGATCCAGTCGATGGAGATCCTGCAGTTGCCGATGCTCGCCCTCGAGGAGCGGATCGAGCAGGAGATCCAGAACAACGAGACGCTCGAGGTGGAGGAAGGGGATGGCGAGACGGCGACGCCGGAGCCGGTCGCCGAATTGCCACCCGGAAAGACCCTCGACGAGCAGCCGCTCGTGGTCGATCAGGAGCATGCCAACCAGGCCGACTTCGAGCGCTCCTACGACTGGGCGACGGAATACCCCGATTCCGACGATGATCGCAGCCGTCCGAGTGCCGGCCGCATCGACGAGGCGTCCGACCGCTACCTCGACGCGATGGCCAACATGGAGGAGCGGCCGGAAACCCTCTTCAACCATCTCACCGAACAGCTTTCCGGGTACGAGCTCACCTCCGGCGAGCGCGAGGCTGCCGAGCGGGTGATCTACAATCTCGACGCCAACGGCTACCTGCCGATGCCGCTCGAGGAACTGATCGATGTCGAGGGCCCCGCCGGGCAGCTGGCCGATCTGCAGCGGGCGTTGGCCGTGGTGCACACCATGGATCCGGCCGGCGTCGGGGCCCGCGACCTGCGCGAGTGTCTGCTCCTCCAGATCCGCCCCGACATGCCGAGCAGCCGCCAGCTGCGCCGGTTGGTCGGCGAGCATCTGGAGGACCTCGCCGGTAATCGCCTGCCGCAGATCGAGCGGAAGACCGGCTTCAGCATCGCCGAGATCGAACGCTTGTGGCGCTTGTTGCAGGGATTGCAGCCCAAGCCCGGCGCCGCCTTCAGCGTGCCGGTGGTGCCCGCGGTCAAGCCCGACGCCTATGTCGAGCAGCAGCCGGATGGCACGTGGAAGGTGCGGCTCGAGGACGTCGACCTGCCCAACCTGCGGATCAGCCCGACGTACCGCGACATGCTCGCCTCGCCGGAGACGGCGCCGGCCACACGCGAATACATCAAACGGAAGATCAACGCCGCCCAGTGGCTCATCGAGGCCATCGAGCAGCGTCGCTCGACCCTTCTCAAGACCACACAGGCGATCGTCGATCACCAGGTCCGCTTCCTCATCGACGGGCCTGAGGCGATCGAGCCCCTCAAGATGCAGCAGATCGCCGACCGCATCGGCATGCACGTGACCACGGTCAGCCGCGCGGTCGACGACAAGTGGCTGCAGACTCCCCGGGGGCTGTACGCACTGCGGCGCTTCTTCGTCGGGGGCACGGTGAGTGCCGATGGCGACGAGGTGGCCTGGGACACCGTCCGGATCAAGCTCCAGGAAGTGATCCAGGCCGAGCCCAAGGATGCCCCCTACAGCGACGACGATCTCGTCGAGCAGCTCGCCAAGCAGGGCATCACCCTCGCCCGCCGGACGGTGACCAAGTACCGCAAGGCGATGAAGATTCCCAGCTCGCGGCAACGACGCGACTGGACCCTGCCCCGGCGTCCGGCGGGGGCGGTCGATGATGGCAGCGTGGTGCAGCGCGACGGCGGTCCGGACGACCTCGGGTCGGTGGATGACGGTAACGCGGCGGACGGCGCGGGCCCCGGTGAAGGATCCTCCGCGGGCCGTCACGGACGTGGCCCCATCCCGACCGCCTTCCACGGAGAGCCGGTCGGCGAACGCCCGGCGGGGGACGATTCTGGCGATGATGCTGCCGATGGCGGGGCCGGCGACGAGGGGGATGACCATCGGGCCCGCGGGGATCTTCCCCCGCCCCTGCGGCGATTCGGGTAGATTGCCGTCCGCTCCCGGGTGCCGCTTTTCAGGCGGCGGATCTCCGTGGGCCTGCGGAGATCCGCCACGTGCGCTGCCCATTCTGTCGGATCGACAATGACCGGGTGATCGATTCCCGGGCCGGCGACGACGGCAACACGATCCGGCGGCGCCGTGAGTGCCTCGCATGCCGCCGGCGCTTCACCACGTATGAACGGGTGGAGCGACAGCAACTCACCGTCGTGAAGAAGGGGGGCGATCGCGAGCCCTTCGACCGCGACAAGCTCAAACGCGGCTTGGCGAAGGCCTGCTGGAAGCGACCCGTCACCGAGGCAGCCATCGATGCGGTGGTGACGGCTCTGGAGACCGAGCTGCACGACAGTTACGAGACCGACGTCCCCAGCCGGGTGATCGGCGAACGGTTGATGGAGGCGCTGCGGACACTCGACCAGGTGGCCTTCGTGCGCTTCGCGAGCGTGTACCGTGAGTTCAAGGATGTCCGCGACTTCGTCGAGGAGTTGGAGCCGATCCTCGCGGAAGCCTATCTCGCCCAGTCCGGCCCCGGTGGCGTGGGCTACGGTGTTGCGGTGGGCGGTGTTGCGGTGGGCGGTGGTGGCGGGCATCTCGGTGCGACTGGCCCCGCGGCTGCGGGTGCCGGGGCTGGCGGCCTGCCGGCGGTCGTCCACGGCCCCGCGACCAACGCAGCGGCGACAGCCGGATCGGCTCCCGGGCCGCGGCCGACGCCGTGAGATACGGGCTGCTGAAGTGTGGCCGCTGACGGTGGGGCCGCTGACCTCCGAGCCGGCGATCCGCGTCCGGGCTGGTGGCGGGAACGACCTCGCCGGCAGGCCGTCAGGCGCGGTCCCAATCGCCGGAGCGGCCGCCCCGCTTCTGCTCCAGTCGCACCTGCTCGATCGACATGCCGCGATCGATCGACTTGCAGAGATCGTAGATCGCCAGGGCGGCCGCCGATGCCGCCACCAGCGCCTCCATCTCGACGCCGGTTCGCGCCGTCGCCCGGACCACCGCCTCGATCGACAGGCATCCGTCGGTGGTGGACTGTGCCTCCGCGGCCGACCGGGGATCGTCCGGCAGGGTGATCGTGATCTCCACCGCGTCGAGTGGGAGAGGATGGCAGAGGGGGACGATGTCGGCCGTCCGCTTCGCCGCCATGACACCCGCCAACCGGGCCACGGCGAGCGCATCCCCTTTCTCGAGCGTGCCGGCGCGGATGCGGCGGACCGTCTCCGGCTGGCAGCGGACCACCGCAGTCGCGCGCGCCCACCGGTCGGTCACCGGTTTGGAGGCCACGTCGATCATGCGGATGCCGGTAAGGGAGCTCATGGGTGTCGAGGATACCGGCCCGCCGCGGGGGTGCAAAAAGCACCGCGGGCCGGTGCGGCGTGCGCACCGGCCCGCGGGCCATGGAATCGTCGGGGGGGGAGTGTCAGACCAGTTCCTTGCGGGCACCGATCAGGGTCCGGAGCCGTTCGGCGAGGAGTGCCACGTCGAACGGCTTCTTGAAACTCTCGTTGACATGGGCCCGGTCGACCGTGATCTGCGAGCCGTCGTCCGGCAGCAGGGCGATGACGATCGTCTCGGCATACTCGGGGTTGCGGCGCAGGTTCTGGCAAATCTGCTGGGCGTCGATGCGGCCGATCGAGTAATCGACCACGATGCAGTCGGGATGGAAGCTCTCGGCCTGGATGCCGGCCTCGAAACCACTGGCTGCCACCTGGATCTTGAACGAGCGCTCGACCGGCAGATGCTTCTTGAGGTTTTCGATCAGCACCTGATCCTGGCCCACGAGGAGCACCTTCGCCATCGCCTCGTCCTCGAGGTCGCCCAGCGGCATGCCGTGCTCCTTGAGGAAGCGGATGAGGTACTCCCGCGGAATGCGCCGGTCCTGCGAGCCGGGGATGCGGTAGCCCTTGAGGCGTCCGGAATCGAACCATTTGCTCACCGTGCGGGGAGCAACTTTACAGATTTTGGCGACCTGGCCTGTCGTGAAAACCTTCATTCCATGCACTCCATGTGAATCGTTCGTGTCCGGAACGCTTTTGGCCAGCCCCCACTCTCGCGAGCGCGGACACAGCCCCCCCGACGCGGAACTTTCACCGTGGGAACGACCGCGTCGTCGCACCCCACGAGGGCCGGCGGGAGAAGCGCCGGGGGGGGCTGGCAAGGGCACACCACGCCCGGAAAGCGCACAGCGCCATCCGGTGGATGCCACGACTCGCAGGTGTCCCCCCCTGCGTCATCCCTGCGGTCGGTGCCCGTATTCACAGGCATCGGCCGCGGTCTGACCGTCCACCCGTGTAGATCGAATGGTCCCGTGGTGTGACTTGAGCCGTTCTTCGCGGACGCACCGGTCGGAACGGGTGACCGACCTGTGCCGGTGGCGGCCGTGCGGGGGGACAGGGCCCGTTCAGGCTGCCGCGCGCGGCTGGCTGGCGGCGGCCCGATTCTCCAATCGCACGGCCACCCGCTTGGACACTCCCGATTCCTCCATCGTCACCCCGTAGAGGGTGGTGGCGGCACTCATCGTCTTCTTCGAGTGGGTGACGACGATGAACTGGGTGCCCTGGAAGTCCTTCAGCACCTCGGTGAACCGGTCGACGTTGGCCTCGTCGAGGGCGGCATCGACTTCATCGAGCACGCAGAACGGACTGGGACGGGAACGGAAGATCGCCAGGAGCAGGGCGACGCAGGTCATCGTCTTCTCCCCGCCGGAGAGGAGGCCGATGCCGCGGGGCTCCTTTCCGGGGGGCCGGGCCACGATCTCCACCGAGGTCTCGAGCAGATCGACCTCCGGATCGAGCACGATGTCGGCCTGGCCGCCGCCGAAGACCCGTGCGAACAGCTCCCGGAAGTGCCCGCGCACCGTCTCGATCGTCTCCCCGAGGAGCCGACGGCTCTCGTCGTCGATCCGCGCGATGAGCTGCTCCACTGCCTGCCGGGCCCCGGTCAGGTCGGCCAATTGGGCCTCCAGCCGCGCGAGGCGTTCGGCCAGGGCATCGGCCTCCGTGAGGGCCTCCATGTTGACGTTGGGCATGTGGGCAAGGCGCCGCCGGACCTGCTCGATCTCCGCCTCCAAAGCCGGGCGATCCGTCGGGATCGCGTCGGCAGCGGCGACGGGTTCCGCATCCGTGCCCGCGACGGTGTGGAGATCGATGCCGTAGTCCTCACGGATCCGCTCCTCGATCCTCTCCCGGCGGTGGCGCACGTCGCCGGCCTCCAGCTCGCGGGCGTGGAGTTCGGCATGGATGCCGGAGGCGCGGTCCCGCTCGGTGAGCGCCCGTGCCGCCAGACGGACCCGTTCCGCGAGCCGCGCATCGCGACGGCTGGTGGCATCACGCACCCTGGCGACCCCGTCCTCGGCGGCCCGGGCCGCGGCCGCGACTTCCTGGCCGGCGGCGAGTTCGACGAGCTCCGTCTCCACCAGCCGGTCACCGGCCACGGCGCACCGGCGCCGTGTGGCGGCGAGATCGGTGGCGAGCCGTGCCGCCTCGGCCGTCGCCGCCGCCGCGGCAGCGCGCGTCCTGGCCAGCAGTTCGATGGCGGCCGTCCGCGCGGCACGAAGTTCGGCGACCGCGCCCGCGGCGGTTCCGCGGCTCCGTTCGAGAGCCTCCAGTTCGGCACCGGCGCGCTCGTCGTCGGCTGCGCTGGCGGCCATCAGCCCATCGTGATCGACCAGTTCAGCCGTGGCGGTCTGCTCCGCGCGCAGCAGGTCGGCGGTGAGGCGGTCGGCGCGGCTCACGCCGGCTTCCGCCGCTGCCGACTCCTCGTCCGCCCGGGCGATCTCCCGGCGGCATCGATCGCGCTCAGCCCGCGCCTCGGCGAGCGCCGTGGCGGCGTGATCGCGCCGCGCCCGTGCCACCCGGCCTTCCTGCTCGGCGCTGGACCGCGCCGCGGTGGCTTCGGCGAGGGCTCCCCGTGCGGTCTCCAGCGCCTGCTCCAGCTGCGCTTCGCGGGCCCGCGCCGCCCTCAGCTCCGCCCGGCGGGCGACGAGTCCCGTGGCGGCACCATGCTGGCCGATCTCGGCGACCGCCGGTCCGCTCACCACCTCGCCTGCCCGGGTGAGGACCATGCCGCCCGTCGGCAGCGTGGCGGCGAACCCTGCCGCGGCCTCGAGGTGGGTCGCGACCCAGGCGTGGCCGAGGAGCCGTGTGACCACCGAGCCGGAGGCCGCCCCGGGCGCGACGAGTTGGTCGAGTCGACCGACGATACCGCCGGGAACGTCGCCGGCGATCGACGCCGGTTCCGGCACCAGGCCGGGTGCCACCAGGGTGATCCGTCCACCTCCTGCCAGCGCCTCGCGCCCCGCGGCGGAGTCCTGCCAACGGGCGATCGCCACGACCGGATCGAGTGTCTCATCCACGGCCAACGCGTGGGCGAGGCGGCCGAGCGCGAGATCGACCAGCGGTGCCCACTCGAGCGGGGCGTCGATGAGATCGGCGAGCACGCCGGCGACGACCAGGCCGGCGGACTCCGGCGGCGCGGCGAGCACGCGCCGCGCGGCATCGGACAACCCTTCCCGGCGCGCGGTCAACTCGGTGAGAACCGCCGCCCGCTCCCGGCAGGCGGAGAGTGTCGTCTCCCAGCCGGCGAGGTCGCGGGCTGCCGCGGCCTCCGCCTCGGCACGGGCACCGATCGCGCGCTCGGCGGCGGCGAGATCCTGTACCGCGGCGGCGAGACGGTCGTCGAGGGCCGTGACGGTTCCCTCGCGGGTGGCGAGCGATTGATCGAGATCGGTACGCTGCCGTCGACACCGCTCGGCCCGGCTCCGTGCGGCCGTGGCAGCCGCCCGGGCATCGCCCGCCTGGCGTGTGGCCCGTTCCTGCTCGGCAACGATCCGTTGTCGTTCCCTGAGGAGGGATTCCCGCCGGGCCGCGATCGCCGCCAGACGGGCGCGGAGGTCGGCGACGCTCTGGTGTCCACCCTCGACCGACCGCTCCAAGTCCGCCAGCGCCGTGGCCCGGGCCGTGTCTTCCGTGGCCGCCGCCGCCGCGGCCGCCGCCGCGTCCGCGGCCGCCGTCAGCGCGGCCCGGTGACGACTCTCCGCCGCGCGCTGGTCGATCGTGGCGGCGAGGTAGTCGTCCTCCTGGGCGATCCGTTGGCGGCGGACTTGATCGAGGGTCGCTGTCGCCGCGGCGGCGGTCCGCTCATGTCCACCGGCGAGCGCGCGCAGCTCCTCGAGGATGGCCGTCGATTCGAGTGTCTCCCGATCGATCGAATCCGCTTCGCGCGCCGCCTCCTCCGCGGCCGCCCGCGCGGCGGCGACCACCACCTCGAGCCGGGCGATCTCCGCTGCCACCGCCGCCGCCTCGGCGTCGACGACCGCCAGGTCGCGTCCGGCCGCCGCCAGACGCAGGTGCCGCAGACGCTCGGTGAGCTCGCGGAACGTCCGCGCCCGCGCGGCCTGGTGCCGCACCGTCTCCAACCGGGTGGACAGTTCGCCGACGATGTCGGCGAGGCGCTGCCGATTCTGCTCCGTGCGCTCCAGGCGGCGCAGGGCCTCGGCGCGGCGGGCACGGAAGCGGGTGATCCCGGCCGCCTCCTCGAACACCGCCCGCCGATCGCGTCCTGAAGCGACGAGCAGGGCGTCGACTCGGCCCTGCTCGATCACGCTGTACGCTTCGGTCGCCGCACCCGTGCCGGAGAACAGCTCGCGGATGTCGCGCAGCCGCGAGACCTCGCCATTGATGAGGTACTCCCCCTCACCGCTGCGGTAGACGCGCCGGGTGATCCGCACCTCGTCGGCCTCGACGGGGAGCCGCCGGCCGGTGTTGTCGAAACAGAGGCTGGTCTCGGCGGCATTGAGGGGCTTGCGACCGGCCGACCCGGCGAAGATGACGTCGGTCATGTCGCGTCCGCGGAGGCTGCGGACAGACTGTTCGCCGAGCACCCACTTGATGGCGTCGACGACGTTCGACTTCCCGGAGCCGTTCGGCCCGACCACCACGGTGATCCCGGGCGGAAACTCGAACCGAGTGCGGTCGGCGAAGCTCTTGAAGCCGCACAGCTCGAGTGCCGTGAGCCTGGTCATGGGGCGGCCCCGATGCTCACGACTCCTCGGTCAGGGCGATGCCTTCGGCATCGGCTTCCTCGCGGGCAGAGACTTCCTCGTGCACCGACAGCCGTCCATCCCCCTCGGTCGGCAGGGCGTCGAAGGCCAGACGGCTCGACAGGCAGCGCGAGGAGCTGGCCTGCTGGATGAATTGGACGACGTCGGGGTAGGTGCCGCCGATCCCCGTGATCGAGCGCGCGATGTCGGCGACCGTGGCCGGCACCCGGACCTCGCGGTCGTCCTGCCCGGGTACGAAGCGACTGATCGTGGCCATGCCCTCGGCGACGACCACGACGATCGATCCACCGGCCTCGGCGCGGAGGCCGTCGGTGACCGGATGGTCCTTTCCGAAGAGCACGAGCTCCGGTCGGTGGCTGCGGGTGACGTGCACCAGCGCCGGGCCGGCGACGTCGAGCACGTGGAGCGTGCAGGCCTCGCCGAGTGACTCGCCGCGGACGAGCGGCATCGATGGATCGATCTGCCACAGGGCGCGGAATGCACCGTAGCGGGTCTCGGCGCTGGCGCTGGCGAGGAGCGATTGCAGGGCATCGAGTCCGTTGGCGTCGTCGAGCACGCCGAGGGCGGCGAGGGCGGCGGGGCGGGCACTCCGCAACTCCGAAGCAGCCTCGGCGAGGTGGGGGGCTGCCGCCGACTCACCCAGATAGGCCAGCGCCTCGGCCGCCACGAAGCGGATCTCGGCATCGGTCGATTCGAGTCCCTTCAGCAGCGTGGGGACGGCATCCCGCCCGATCGCCTCCAGGCGCAGAGCCGCCCCGGGGGCCGTGACCGGATCGTTGAGTTGGCGGGCGAGCAACTCGAGTCGGGCGTGCCGGCCGGCCGGTGGCTCGGCCACTGCCACGCAGCGCACCACCTTGATGTAGCGGCCGAGATTGCGCGCGTAAATCGGCGGCACCTCGAGTTCGACGAAGCGGTCGGTCTTGGGGTTGGCGACCCCGCGCTTCGACCCCTTGATGACGGCATGGAAGCGTTTGTTGACGGCGTCGCCGATCCGCTTGGAGAGGGCGACGGAGCGGTGCTCTGGCGTGAGCACGAGGCCGATCGACCGCGCGGTGGTGGCCACTCCGCCGCCGGGGACGCGGGCCCGGAGCCGCGAGAGCGGATCGAGCGTGCCGCCCGCCACCGGATCGACCAGGAGCGGCCCCTCGGCCAACCCGAGGACACGGCCGTCGCGGACCCGGTTGCCCAGCACCGCCATCTCGCTGAGCCGTGTCTCCATCAGCCAGCCGCTGGCGAGGCTGGTGGTTCCGTTGTCGGCCGGCACCTCGACATAGATGTCGAAGCGATCACCCTTGCGGACCCCGGGGGGCAGGTAGCCGCGCACCCACACCAATGACGTCGTCGGGGAGGCGAGGAGCGTGTTCGGTTCGGCGACGCCGCGGGCCTGCATGTCGGCGATGAGCATCTGCCGCTGGCTGCTCGGCGGTGGGTCGCCACCGGTGCCGGCCAAGCCGGTGACGAGCGCGGCGCGCTCGACGCGCAGCGGATTGGTGCCGTAGGCGGCGGCATAATCGCCGACCAGTTTGGTGTCGGCGTCGAGGGTCACGAGTGCCTCGACCTCCGGGCTCTGGCTGCGGATCGCCGGGCCGGCGCAGCCACTCATGGCCAGCCCGGCGCAGCCAATCAGGGCCAGCAGCGCCGGAAGGCAGCAGGCAGCCGTGGCCGGGGACCGTGATGTTGCCATCGCGCACCGCATTCGATCGAAGGGGGGCCGGCGGGGCCGGTGGGAGGGATTCGGGGCGGGAGGCTAGGAGGCGCATGGTCGCCGGTCAAGGCGACTTGCCCGGGGCGCCGCCCGAGCGACCACTGTCGCCGGTGAACCGTCTTGGTCGGCGGGCCACCCGCTGCTACGTTCCGACCCCCCCCGGCACCGGCCAGCATCGGCCCGGCCGCGGTGGGCCATTCCCGGGAGCGAGTAGACGTGGCGACTTCGGAAAAGAACCGGCTGGCTGTTCACGTGCGCTGGATGATCCGCCGCGACATGGCCGAGGTGCTCGAGATCGAGCAGGAAGCCTTCGAGTTTCCCTGGAGCGAGGAGGACTTCACGCGTTGCCTCCGCCAACGCAACTGCATCGGCATGGTCGCCGAGATGGCCGAATCGGTCGTGGCATTCATGATCTACGAGCTCCACCGCTCGCGGCTCCACGTCATCAACTTTGCCGTCCGCCGTTCCCACCGTCGCCTCGGTGTGGGCAGCCTCCTCATGAACCGGCTGGCGGGCAAACTGAGCCCAGACCGCCGCGACCGGATCCTTCTCGAGGTCCGGGAGCGGAACCTCCCCGCCCAGCTCTTCTTCCGATCGCTCGGCTACCGGGCGATCTCGGTGCTCAAGGACTTCTATCAGGACACCACCGAGGACGCGTACCTGATGCAGTACGTGTCGGCAGCCGCGGTGCCGGAGACGCCGCTGCGCCGCGCCGCGTGACCGCACCGAACGGACCGGTCGCGTCGAGGACGTCACGGACGATCGTCACCCGTGATGCGAGCGCCCGCGCCGCCGCCGCCGCGGTGGATCCATGGGCGAACACCGTGATCACCGGGCCATGCGCGGGCAGGGAATCGCCCGGGGAGGGGATGTCGGCAAGCGCCGGCCAACCGCCGTCGCAGTGCGTCCAGACGGCGTCCCACGCCGCCAGGCGCGACAGCAACGGGCCATCGACGACGACGGGATGGCCCCGGCGGACGAGTGCCTTGGCCCAGCACCCCGGCCTGGCCGGCGGATGACGCGGCGGTGACCGATGTGAGAGACCAAAACAGCCGAGGTGATCGGCGGCGATCGGGTCACCGCACTGCCGCTCGTGCAGTTCCAGCGACGCGGTCGGTCGCGGGTTGACCTCGATGAGCACCGCTGCCGACGGAGCGGTGACGAGAAAATCGACGCCGATCGCGCCGCGGAGACCGTCGATCCGCCACAGGGCCTCCCCGAGGCGGGCGAGCGCCGCGACGACGGTGGCGGGAAGTCGGTGCGCGGGCAGCGACATGCCGCCGCACCAGCAGAACGGTGGTCCACCACGACGGACGGCGCCGAGGCGCTGGCGGGCGACGCCGATGAGCTGCGGGCCGGCAGTGGCAATGACATACGACGCCGAGTAGGGACGGCCCGCGACGAGCCGCTGCCAGCAGCGCGGCTGCGTCCGCTGTGGGGCACCGTCGGTGCCGGTCCAGGGGGCGATGCCACTGCCACCGGCCGACGCCACCGGCTTGACGAGGAACGAGCCATCGCATGGCACCCCGCGTGGCGACACGCGCGTCTCGGGGAAAAGCATCCCGGAGACCCGGGCGAGGCGGCGGAGTGCCACCGGACCGCGCACGTGGCGAAGCCCGGCCGGGCCGACTCCGGCCAAGGGACGGTCGCGGGCGAGGGCGGCGAGGATCCGCGGATGGTTTTCCAGGCCGCCGGTGTAGGTGACCGGTGCCACGGGCAGGAGCGCGACCGCGGCGGGCAGAGCCCTCGGATAGCCTTCGTGCAGACGTGTCGCCGAGGCGGCATGAGCCGCCAGGTCGCGATCGGCGAACAGATCGATCGCGTGCACCCGCCATCCGGCACGCGCCGCCGACGCCGACCAGGCGCGGGCGCTGGCACCGACGACGATCAGCTCCGTGGTGGTCGGGCGCTCGACGGGGCGGGGGGACGGCATGGGAAACCCCATCGGAGCAACGTGGCCCGGCTGCCGGGCGGCTTGTGGGGCATCCCGGCCGTGGTATTCTGGCGGCCTTTCCGCCGGTCGTCATCCCAGGCTGCAGCGGCGTCTCCACGGGAGACGGTGCTGGCCCGAGGGGGGCCCGGCGGGGTGTCCGAAGTCACGAGGAGGCAGCGCGCATGTCGATGTTCATTGGTGAGGCTCTCAGCGGCGACGGCAACGAGATCGCCCACATCGATCTCCTGATCGGCAGCAAGGACGGGCCGGTCGGCGTGGCCTTCGCCAACGCCCTGGCGCGGCAGAGCGAGGGGCACACCAATCTGCTGGCCGTGCTCACCCCGAATCTCGCGGTCAAGCCTGCCACGGTGATGGTCACCAAGGTGACGATCAAGGGCATGAAGCAGGCCGTGCAGATGTTCGGTCCCGCCCAGGCAGGCGTCGCCAAGGCGGTGGCCGACGCCGTGGCCGAAGGGGTGATCAAGAAGAGCGAGGCCGAGAATCTCGTCATCGTCTGCGGTGTGTTCATCCACCCCGCCGCCGCCGACGACAAGAAGATCCACGACTACAACTACGCCGCCACCAAGCAGGCGATCGTCAATGCCATGAAGGGCAGCCCCTCCGCGGAGGAGATGATCGCGGGCAAGGATTCGGCAGCGCATCCGTTCCGCGGCTTCTGATCGCGGCGTGACCAGAGCAGTATACCGGGCCGTGCCGACCGCTGGTCGGTGCGGCCCGGTCCTTTTCCGGTGACAGGCGAGGCAGCCATGGCGCGACGTGTTTTGCTCCAACTCGACTGCGACCCGCATCCGAGTTCGTTCGATGCCATCGTGGCGCTGGATGCCGGCGTCGACGTGGTGCTGCCGTATGGCGGGGTGACCCCGGACAACGTCGTGCCGCTCGTGCACGGCGCGATGTTCACCCGCGGCGGATCCGAGCTCGCCTCCACCGCGATCTTCATCGGCGGCAGCGACGTGGCACTTGCCGAGGCGGTCCAGCAGCGCGTCTGCGCCACCTTCTTCGGACCGGTGCGTGTCGGGGTGATGCTCGATCCGTCGGGTGCGAATACCACGGCGGCGGCGGCGGTGGTGGCCGCCGCGCGCCACCTTCCCTTGGCCGACGTCGCGGGGGCGCGGGAGTGCCCCGCGGTGGTGCTCGGCGCGACGGGACCGGTCGGCCAGCGGGTCGCCCGTCTGCTCGTCCGCCGGGGGGCGCCGGTGACACTCGTGTCACGCAGCGCCCCACGGGCCGGAGAGGCGGCGGAGGTGATCCGTCGTGCGGTGCCGGGAGCCATGGTCGATGCCGTCGACTTGGCGGCCCTGTCCGGCGATGCGGGGCGTGCGCGGGCGTTGCTCGACCAGGCCCGGCTCGTGGTCGCCGCCGGTGCCGCCGGTGTGACGCTCCTGACCGCCACGCAGCGACGGTCGATGCAGGGCGGGGTGTTCATCGACCTCAACGCCGTTCCACCCGTGGGGATCGAGGGCATCGCACCCACCGACAAGGCCCGGTCGGAAGGCACCGCGCTGTTCTACGGAGCGCTCGGCGTGGGCGGCACGAAGATGAAAATCCACCGCGCTGCCATCGCCCGCCTGTTCGGCGGGGATGCCCCCGTGCTCGATGCCGAGGAGATGCTCGATATTGGCGGCCCAGCGTGAGCCGTGGCGCGGGGCCGGACATCAGTCGGCGGCGGGCTCCAGCGGGGGCGGCCCAGCGTGAGCCGTGGCGCGGGGCCGGACATCAGTCGGCGGCGGGCTCCAGCGGGGGCGGCACGGCATCGCGATGCGGGCGCACGGTCGCTGCGGCGGGATCGATCCGTCCGAGGAGCGCCGCCGGCAGACGGCAGTGGATGGTGACCCGGTCGGCGGTGAAGTTCCGCGACAGCACCTCGCCGTGGGCGCCGAGCCAGGCGATGAGGCGGCCGTTGGCCGGATCGGTCTCGACGTCGATGTCGCGGAACCCGCGGCCGAGGCAGGCGCTCGTGGTGCGGAGCAGTTCCGGGATCCCGGTGCCCGTGCGGGCCGACACGGCGATCGCCTGCGGGTAGCGGGCGAGGAGACCGTCGCGGACGGTGCGGTCGGGGAGGGCGTCGATCTTGTTGAGCACGAGGATCGTGTCCTTGTCGGCGACGGCGAGCTCCTCGAGCACCGCGCGGACGGCGGCGATCTGGGAATCGACCAGCGCGCTGGATGCATCGGCCACGTGGAGGAGGAGGTCGGCCTGCCGTGTCTCCTCGAGGGTGGCCTTGAAGCTGGCGATCAGCCTGTGGGGCAGGTCACGGATGAAGCCGACCGTGTCGCTGAGGAGCACGGGGCCCCAGCCCGGCAGCCGCCAGCGCCTGGTGCGCGTGTCGAGGGTGGCGAAGAGCTTGTCCTCGGCCAGTTCCGTGGCACCCGTGAGGAGGTTGAGGAGGGTGCTCTTGCCGGCGTTGGTGTAGCCGACCAGCGATACCGTGAGGTGGTCCTGCCGCGCCGCCACCTGCCGCTCCCGGCGACCGTGGATCCCGGCCAGCTCCGCGCGGAGTTCGTGGATCCGTTTCTCGACGAGACGGCGGTCGACCTCGAGCTGTTTCTCACCCGGCCCCCGCATCCCGATCCCCATCTTCAGCCGCGACAGGTGGGTCCAGAGACGCTTCAGCCGCGGCAGGGAGTATTCCAACTGCGCCAGTTCGACCGCGAGGCGCGCCTCGGAGGTGCGGGCCCGGGCCGCGAAGATGTCGAGGATCACCTCGGAGCGGTCGAGCACCTTGGTGGAGATCGCCTTCTCGAGGTTGCGGGTCTGCGCCGGGGAGAGGTCGTTGTCGAAGATCACCACGTCGGCACCGTGATGGGCCACGAGCCCGGCCAGCTCGGTGACCTTCCCCTTGCCGAGATAGGTGGTCTGGTCGGGTCGGTCGCGGCGCTGGGTCAGTTCGGCCACCACGGTGGCTCCGGCGGTTTCGGCGAGCCCAGCGATCTCGTCGAGCGGATGCTCCGGGTCGGCCGGCGGCTCGAGAAACACCCCGACGAGCACCGCCCGTTCCGCCTGTACGCCTTTCCGCGGTCCTGGTCCGCTCACGCCGCCTCCTCGTCGTCGGCGCTGCCGGCGAGATGGCAGCAGCTCTCCCATCGGCGGGTGTCGAGGAGGCCGTCGGCGACCGCATCCTTCACCGCGCAGTCGGCTTCATGGCTGTGTGTGCAGTCAGGGAAGCGGCAGCGGTTGGCGAAGGGCCGCAGGTCGCGGAACGCCGCCGGAACCTCGGCTGGCACGATCCGCCACAGTTGGAACTGCCGGACGCCCGGTGTGTCGACCAGCGCGCCGCCCTCCGCCAGCGGAATCAGCCGCGCCGTGGTGGTGGTGTGTTTTCCCTTCTCGGTGTCACGGCTCACGGCGGCGACGGCGAGGCCCAGTCCCGGCTCGATGGCGTTGAGGATCGACGACTTGCCCACGCCGCTCTGGCCCACCACGGCCGTGATCCGGCCCGCGACGGCGCGGCGCAGCCGCTCGATCCCGGTGCCGTCCCGCGTCGAGCAGAGCACGACCGGATAGCCCATGCGGGCGTAGACGCCGGCGAGGGGCACCAGTCCGGCCCGGTCGACGAGGTCGATCTTGTTGATGCACACCAGCGGGGGGATGCCGCTCGACTCCGCCGCCATCAGCAGCCGATCGACGAGTCCCGGCTTGAGCGCCGGCTCGGCGGCGCTGGCGACGATCACCACCCGGGTGACGTTGGCGACGATCACGTGCCGCTGACCGCGACTCGATCGACAGAGCACCGTGCGCCGCGCCTCCACCCCCTGGATGAGGTCGGCACCACCGGCGCCACCGGTGCGCACCACGACCTCGTCGCCGGCCACGACCGGATGCCGTTCGGCCGACGACAGGTTGCGGAGGACGCGGCTGGTGGTGCAGCGCACGATGCGGCCGTCGCCCGCCTGTACCTGGCTCTCCAGGCCGTGCACCTGGAGGATCCGTCCGCGCCACACCGCGGTTCCGGTGCCGGTTGCCGACTGGTGGGCGGGTTCGCGCTCGACGATCGTCCGCTTGCGGGTCAGTTCCCCCTTGCCCGATAACCGCTCGGTGGCCGCGGAATCGGCGAGCGCGTCGGGATTGCCGTCGAGGGCACGGGTGAGGTCGCCGCTGCGGCGGCGCGTACCGCGATTCTTCCGCAGTTCGACCCGGTACTTCCTCGGCTTGCCCATCGACGGCAGTCTACCCGCTGGGAAGGGGGAGATGTGTGCCGGACGTCACCGTGGCGGAGGGCACGACGACTGAGCCCGCGGGTAAACCGTCTTGGAGGCCGCGGGCCCACACTCGCTCGCCGCCCGGGCGGAGCGATCACCGGCGTCCACGGCCATCGTCGCGTGTCTGCCGCCGTTCCAGCCCGGCTGCCTCGAGCAGGCTGCGGTTGAGCGGATCGCGGACGATCGCGGCGTCGCTGGGTGCGCCCTGGGCGCCCAGTTTCGACGGCTCGTAGCAGATCTCGAAATGGTGTCGGGCGATCGACAGGCTGTCACCGGGGTCGAGGCGCTGTTCCGCGATCCTCGTGCCGTTGACCTTCGTGCCGTTGCTGCTGGCGAGATCCTTGACGTACCAGTAGCCGTCGATCAGCGACAGCTCGCAATGCGACCCCGACACGTTGGGGAAGCGGAGCACGATGTCGGCGCTCTCACGACGCCCGACCACCAGGAAGGTCTTCAGCAGGGGGATCGGATCCCCACCGCCACGTGGTTGCAGTTCGCCGTACATGACACCTCTCCCGGGCCCCATGCGAACCCAGCGGAAGCAGCCCCGAATCCCCCTCGGCAGAGTAGCTTCGCTGCGGACGACGCGGAAGGCAAGAAACGCGCACGGTTTGCCGGCCCACCGCGAGTCGCATGCTATCGTACCTGACGAACGGGTGGCACGGGCCGGAGTGGAACGGACGGTCGCCGACGGGACATACGTTCGTGCGGAAGCACGGCCGCATGGGCTGGTCGGAGGAAAGTCCGGGCTCCGAAGGGCACGGTGGTGGGTAACGCCCACCGGCCGCGAGGTCAGGGACAGTGCCACAGAAAGCAAACCGCCGGCGGGTCTCCCGTCGGTAAGGGTGAAACGGTGAGGTAAGAGCTCACCAGCGGGCCGGGTGACCGGTTCGGCTCGGCAAACCCCACCGGGAGCAAGGCCAAGCAGGAGGAAGTCCGGCCGCAGGGCCGGCGCGACACGGCCCGTGTCGCACCCACCTCCGGGTCGGCTGCTGGAGCCGCCGGGCAACCGGCGGCGGAGAGAAATGGCCGTCACCGCCGGGCCCCAGGCCCGGCGGCACAGAACCCGGCTTACAGTTCCGCTCCGTCCCGTACCACCCGTTCCGTCACCCCACCCGCCCCGCGGTGGCATCCAGGTCGCGCCGCCCATTCTCGTCGAGCATCTTCAGCAGTTTGGAGATGCACAGGGTATTGATGCTCACCCGGTGCTGATCGGCTTCGGCTTTGAGCGTCTCGTGCAGCGACCGTGGCATCCGCACCGTGACGACCCGCTGGGACTCCCGCTCCGCCGGGCGCTCCCGCTGGCGGCTCCGGAGATCGTCGAGCATGCCGCGGATCCGGGCGTGGTGCGGCGAACACTCGAACTGCGTCAGGGATTCGCCGTCACGGAAGGTCCGGCGGATGATCCCGTCGACCCCGAGGACTTCCCGGAAGAAGACCACCCACTCCGGGTCCATCGCGTGGAGCCGTTCGGCCACCTGGAGCACCGCGTCAGCCTGGTCACGGGCCGGGTGGGCCGTCGTCACCGCATCGTTCCGTTGTGCCATCGAATCCTCGCCGCCTGGGAATCTGGGAAAACGTGCGATCGGGGTGGTCTGCAATCCACTCCCCGACCGCTTCGATGCTTGCGCAGCGGTCAAGTCATTTCACGAAATCAATGCCGGCAAACGACTTGCGGCACCTGGAGCGGTCGTGACCCGGAATCAGGCAACGGTGCCCGGTCGGCGGGCACGGGGGTGGCTGCCCAAAGAAGAGGCAGCCCACTCGAGTCTCAGGGGGCCAACTGTCCTGCACGGAATTCTCGGAAAAACCGGCATTTCCGCACCAGGTTTCAGCTTCTGGTCCGGCCGGTGGATGGCGGGCCACTCCTCCCAGCGGCGAACGGGCCAGCGGGTTGGGAACGAACCGGTTCCTTCAGCCAGGGTGGCCCACGGCCAGGGGGGCCCATGGGGCCGCACCCCGGGGGTGACCCTGCCGGTTCTCAGGTGGGCTGCACCGCGAGGTCGATCACGGCCGTGGCAATGTCGTCGCCGCAGACCGTCTGTAGTCCGCGCCAGCCGGGCACGCCGTTGACCTCGAGGACAACCACCCCCCCTGCGTGGGTCGGGAGCAGGTCGACCCCCGCCACCTCCGTGCCCACCGCCGACGCCGCTCCCCGGGCGAGTTGCACCCACTCGGTCGGCGGTGCGAACGGTTCCGGTCGGGCTCCGCGGGCAAGATTCATCCGCCAGTCGCCGGTCGCGATCCGTCGCATCGCGAACACGCGGTCACCCACCAACAGGATGCGAACGTCCCACCCGTCGTGCGGAACGAACTCCTGCAGGTAGCCGATGCGTCCCTCTGCCAGGGTGGCGGCCGCCGTGTCCACCGCGGCGGCCGAGTCGAGCCGCTCGATGCCGCGCCCCCTCGACCCGAACAACGGTTTTGAAACGGCATCGCCTCCGAGCATCTCCCAGGCGGCCTGGAGATCGTCGGGACGCTGCACCACCACGGTGCGCGGCACGGGGAGACCGGCGGCCGAGATCCGGGCGAGGGAGAGGTATTTGTCGATCGCCACCTCGAGACTGCGCGGGTGATTGATGACCCGAGTCCCCGTGGCTGCGATCCGCCCGAGGATGTCCATCCGGAGGATCACCTCCTCGAGGCTTCCGGCCGGCATCGTCCGCACGATCACGGTGTCGGCGGCGGCGAGCTCCGGTGGGCCATGGTGTTCTCCCGCGGTGCCGCCCAGCGACGCCGTCACGGTCGGCCATGCGACGATCGATGGCTCGTGGCCGCGGCCAACGGCTGCGCGGACGAGCTGCTGCAGGTGCCAACCGTGCGGATCGCCGAGCAGCGCCAGTCGCATGCCACTGTCCGTCGGGGGTCAGCCGGCCGCCGGCCCGAACGAGCGGGCGATGATCGCCGCGTCCACGCCGCCGAATGACTGGCGCCGGCCGGTGGTGACGTTGACGAACTCGACTTCTGCGGGGGCGAACAGCGCCGGATCGATGGCGTAGAAGTCGCCGCCGGCCTGGGCAAAGATGTCGCGGAACGGGCTGCCGTAGGCGGGAGATCCGCGGCTCACGATCCGCGGCCCGACCTCGGCCAGGCTGGCATCGTCGCCGGTCACCTCGAGCACCACGCGACCGCCATAGAGGATGGCGTCGTTGGTCAGCCCGATCGCGCTGAGGTCGTCGGCGGCCACGGGAGCCAGGGGGGCCCGACCGCTCCCGCGACGGATCCGTTCGACATCGAACCCGGCGACGTGCAGGCGGTGGAGGGCGGTCTCGAGGGACCGGGCGATGACCTGCAGCGTGCCGGCTTCGCTCGCCGTGCGCGCCACGAGCACCGTGAGGTGCTCCTCGTCGATCCCCGCGTCGCCTGCCAGCCGCGCGCAGACAGTCGCGTCGGGCAGCCGACCCGCTTCGAGGAGCGCGACGGCGACCGTGTCGTGCTCGCGCCGGCCGATGTGCGCGAAGAGCTCCTCGCGGCCCACCAGTGCGCGGAACGGTCCGCTGGCCATGGCGAAGTACTTCCCGACGGAGAGTTTCCACCCCGCGTATTGGCTCGCCAGGCAGGCGGTCACCGGGTCGTCGCTGCCGACCACGACGGTCGGCCAGGGACAATCGGGCCACAGGCCATCAACACCGGCGGGATCGACCCGCACCGCGCCCCGACCGCCCATCGCCGCGCACGCCACGAGGATCCCCGCGGCGCGGCTGCCGGCCGCCTCCACGCCGCAGTCGATCACGGTCGCCCGACCGACGCGCTGCACCGACACGCCGAGCGCGCCGGCCCGATCAGCGATGTCGGCGGCGATGCGCTGGGCGGCGGCGTTGAGCGACATGACGACGACCCGCGCGAACGCGGGCACCGGACCGGGGTAGGATGGCGACTCCCCGATCATGTGGCGGCAATGCGTGGGGGGCAATGCCCCGGGGGAATGCGGCCGTGCGGCCGTCACCCGTGCCGCTCCGCGGAGACGATCCGTGCCGAGCCTGACGGTCGAGAACTACGTCAAGACGATCTTCCAGATCACCTCCGCGCAGGGGGGCAATCCGGCGACCACCGGCCAGATCGCCGCCGCGCTGTCGGTGTCGCCGGGCACGGTGACGAGCATGCTGAAGACGCTCGATGCGGCCCGCCTCGCCACCCATCGGCCCTACGAAGGGGTATCGTTGTCACGCGCCGGTCGCGTGCTCGCTTTGCGGGTGCTGCGCCGCCACCGCCTGCTCGAGCTGTTCCTGATGCGCGTCCTCGACATGACATGGGACGAGGTCCACGACGAGGCGGAGCACATGGAGCATGCGGTCAGCGACCTGCTCGTCGACCGGATCGATGCGTGGCTCGGCCATCCCGAGTCCGATCCCCATGGCGACCCGATCCCGCGGGCCGACGGAGAGTCGCTGCCGGCGCCGGTCGGCGGTCCACCCCGGCCACTCGCCGAGTGCGACACCGGGATGTCGTTCCGGCTCGCGCGGGTCATCGACCAGTCGGCGGAATTCCTCCGCTACCTCACCGACGCGGGCTTGGCGATCGGTACCGTGGGGCAGGTGGAGCGGCACGATGACGGCGGGGGGCTGATGCGGATCCGGGTGGCACGCCGCAGCCTGGCGCTGGCGCGCGACGCGGCTGCGAAGCTGCTCGTCGACGCCGACGGACAGCCGACCTGACCGCGGGCGGAGGCCGCGAAAGTGACATGCCAGTGCGGCCGGAGTCAGCAGCAGGCGGCTCACTCGGCCGACCACTCCCACACGCCCCACTGGCCGAGGCACTCGTCCACTGCCACGCGCAGCCGCTCGGCACCAGGGGGACCGTCGGCGAGTAGTTCGTGGCCGATCCACCAGGCGAGCCACTCGGCGGTGGTGTTGGGCAGGGGGAGAAGGCGGCATTCGTCCGCCGGAAACACCCAGCGCCGCCCTCCGAACCGGACGGTCACCTCCGCCCCCCCGAGCGGTCCGGTGGCCTCGTCGACCGGGAGCAGGGGATTGGCGGTGGCCAGCAGCATGCGGTGATCGAGGAGGGCGATGATGCCGCCCAGCCGGTCACGGAGCCGGATGAAGTCGACCACCATCCCATGCCGGTCCGGCGCGCCATGCCAGTCGATCGCCACCGTCCAGTTGTGACCGTGGACCGGTTCGCAGAGGTCGTCGGTGAGGGTGATGAAATGCCCTGCACTGAAGACATGCACCGCCTTCTCCAAGCGCACCGCGAACCGTTCAGGCATCGAGCCGGCCCTCCCAGAGGAGAATGTACAGCGCGGTCGCCACCAGATCGGCCGTCGTGCCCGGATTGATCCTCGTCGGGCCGCGGAGGTGCGTGTCGAGCTGCTTTGCGGCGCCGCGCCAATCGGCGCTGGCGAGGACCCCGGCCGCCCCCGCCGACACACGTGCGGCGACATCGGCGCCGTGGCGGCGGACGATCAGCGAGTCGGGCTCGCGCGCCAGCTGGCGGAGAAACGCCCGGACGATGGCGTCGTCGAGCGACATGCCGCGGGCGCGCTCCCCGGCGAGGTCGGCCACCAGGCCGTCGCGCAGCGGGCCGTAGCCGTCGGCCCACAGACGGGCGATCTGGTCGTGGCCGGCTGCCGTGCGCATCGCGTCGAGCAGGTCGTCGGGTGGCGGGGCGGCGAGGTCGTGGCGGTCGCGCCTTCCCAGGCCACCGGGTGCCGCCGCGCGGATGGCCTCCCAGACTGCGGCGGCGTCGGCCGCCGTGAGGCGGGCCAGCGTGGCCGACACCGCGGCGGGGTCGATGAGGCCGTGGGGGCCGGGGGTGGCGGCCATCGGTGCCAGCGCCAGAATGATGCCGAGGTTGGCGTTGGAGCGCGTCACGCGGCGGCTGGCGCGGACGCAGCCGAGGATCGTCGCGCCCAGCGGGACCCCGGGCGCGGCGTCGAGGAGCGGGGCGATCGCCAGACCCGCGCTGACCAAGTCGTGGTGGTCGAGATCAGGGAACGCCGCCCCGGGGTGGACGTTGCCGGGCTTCGGGGCCGACGCCTCGAGGCGGCAGGCGGTGGCGGCACACCACCCGCGGGTCGGTCGCTCGGGGCCGGTCGGACCAGTGACGGCGGGAACAGCAGGCGGGTTCGGCGCCGGGTGATCGGGCGGCTCGGAGGGCATGACATCAGGGGGCTCGGGGGGCATGACATCAGGGGGCTCGGCGGGCCTGTGCACTCGAGCGACATCGTCGATCGCTCCGGCTCCGGCGGCCGCCGACCCGGAATCCCCGCGCAGGGTAAACTTCCACTCCGCGTCCTGTCCAAAACCCCGGCCCGGATTCCGCCCCCCGGCGGCTCGATGACTGCTTCGCCCACCCCGACCGAGCCGTCCCGGATCGACCCGACCGCGGCCGAGGCGTTCATCAACCGCGAGCTGAGTTGGCTCGAATTCAACCTCCGCGTTCTCGAGGAGGCTGAGAACGCCGACAATCCGCTCATGGAGCGACTGAAGTTCCTGGCGATCTTCAGCTCGAACCTCGACGAGTTCTT
>SXGQ01413702.1_pt1 | contig 24623 bp, 32 predicted proteins | sample 3178371 | NCBI WGS metagenome assembly SXGQ01 (sample SAMN11356859, study PRJNA531348) | freshwater metagenome | isolation source: freshwater sample F1-20 | place: China: Fuxian Lake, Yuxi | collected 2017-12-25 | reverse complement strand
GGGCGTGGACGTCGAGATCAAGGTGGAATAGGGCGGACGCGGGAACGGGGGCGGGTGCGAGGGATGTGGGCGACCGTCAGTCGTCTTCTGCCTTCCGCCGGCAGCCTCGATCCCACGTCTGAGAGTCCTCCGGCCCTAACGGGCGCCGCATCCCGCGGCTCCGGGCCGTGACTAACCAACTGAGAGTGCCATGATCGGAATCATTGGAAAGAAGCTGGGGATGACTCAGATCTTTGACGAGGCGGGGATGCAGATCCCTTGCACCGTGGTGGAGGCCACGCCGAATCCCGTCACGAAGGTCGTGACGCCGGAGCAGGCGGGGTTCGCCTCGGTGGAGCTCGGCTATGGCGCGCAGCGGACCGCGCGCGAGTCGAAGAAGGGGGAGCGCACACCGAAGGGGCGTCGCGCGACGCTGGCGGAGCTCGGGCATGCGAAGAAGGCCGGCCTCGAGGCCGCGCCCGCGGTGCTCCGCTCCTTCCGTCTCGATGATGCGCCCGGGAAGGACGCCCCGGTGCCGACGTATACGGTCGGCGACGTCGTGAAGGTCGACATCTTCGCCGTCGGCGAGATGGTGAAGGTGACCGGCACGTCGAAGGGGCGCGGGTTCCAGGGCGTGGTGAAGCGCTACGGCATCGGTGGTGGGCCGAACACCCACGGCAACACCAAGCACCGTCGGCCGGGCTCGGTCGGACCGGGCACCGATCCCTCGCGCGTCATCAAGGGGAAGAAGATGCCGGGCCACTACGGCGCCGCGCGTCACACGCAGGCCAACCTCCGCGTCGAGAAGGTCGACGCCGAGCGCAATCTGATCTACATCCGCGGCAGCGTCGCCGGCCCGACCAACGGGATCGTCCTCGTCCGCAAGCAGGGTTAACCGATGTCTGAGACGACCAACTTCGAGGCGGCGGCCTACACGGCGCTCGGCACCCCGCGCGATCGCGTGGCGCTGCCGGGTGCGACGTTCGACGGCACCGTCAACCTGCCGGTGATGCACCAGGCGGTGAAGGCGTACCTCGCCAACCAGCGCCAAGGCACGCACGCGACCAAGACCCGCCGCTGGGTGGTGGGTGGGACCCAGAAGCCGTGGAAGCAGAAGGGGACCGGCCGCGCCCGTCAGGGCTCGACCCGCGCCCCGCACTTCGTCGGCGGTGGCACGGTCTTCGGACCGCAGCCGCGCAGCTACGAGCAGACCCTCCCGAAGGGCGTGAAGATGCTGGCGCGCAAGAGCGCGCTGAACGCCCGGGCCCGCGAGGGGGCGCTCCTCGTGATCGACCGCTTCGCCTTCGACAAGCCGAAGACGACGCAGGTGGCGCAGCTCCTCGCGCGTCTCGAGCTCCTCGGGCGCAAGGTCTTGATCCTCACCGACGGCCACCAGCCGATGGTGTACCTCAGCGGCCGCAACATCCCGAACGTCCGAATCTCGGCCTACAGCGATGTGACCACGTATGACGTGGTCTGGTCGGATGTGGTGCTCGTCGAGGCCGGTGCGATCGGGCAGACGCTCGCCCCGGTGACCGAGTCGGCGGCGGCCCCGGTGAAGGTGAAGAAGGCCCCGGCCAAGGCGAAGGCGCCGAAGGCCGAGGGGAAGGCGGCGCCCGCCAAGCAGGCGCCGGCGAAGCAGGCGGCGGCGAAGAAGGCGGCCGCGAAGCCGGTGGCCAAGGCGGCGGCGAAGACGGCGCCGGCCAAGAAGGCGCCGGCCAAGAAGGCCGCCAAGAAGAAGGGGGAGTAACCGATGCCAACCATGATCCGCACCATCGTCCGTCCGCTCGTGACCGAGAAGACCTCGGCCGCGTACCAGGACCGTGGTGAGTACACGTTCGAAGTCCACCCGGACGCGACCAAGACTACCATCAAGGCGGCGATCGAATCGCTGTTCGGGGTGAAGGTCACGGGCGTCTGGACCTCGCAGCAGCGCGGCAAGCCCCGGAAGGTCGGGGGGAGCGCGGGGCTGCGTCCACGTTGGAAGAAGGCCATCGTGACGCTGAAGGCCGGCGACTCGATCGCGATCTTCGAGGGCTGATCACCATGGGTATCCGTCAATTCAAGCCGGTGAGCGCCGCGACACGGTTCCGTTCCGTGTCGGACAACGACGTCATCACCCGTTCCACGCCGGAGAAGTCGCTGACCGAGCCGCTCAAGAAGAGCGGTGGCCGCGACAATCACGGCCATATCTCGATGCGGCGCCTGGGCGGTGGCCACAAGCGCAAGTACCGCCTCATCGACTTCAAGCGGAACAAGTTCGGCCAGATCGCGACGGTCGAGCACATCGAGTATGACCCGAACCGTTCGGCGCGCATCGCGCTCGTGGTCTACGGGGACGGGGAGAAGCGCTACATCCTGCATCCCAAGGGGCTCGCCGTCGGCGACACCGTGGTGAGCGGGAAGGGCGCCGACATCCGCACGGGCAACGCGCTCCCGCTGCGCGAGGTGCCACTCGGCACCGCAGTGCACAACGTCGAGCTCAAGCCGGGGAAGGGGGGGCAGATGGCCCGCTCCGCCGGGACGAGCGTCCAGGTCGTCGCCAAGGAAGGGGAGTACGTGACCCTACGCCTGGCGTCGACCGAGATGCGCATGGTGCACGGGGACTGTCTCGCCACGATCGGCGAGGTCGGCAACGCCGAGCACGAGCTCATCTCGTGGGGCAAGGCCGGCAAGACGCGCTGGATGGGGCGTCGCCCGAAGGTCCGTGGTGAGGTCATGAACCCGGTGGACCACCCGCACGGTGGCCGCACGCGCGGCGGCCGGAACGTGGTGAGCCCCTGGGGCAAAAAGGAGGGCGTCAAGACGCGCAACACCAAGAAGGCGTCGCAGCGTCTGATCGTCCGTGGCCGGAAGCGCGGCAAGGCCACGCAGAGCTAACCGGAGAACGACTCAATGGCACGCAGCATCAAGAAGGGCCCGTTCATCCAGGAAGCGCTGCTGAAGCGCGTACACCAGATGAACGCCAAGAACGAGAAGAAGGTCGTGAAGACCTGGTCGCGCGCGAGCACGGTGATCCCCGAGTTCGTGGGGCACACCTTCGCGGTGCACAACGGGAACAAGTTCATCCCGGTGTATGTGACGGAGAACATGGTTGGGCATAAGCTCGGCGAGTTCGCCCCGACGCGCCTCTTCCGTGGCCATAGCGGCAACAACAAGATGGACAAGAAGGCGGCGCCCGCGGCGGCCCCGGCGAAGGGAGGGAAGTGACCATGACGGAGGCACGCGCGATCCAGCGCACCACGCGGCAGTCGCCCTACAAGATGCGGCTGGTCATCGACCAGATCCGTGGCTTGGGCGTGAATGACGCGTTGGCGATGCTGAAGTTCTCGAAGAAGCATGCGGCGACGCAAATCTCGAAGGTTCTGGCGTCGGCCGTGGCGAATGCCGAGCAGGCGGCTCGGACGGCGAACACCTCGCTCGACGTCGACGCGCTCTACGTGAAGCACGCGATCGTGAACGAGGGGCCGAAGCTCAAGCGGTGGACGCCGGCGGCCATGGGTCGGGCGACGCCGGTCCTCAAGCGAACCAGCCACGTCGAGATCGTCGTGGCTGAGAAGGAAGGGCGATAATGGGACAGAAGACCAATCCGATCGGTTTCCGCCTCGGGGTATCGCGGGACTGGCGCTCCACGTGGTTCGCCACCAAGGAGATCCCCGCGCTGCTGAAGGAGGACGCGCTCCTCCGGAAGTATCTCAAGGCGCGTCTCGGCGGCGCGGCGATCGCGGACGTGACGATCGAGCGGAAGCCGGGCAAGGTGGTGGTGACGATCCACACCGGGCGTCCGGGCGTCGTGATCGGGAAGAAGGGCCAGGCGGTCGAGGAGCTCAAGACCGAGCTCCAGCAGCTGACGGGGAAGGAGGTCGGGGTCAACGTCGAGGAGATCAAGCGCCCGGAGATCGAGGCGCAGCTCGTCGCGGACAACATCGCCGCCCAGCTCGCGCAGCGCATCTCGTTCCGTCGCGCCATGAAGAAGGCGGTGCAGGCGGCGATGCGGATGGGCGCCGAAGGCATCAAGGTGAAGTGCTCGGGCCGCTTGGGCGGCGCCGAGATCGCGCGGGTGGAGGGGTATCACGAGGGGCGCGTGCCGCTCCATACCCTCCGCGCCGACATCGACTATGCGACCTCGACGGCGAAGACCACCTTCGGCACCATCGGTGTGAAGGTCTGGATCTTCAAGGGCGAGATCGTCGAGGGGCGGCGTGGCAACACGTACTCCTCGGACGCGTAAGGAGACCTGACCGATGCTCGCACCGAAGCGCGTCAAGTTCCGCAAGATGTTCAAGGGTCGGACGACCGGGTTGGCCACACGTGGCGCGACCGTGGCGTTCGGGACCTTTGGGCTCCAGGCGTTGGAGCCGGGGTGGGTGACGGCCCGCCAGATCGAGGCCAGCCGCGTGGCGCTGACGCGTCACATCAAGCGCGGTGGCAAGGTCTGGATCCGGATCTTCCCCGACAAGCCGGTCACGAAGAAGCCGGCCGAGACCCGCATGGGCAAGGGCAAGGGATCGCCGGAGCTCTGGGTCGCGGTGGTGAAGCCGGGCCGGGTGTTGTTCGAGATCGAGGGCGTCTCCAAGGAGATCGCCCAGAAGGCGCTGGCGCTCGCCTCGGCGAAGCTGGGCGTCAAGACGAAGTTCGTGGCCCGTGAGGAGGCGTCGAGCGATGAAGGCTGAGGAGATCCGCAAGCTGACCGCCAGCGAGATCGAAGCGCGCGTGGCGGAGCTGGAGCGGGAGCGTTTCAATCTGCGCTTCCGCAGCGCGACCGAGCCGCTGAGCAATCCGCTCCGGCTGCGCACCATCCGGCGCGACATCGCCCGGCTGCAGACCGTACTCCGGCAGTTGACGGAGGCCGCGCGCTGACCGCGCGCGAGGAGACCTGATGGCAGAGACCGTGAAGACCGCCGCATCCGCCCGCCCGGCACGCAAGACGCGCCAGGGGCTCGTGGTGAGCGACAAGATGGACAAGACCGTCGTGGTCGCGATCGAGCGTCGCGTGCCGCACCCGGTGTACGGGAAGATGGTGACGCGGACCAAGCGCCTGAAGGCGCACGACGAGCAGAACTCGGCGAAGGTCGGCGACACCGTCCGCATCGTCGAGACCCGCCCGCTGTCGAAGGACAAGCGGTGGCGGTTGCTCGAGATCGTCGAACGCGCGCGCTGAGGAACTGACCGATGATTCAACAGGAATCCGTAGTGAAGGTCGCGGACAACTCGGGGGCCAAGAAGGCCCTCGTGATCCGCGTCCTCGGCGGCACGCGCCGCCGGTATGCCGGCCTCGGCGACAAGGTCGTCGTAGCGGTGAAGGATGCGCTGCCGAACGGCACCGTCAAGAAGTCCGACGTGGCGAAGGCCGTCGTCGTCCGGACCGTCAAGGAGACGCGCCGGAAGGACGGGACCTATATCCGCTTCGACGAGAACGCCGTCGTCATCATCGATGACAAGGGCGAGCCGCGGGCGACCCGTATCTTCGGCCCCGTGGCGCGCGAGCTGCGCGAGAAGCGGTACATGAAGATCGTCTCCCTCGCCCCTGAGGTGCTCTGACATGCGCATCCTCACCTATCGCAAGACGCGCGGCCAGAAGAACGTCACGCGGCACGCCCGGAACGCCGAGCGCACCGCGATGCACATCACCCGCGGGGACACCGTGCGCGTGATGCGCGGTGACGACAAGGGGAAGGAAGGGAAGGTCATCCGCGTCCATCTGAAGACGGGGCGCGTGACGATCGAGGGAATCAACATCGTGAAGAAGCATCGTCGGGCGCGCACGGCCGAGGAGCAGTCGGGCATCATCGAGATGCCGGCCCCGGTCGCGGTGTCGAACGTGATGCTGCTCGACCCGAAGTCGGGGAAGCCGGTGCGCGTCCGCGCCCGGATCGATGCCGACGGCACGAAGGAGCGCGTCAGCGCCACGAGCGGGGAAGCGATTCCCGCCCGCCGCTGACCGAGGACTGAGACATGGCAACGACGAAGACGCAGGGCCAGAAGAAGGGTGGAGCCGGAGCGGGCGAGAAGCGCGCCTCGATGCTCCCGAAGGAGCACGCGGGGGCGGGGCAGCCGGTCCCGACGCCGCGCCTCCGCACCTACTACGTGCGGACCGTGCGTGCGCGGCTGATGCAGCAATTCGGCCTCTCCAACCCGCACCAGGTCCCCACGCTCGAGAAGATCACGCTGAACGTCGGCATGGGTGAGGCGATCAAGCAGCCCAAGGTGCTCGATGCGATCGTCGACGAGGTGGCGACGATCACCGGGCAGAAGCCGATGCGCACGAAGGCGAAGAAGTCGATCGCGAACTACGGGCAGCGTGAGGGGCAGGAGATCGGCGTGGCGGTGACGCTGCGCGGGGCGCGCATGTGGGAGTTCCTCGATCGCTTCATCTCGACGGCGATCCCGCGCGTCCGCGACTTCCGCGGGTTGAACACCCGCTCCTTCGATGGCCGGGGCAACTACAGCCTCGGGATCAAGGAGCAGATGATCTTTCCGGAGATCAACTACGATCTCGTGGAGCAGATCCACGGGATGGACATCACCTTTGTCACCACGACCGACCGGGACGACATCGCCTTCGCGCTCCTGCGCGAACTCGGGATGCCGTTCCGTGGTGATGATAAGCCGATCGTCGTCCAAGGCTGAGGAGACCATGGCCAAGAAGAGCACCATCGAGAAGAACGAGCGGCGCAAGCAGCTGGCGGCGAAGCACGCCGCCAAGCGGCAGGCGCTCGCCGACACCGTGCGCAGCACGAAGGCGTCGGATGAGGAGAAGCGGGCCGCCCAGGTCGCGTTGCAGAAGCTGCCGCGTAACTCGGCGAAGGCCCGTGTGCGGAACCGCTGTCAGATGACCGGCCGGAGCCGCGCCTTCATCTCGACCTTCGGGTTGAGCCGTATCGCCTTCCGCGAGATGGCGCTGCAGGGGTTCATCCCGGGCGTTCGCAAGGCGAGCTGGTAGTACCCATGGGAGCAGGCCCGATCGCCCTCTGCGACGGGAACCACTCCTGGACTTCCTTCCAGGTCCGGCGGCTGCCGGAAACCAGAGGAGCACGAGACGTACCATGAGCATGACTGACCCGATCGCTGATATGCTCACGCGGATCCGCAATGCTGTCGGTTCGAAGCATCGCCGCGTGGACATCCCGGCGTCCAAGTTGAAGACCGAGATCGCTCGCCTCCTCAAGGAGTCGAACTTCATCACGGACTACAAGACCGTCGAGACCGAGGAGGGCAAGAAGGTCCTCCGCGTCGCCCTCAAGTACGCCGGCGGCACGCCGGTGATCCGAGAGCTGCAGCGCGTCTCCTCGCCCGGCCTCCGGCGCTACGTCGGGGCGGGGGAGATCCCGCGTGTGCGCAACGGGCTGGGCGTGGCGATTCTGAGCACCTCGCAGGGGCTCATGACCGACCGGCAGGCGCGTTCCGCGCGGACCGGCGGTGAACTCCTCGCCTACGTCTGGTAAGGGGCCGCCGACATGTCACGTATCGGAAAGTTGCCGGTGATGATCCCGGCCGGTGTCACGGTCACGCTGCAGGGGAACACGGTCCAAGTGAAGGGCCCCAAGGGGGAGCTCTCGCGGGCGATCGACCCCGACCTCACGGTGTCGATCGATGGGAGCACCCTCACGGTGGCGCGCCCGTCGGATGAGACGCGGCACAAGGCGCTGCACGGGCTCTCGCGTACCCTGATCGCCAACATGGTGGAAGGGGTCTCGAAGGGCTATTCGAAGCAGCTGGAGATCACGGGCGTCGGCTTCAAGGCGGAGGTGAAGCCGTTCGGGCTGCAGCTCGCGTTGGGCTTCTCGCACCAGATCCAGTACAAGGCGCCCGCGGGGATCAAGCTCACGGCGCCGCAGCCGACGCAGGTCGTGATCGAGGGCGTGGACAAGGAGAAGGTGGGCCAGGTCGCAGCGGAGATCCGGCTGCTGCGTCCCCCCGAGCCGTACAAGGGCAAGGGGATCAAGTATGCGGGCGAGATCATCCGGCGGAAGGCCGGTAAGGCGGGAGGTAAGTAATGCCTGGGAAGCGAGTACCGAAGACGCGGGCCGGACTGCGTGCCCGTCGTCACATCCGCGTGCGGGCGAAGGTGTCGGGCACGGCCGAGCGGCCGCGTCTGGTGATCTTCCGTTCGCTCAAGCATATGTCGGCGCAGTTGGTGGACGACGTGCGTCAGCACACCTTGGTGACGGTGACCGATGCGGGGCTGACCGGGAAGAAGACCGAGAAGTCGACCGAGGTGGGGAAGCGCATCGCCGAGCGGGCGAAGCAGGCGGGGATCACGAAGGTCGTGTTCGACCGCGGGGGATACCAGTATCACGGCCGCGTGAAGGCGGTGGCCGACGGAGCCCGCGAAGGCGGGCTGGAGTTCTAAATGGCTGAGACGACAGGTGGGATGGGGGCGCCGGGTGGGCGCCGTGGTGGACCCGGTGGTGGACCTGGTGGTGGACCCGGTGGCGGTCGCGGACGCGGCGGCCCGGGCGGCGGCCGTGGGGGTCCGGGCGGTGGCCGTGGCGGTCCGGGCGGCGGGCGTGGGCCCGGTGGTCGGGACGGCGGGCGTGGCGGGCGCGATGGCGGCCGTGGCGGCGCGCCGGGTCAGGATCGCGAGGGGTCGGATCTCCTCGAGAACGTGATCGCCATCAATCGCGTCGCGAAGGTCGTGAAGGGCGGCCGTCGCTTCTCCTTCAACGCGCTCGTGGCCGTCGGCGACGGGCAGGGGAAGGTGGGCGTGGCGACGGGGAAGGCGAACGAGGTGTCGGAGGCGGTCCGCAAGGCCGTCGACGGGGCCCGTCGCCGCATGGTGACCATCCCGATGACGGGGGCGACCATCCCCCACGAGATCGTGGGCAAGCATGGGGCCGGTGAGGTCCTGATGAAGCCCGCGGCGCCCGGTGCCGGCGTGATCGCCGGTGGCGCGGTGCGCGCGATCCTCGAGTGCGCCGGGATCCACGACATCCTCACGAAGTCGTTGGGCTCGACCAATCCGCACAACATGGTGCTCGCCGCGCTCGACGGGTTGCAGCACCTGACGACGGTGGAGCAGATCGCGCGCGAGCGCGGGGTCGAGGTGAGCTCGCTCCCGTACAAGTCGCGCGCCAAGTCGAAGGAGGCCGTGTAACATGGCGCGCACCTTCGTCTGGCACCGCACGCGCGGGCCGAAGCACACCGAGCCGAACACGCTGACCTCCGGGAAGGTCCGGATCACGCAGGTCCGGTCCGGGATCGGACACAGCGAGAGGATGAACGACACCCTGCGGGCCCTTGGCCTGCGTCACCACCAGGCGTCGGTGGTGCATCAGGATTCGCCCGCGCTCCGTGGCATGATCAAGCGCGTCCGGCACCTGGTGTCCGTCACGCCGGTGGAGGAATAACCGAATGAGCGACGAGAAGATCACCCTCTCGACCCTGGCGCGGACGCCGGGGTCGCACCGGAATCGGAAGCGCCTCGGGCGTGGCCCCGGGTCCGGCACCGGCAAGACGTCGGGCAAGGGCCATAAGGGCATCAAGGCACGCGCGGGCCATCACGGCCCGGGCGGCAACAAGCCGCACTTCGAGGGCGGGCAGATGCCGCTCACGCGGCGCGTCCCGAAGCGTGGCTTCACCAATCCCTTCCGTGAGGCGGCCCAGGTGGTCGGCCTCGACGATCTCGCGCGCCTCACCGGCAGCGAGGTGACGGTCGAGACCCTCGCCGCGGTGGGGCTCGTACGCGCCTCAGCGGGCCCGGTCAAGCTCCTCGCCAACGGCGAGATCGCTCGGGCGGTCACCGTCCGTGGCATCAAGGTCAGCGCCACCGCGCGCGAGAAGGTCGTCGCGGCCGGCGGGACGGTCGAGGCCTAACCGATGGCACAGGGGAACGCGCTCGGCGCGCTGGGCAACATCCGTAGCACGCCGGAGCTCTGGCAGAAGATCACCTTCACCTTCCTGATCCTGCTGGTCTACCGGGTCGGGTCGCATGTGACGGCGCCGGGCGTGGACGTGAACGCGATGATCGCGTTCTTCCAGCAGAACCAGGGTGGTGGGCTCCTCGGGCTCTACGACCTCTTCGTCGGCGGGAACCTCTCGCGCTCGACGATCTTCGCCCTGGGCATCATGCCCTACATCTCGGCCAGCATCTTCATGCAGATCGGGGCGGCGGTGATCCCGACGCTCGACAAGATGCAGAAGGACGAGGAGGGTCGGAAGAAGATCACGCAGTGGACGCGCTACTTCACGGTCGCCTTGGCGGCGGTGCAGGCGTACGGCTACGCCCTCTTCACCGCGGGCGTCACCGGGGCGGTGGTGAATCCCGGGACGAGCTTCACCCTGCAGATGGTGCTCTTCCTCACCACCGGCGCGCTCTTCGTCATGTGGCTGGGGGAGCAGATCACGGAGCGCGGCCTCGGCAACGGCGCCTCGCTGCTGATCTTCTTCTCGATCGTCGAGCGGTTCATCCCCTCGATCGGGAGCGCCTTCGGCTTCGTGAGCACGGGGGCGGTCTCCCTCCTCTCGCTCCTCGCCATGACGGCGGTGATGATCGGCGTGGTGGCGGGGGTCGTCGGGATCACCCTCGCGGCGCGCCGCATCGCGATCCAGATCCCGCAGCGCACGATGGCCAAGGGCCGGCAGCGCGAGGCGGCGAAGAACTTCATCCCGCTCCGGCTCAACTCGGCGGGCGTGATGCCGATCATCTTCGCGCAGTCGCTCATCGTCGTCCCGGGCGCCATCGCGCAGTTCTCCGGGAACCAGGCGCTGGCGAACGTCGCTGACTACCTCGCGCCGGGGACCTGGCTCTACTTCGTCCTCTCGGCCGTCCTGATCGTCTTCTTCACCTACTTCTACACCGCCATCATCTTCAATCCGGCGGACGTGGCGGAGAACCTGAAGAAGCAGGGGGGCTTCATCCCCGGGATCAAGCCGGGCGCGAAGACCGCCGACCACATCCAGGACATCGTCACCCGGATCACCCTCCCCGGGGCGATCTTCCTGACCTTCATCGCCCTCCTCCCGATCTGGCTCGCGGATCTCTTCGCGGTGCCCTTTCAGTTCGGTGGGACCTCGCTCCTCATCGTCGTGGGCGTCGCGCTCGACACGATGGCGCAGGTGCAGCAGCACCTCCTGCTCCGTAAGTACGATGGGTTCATGAAGAAGGGCCGCGTGCGCTTCCGTGGTCGGAACGCGGGCGTCGGCGGCTTCTGAGCCACTGAGCGGCTGAGATGCTCGTCGTCCTGCTCGGACCGCCGGGCGCTGGCAAGGGAACCCAAGGGGAGCGGATCGCCGCCGCCCTGGATGTCCCCAAGCTGGCGACCGGCGATGTGCTTCGGGCGGCGGTGAAGGTGGGGACGCGCCTCGGCCTCGAGGCCAAGGGATTCATGGACCGCGGGGACTTGGTCCCGGACGCCGTGATCCTCGGGATCATCAAGGAAGCGCTCGCGCAGCCGACGTACGCCAAGGGGGCGATCCTTGACGGCGTGGTGCGCACGGTGCCGCAGGCGGAGGGGCTGGCCGCGGCCACCGCGGAGCTCGGCACGCAGGTCGATGTGGTGCTGACCTTCGACATCGCAGACGAGGTGCTCGTGGAGCGTCTCTCAGGCCGCACCACCTGCGATCAGACCCAGAAGCCCTTCACCGGGCTGCAGCCGGGGACCCCGTGTCCTGATGGCTGTGGGGGCACGCTGATGCGTCGGGCCGACGACGAGCCGGAGGCGATCCGTAATCGCCTCCGCGTCTATCAGGCGCAGACCGCCCCGGTGCTCGACTGGTACGTCGCCCGCGGGGCGAATGTGCAGCATATCGACGCCGTCGGTGCCCTCGACGCCGTCACGGCGCGGGCGCTCGCCGCCGTCGGTCGGTGATCCACCTCAAGAGTCCGCGCGAGATCGAGACGATGGCGGCGGGCGGGCGGATCCTCGCCGCCACGCACCGCCACATCCGAGGCGCCATCGCGCCGGGGATCACGACGCTCGAGCTCGACGCCCTCGTTGAGGGGTTCATCCGCTCCCACGCCGGCGCGACCCCCTCCTTCAAGGGGCTCTACGGCTTCCCGGCGTCCGCGTGCATCTCGATCAATGACGAGATCGTCCATGGGATCCCCTCGCCGCGCCGCATCCTCGCCGCGGGCGACATCGTCACCGTCGACATCGGCGTGCACTACGGTAGCCTCCACACCGATTCGGCGTGGACCTACCCCGTGGGGGCGATCTGCCCCGAGACGCAGCGCCTCCTCGACGTGACGGAGCGTTCGCTCTCCGCCGGCATCCAGGCGGCCCGCGTCGGGAACCACATCGGCGATATCGGGCACGCGGTGGAGGAGGTCGTGACGCGCGCGCGGTACACCGTGGTACGGGACCTCGTCGGTCACGGTGTGGGGACGAGCATGCACGAGGAACCGCAGGTCCCCAACCATGGCAAGCCGAAGCGCGGTGCCAAACTCCAGGCGGGGATGACGATCGCGATCGAGCCGATGGTGAATGCGGGGGGCGCCGCGACGCGGACCCTCGCCGACAAGTGGACCATCGTCACGCTCGACGGGTCGCTGAGTGCCCACTTCGAGCACACGATCGCCATCACGGCCGAGGGGCCGCGGATCCTCACGACGCTCGAGTAACCGAGCGTCGCTTACGCGAGCTGCCGCTCCACCGCGGCGGTCGCCCGTGCGGCATCGGCGGCACAACGCGCCACGAGCGCCTGCGCCGCGGCTGCGAGGGGGACCCCCGCCGCACGATCGGGCATCGCCACCACATTGATCCGCACGTTGTACGCCGCGCCGCGGCAGGCGGCCTCGGCCATCAGCGCCGCGACGCCGGCATCGCTCGCCGCGTTGGTGTTCCCCTGCTCGGCGCAGGTGGCGGCGAGGGCGGCGACCTCGGTACAGCAGCGCGCCGTCTCGAGCGGGGTCATCGCGGCGCCGACCAGCGCCCCCTGGATCGCGGCCTCGCGTGCGGTCTGCTGCTCTGGTGTCTCCTTCGGCAGTTGATACGCCGTGCTCACGCTGGCGTAGGCCTGCGCATCCTCCACGCGAAGTTCGCCCAGGCGCCGCACGAGGGACGTCGCGCGGATCGCGATCTCCTGCATCTCGGCATCGACCGCGGCGTACTTCTTCTTTCCGACCGTGAGCCCCGCGACCATCTGCGCGAGGGCGGCGCCGAGGGCACCGGCATGCGCGGCGACGGAACCGCCCCCTGGCACTGGCGCGTTCGAGGCGACCTCACTGACGAACCCCGCGAGGGAGACGCCACCGGAGGCAGCCGAGCGCACCTGACGCTCGAGCACGAGATCGGGGGAGTAGGTGCGCCAACGGAGGTGGCGCGCCGCCGTCTCGAAGAGGGCACGCTCGGGGACGAGCCCCACCACCTCGCTCCACGTCGGCGTCACGCCAAGGGCCTCGGCCTCCATCCTCACCATCTCGTAGGCGCGGTGGAGCGGGGTCGCGTCGAGGTCGACCAAGTTCATCGAGACCTGTGCCTGGCCATCGACCTCGAGGCCGAGTCCCTTCACCCCTCTGAGTCCGCCCGACGAGCCGCGCACCGCCTTCGCGACCGCCTTGGCGACGGCGAGGTGCTCCATCCCGCCGAGGTAGACGTTGAAGGCGACGAGGAAGGGACGCGCGCCGATGACCGTCGCGCCCGCGGTGGGATGGATCGCGTTGGGGCCGAAGTCGGGGATGCGGGTGGGATCGGTGCCGATCGCGGTCTTTGCCCCCTCGAACTCCCCACGACGGATATCGGCGAGGTTCACGCGGTCGGGGCGCGAGGCAGCGCGCTCGTAGAGGAACACGGGGATCGCGAGCTCCTTCCCAACGCGCTCGCCCAAGGAGCGCGCGAGGGCGATGCAGTCTTCCATCGAGGTCCCTTCGAGGGGGATGAAGGGACAGACATCGGTGGCGCCGAGGCGTGGGTGCTCACCCTGATGCGTAGTCAGATCGATCAGTTTCGCGGCGGTCGCGATCCCGGCGAAGGCGGCATCCGCGGCCGAGCTCACCGGGGCGACGAAGGTGACCACGGTGCGGTTGTGCGAGGGATCGCTCGAGACATCGAGGACCACCGTGCCGGGGACGCCGGCGATGGCGTCACGGATGGCGGCGATGACCTCAGGGCGACGGCCCTCGGAGAAGTTGGGTACGCACTCGACGAAGGACATGCGGGATCAGGCGGGAGGTGGGACGACGGGAGAGGGGGAGTGCAGGGGGTCGTGCAGCCGCTCACGCAGCCAAGGATGCATCACCGGATTCCCGGCCAGGACGCTACTTGGCTGTGTGGGGTCCAACGGGTCACCATCGACGGTCGAGACGAGCCCGCCCGCTTCGGTGACGAGGAGCATGCCTGCGGCGAAGTCCCACGGGGAGAGGCTCGTCTCCCAGAAGGCATCGAAGCGGCCGGCGGCCACACTCGCGAGATCGAGGCTCGCCGCCCCGGGGCGCCGCACCCCCGAGACCCCCGCCATCACGCGTGACATCTGGAGTTGGTAGGGCGGGATCTCGTCTGGGTCCTTGAAGGGGAACCCGGTGCCGATGAGGGCGCGCTGCGGGTCGGTGATGGTGGAGACGCGGCATGGGCGGCCATCGATGAAGGCGCCGCCGCCGAGGGTCGCCGTGAAGCACTCGTTCCGGGGCACATGGAGGACCACCGCGGCCACCGGACGCCCGTCTTCGAGCACGCCGATCGAGACCGCGTATTCCGGGAAGCCGTGGAGGAAGTTCGTGGTCCCATCCAAGGGGTCGATCACCACGCAGAGCCCCTGCCGGGCCTCGGCCCCGACGCTCGAGGCAGATTCCTCGGCGAGGACGGTGACCCCGGGGAGGGCGGGGCGGAGGCGAGCGAGGATCGCCACCTCGGTGCGGAGGTCGACTTCGGAGACGAAGTCCCCCGGCCCCTTGGACTGCCAGTCGATCGTCCCGAGGCGGCCTGCCCCCTCACGGATGATCGCGGCCCCCGCCTCGGCGGCCCGCGTGATCAGGTCGAGGAGCGCCTCGCGCTCCTGTTGAATGCCCATAGGTCGTCCCGTACCTTCCGGTGATGGCACGCATCTTCAGCGGGATCCAGCCCTCGGGCGAACTCCACATCGGCAACTACCTGGGAGCGGTCAAGAACTGGGTCGCGCTGCAGCACGAGCAGGAGTCGTTCTTCTGCATCGTAAACTATCACGCCATCACCGTCCCTTACACGCCCGAGGAGCTCCGGCACCGGACCCGGGAGATGGCGATCTCCCTCTTGGCCTCGGGGCTCGACCCGGCCAAGGCGACGGTCTTCGTCCAGTCCGACGTCCCCGAGCACACCGAGCTCGCCTGGGTCTTCAACACCATCACCCCCTTGGGGGAGCTCGAGCGGCAGGTCCAGTTCAAGGACAAGTCGAGCAAGCAGGAGCAGGTGATGGCGGGGCTGCTGAACTATCCCGTGCTGCAGGCGGCGGATATCCTGCTGTATCGGGCCGATGTCGTCCCGGTCGGGGAGGATCAGGTGCAGCACCTCGAGCTCTCGCGCGTGGTAGCGCGCAACTGGAACGCGCGCTTCTCGCCAAACGCCCCCTACTTCCCCGAGCCCCAGCCGCGCCTCACCCCGACGCGCCGCATCGTCGGGCTCGATGGGCAGGCGAAGATGTCGAAGTCGCTCGGGAATACGATCAGCCTCCTCGATCCGCCGACCGTCGTCTGGGACAAGTTGCGCCCCGCCGTCACCGACCCCGCGCGGCTGCGGAAGACCGATCCTGGTGAGCCGGAACGGTGCAAGACGATCTACCAGCTCCACCGCGCCTTCTCCCCGGCCGCGGTGGTGGCCGAAGTGGAGACCAACTGTCGTGGCGCGCAGTGGGGATGCATCGACTGCAAGAAGGTCCTGCACAAGCATCTCACCGCGGAACTGGCGCCGATCCAAGCCGGGGCCGCTGCGCTCGCGGCCGAGCCCGAGCGCGTCGATGCGCTCCTGGCTGACGGGGCGCACCGCGCACGCGCCGTCGCTCGCGAGACGATGACCACGGTGCGCGAACGGATGGGACTCGCATGACCAAGGCCCTCGGCGGGATCCTCGCCCCAGTCACCACCCCTTTCGTCGCGGGGAGCGAGGCGCTCGACCTCGACGGCCTCACCGCGAATCTCCTCGCGCATCTTGCCGATGGGTTGGATGGAATCGTCGTCGCGGGCTCCACGGGGGAGGCGGCCCTGCTCACCGAGGAGGAGCGCACCTCGCTCCTCACGGTGGCACGGGATCTCGTCCCGCGCGAGCGCTGGCTCGTGATGGGGACGGGCGCCGAATCCACGAAGCAGTGCATCGCGCGCTGTGTGCAGGCGGCCTCCGCGGGGGCCGACGCCGTGCTCGTCGTCGCACCGCACTACTACGCGAATGCCATGACGGTCGAGGCGCTCCGGGCACACTACCGGCGCGTGGCCGATGCCTCACCGGTGCCGGTGATTCTCTACAACATCCCGAAGTACATGCACTTCGCGCTCAGTGCGGAATTCGTGGTGGAGATGGCGGCGCATGCGAACGTGATCGGAATCAAGGACAGCTCGGGGGATGCGCAGATGCTCGCGGGCTTCCTGCGCGCGCAGGGGGAGTCGTTCACCGTCCTGACCGGGAATGGCGTCGTCTTCCACGAGGCGCTGGTCGCCGGGGCGCGCGGCGGAATCCTCGCCGTCTCGACCTTCGCGGCGGCACGCACCCGCGCGGTGCTCGCGGCGCATCGCGGCGGCGATGTCGCGGGTGGCACCGAGGCGCAGGCGCGCCTCAAGCCGATGGCGCAGGTGATCGTGGGCCAGCTCGGCGTGCCGGGTGTGAAGTACGCGCTCGATGTCGTCGGTCGTGCCGGTGGGGTGCCGCGGCTCCCGTTGCTCCCACTCGACGCCGAGGGACGTGCCTCGGTCGACGCCCTGCTTTCCTAGCCCTCGCGCCTCGCGGGATCCTCCCCTCCCGATGACCGCACCCCTGCAGCTCCGGACCTTCGGCGACTTCCTGCTCGAGCGCGTGCACGAGGACGGGACGACCGAGACGGTCTATCGGGCTGGGAAGCTGCTGGCCCTCCTCCTGCATCTCGGCATCCGTGGTGAGCGCCCGCAGCGTCGAGTCGAGCTGGCCGATCTCTTCTGGGGCGATGAAGCGCCGGAGAAGGCCCGCGCCTCGCTCCGTCAGGCGATCGCCTCGCTGCATCGCCTCCTCGGCGAGTCAGCCCTGATCGCCACGCGGGAGACGGTGCAGGTGGCCCCGGGGACGGTGGAGACGGATCGCGATCGCTTCCTCGGCGCGGTGCAGCGTCACGATGTCGACGGCGTGATGACCCAGTACCGTGGTTCCTTCCTCGCGGGTGAGCCCCGTGCGGGGGCGGCGTTCGAGCGCTGGGTGGGGGTGGAGCGAGTCCGGCTCCGGCAGCTGTTCCTCGAGGTGATGCAGGGCGCGGTCTCGACGGCGCTGCAGACGAATGAGATCGGCCGTGCCACGGAGATAGCCCGCGCCGTCCGCGTGGCCGAACCGGATGAGGCAGAGGGCGTCCGTCTCCTCTTCGATGCGCTCGGCGCCGGCGGACGACGCTCCGATGCGTGCCGCGTGATCGAGACGTTCGCCAATCACCTCGCACAGGGCGAGGAGACCCTGCCACCTGACTTGGTACAGCGGCTCGAGCGCGCGCGCGTGGCTGATGCCGATCGCTTACGCGACGCCGCCTCCCTAGAAGGGCTTGGGGCCACCTTGGTGGGGCGAGAGACGGTGCTGTCCGAATTGATCGCGGCAGCGGAGCAGGCGCGTCGGGGGAGGTACCGCTCGATCATGCTCGTTGGGGTCTCGGGATCGGGGAAGAGCCGGGTACTGGATGAGTTCGATGCGCGGCTGCGGTTACGTGGGTCACGCACCATCCGTATACGTCTCCTTCCGACGATGCGGGCCCTCCCCTTCGCGGGGTTGGCGGAGATCATCCGCGAGCTCTCGCGCCTCCCCGGGGCCCTCGGTGTGAGTACGGTGACCGCTGCCACCCTCGTGGAGTTCCTCCCGGAGTTACGCCGTCTCTTTCCCGCCGCCGTGCTCTCCCGGGTGAGCGAGACGGATCGTGTGCGACGGCGCCTGGACGCCCTCCTCGATCTGACGGAGGCCGTCGCGGACCGCCGGGCTTTATCGGTCCTGATCGATGATGCGCAGCATCTGGATGCCGAGACCCTCTCCGCTCTGCGTGCCCTCCCGCGCTTGCAGGAGGTTCGCCTCCTGCTCGTGTTGGCGGCGTGGACCCCGATGCTCGATGGCACAGATGGGCTCGAGGTGTTGGAGCTTCCCCCGCTCCCCGCCGCATCCGTTCGGGAGATGCTCGAGGACGCGGCGCATTGGACGGGGGCGACCTGGGAGGGTCCCTTTGTCGATCGGCTCGTCGCAACCACTGGTGGTTTGCCGCGCCTCATCATCGGGATCGTCCGATCGCTGCGGGACGCGGGGATCCTCGGCACGGAGGGCGGAGTCTGGTCCACCGCTGATCCCGGCCGCCTAGTCGATCAGATCGCCTCACACCGCGCCCAAGGCCTCGAGGTCGAGCGCCTCACCGACATGGAGCGGACCCTCCTCCAGATCCTCTCGTTGTGGGGACGAGCAATCCCCGACCCGGCGCTCTGCGGGATCGCGCGTACGCTCTCTATCGGCGCCTCCGCGGATTCCTGTCGCGCTGCGCTCGACGCGTTGGAGGTGCAAGGACTCGTCCTCATGCGTCAAGGGGCCTGGGTGCTCGCCCACGACACCATCGCCGAGGCACTGCGCCTTCCGGAGGATCCCACGGTGTGGGACCGGATCCGGCGCGCGACGGTCGGTTGGTGGATGTCACAACCCGCGCTCGATCTCCCGACGCTCGAGCATCTCGCCCTGCTCTGTGCGCTCGGTGACGACCTGCCACTGGCCGTGGCGTTGGTGGAATCCGTGACGCGAGACACGCGATGGCTTCGGACGCAGCTGCTCTCTGCGGGGCAGCTGTCGAGTCGCCTAGCGGCAGCGTCGGGGCGGCCGGACTGGGCGGCCGAGCTTTACCGCGCCATGGGGTGGATCGTGCGGCGGTCGCGCCACCAACTCGCCTGGTTCGCCGCCGCCGTCGCGCTGGGGTGCGTCTTTCTCCTCGTGTTCATCGTCTTGCTCTGGCCCCGACTCCGGATCGAGGTGGAGCCCCTTGGCGACGCCGAGCCGGTCAGCCGGGCGGGGACGCTCCATGTACAGCCTCGGGTCGGGGTCTTCAACGGGTTCGGTCGTCGGCTACGTATCCGGGGACAGGTCCGGGTGCGGGGACAGCCAGGGACGCAGCTGATCGGCGACACGATCCTCGAATTGACGGATGGCCGAGCCCAGTTCCAGAAATTGGCCTTGGCCGATTACGTCGTGGATTCGAACGGGAACGGGAATCCAGTGCCCCAACACCTGCACTTCGAGGCGTCGGGGTTGATCGTGGGTACCTCCAGCCGGATTCTTGGGATGATCGGTCCGACGTCGGATGGCATCCGCATCATCCGCGCGGTCATCAATGGACAGGCGCTCGACTCCACCCTCACCGCACGGATCCCCGTCGGTACCCCGTTGCATGTGGAGCTCACCTTCTCGTACACCACGCCTCAGACCACGGTGAATTATGTCGTCGGGGCGGGGCCAACCTGGCTCGATCCCCAGAGCTCGGTGATTCGTCTCGCTGGGCTCCCGCGACCGATCGTCGATGCCTGGCAGACGGTGGAGTTCGACGTGATAGCGGCACGGCGTCCCGGGCACCACCATCTTCTCGTCCTCTTTCGGGCGGAGGATTCGGTCGATCATCTGTTCTCGGCGACCAATTGGGCGTTTGGCCCTCCTGTCTGGGGCGATGGGAACGACCTGGTAACGGTCATATCGGAGGCGCAGGTCCAGGAACTACGTCGGGAGGGGGTGTTCCATTTCGATCGTTATCTGCAAGGTCCGTATCGCACCCAGCAGGCACAGCCGCCGCTTGGTGGACGCCGCCTCATGCGCTATCAGAACGTTTACGAGGATCGGACGCCCATCCAGGGCGCGGCGATCGAGATCGATTTCGTCGAGCCACCGCGCTGAGCCTCAGCGCTCAGCCTCAGCGCTCAGCCTCAGCGCTCAGCCTCAGCGCCCAGCGCCGGTGGCTACATCTGCCGCCCGAGTCGCTCCTCAAGGGCACTGGGGGAGCCCCCGAGTGCCCACCCCGTCTGCCGCTGGATCAGGAGCCCTTCCCGTTGGAGGGTGGCAAGGAGAAAGATGATGCGACGCGGGATACCACCGCTGGCGGCGAGCAGGCCGTCGACGAGAGCATTTCCCCATGGGGTATTCGGGAGAGGTGCGAGTTCATCGACCATCTGGCGCACGCCATCGCGGCGGAGTGGGGCGAGGATGATCGGGGCCGTGGCGAGCGGTGGCCGCCCGACGTCTGTTGAGGCCGAGGTGACGGCGAGGAGCCCTCGGGGACGTAGGTCGTCCAGGGCGCTGAGCACCGCCCGCATCTCGCGGGCCTCGTACCGATCGCAATCGTCGATGAGAAGGAGGAGCGGGCTCTCTGCTGTGATCGCGACCGCGAGGTCCATGACCGCCTCGGTGGCTTCGCCGATCGCGGGGTGCGGGGTCCCGCTCACCAAGCGCTCGATCATGGGGGCGAAGCGTGGGTCGAGCCCTGCCGCCCCTCGGAGCGCACGCAACGCGACCGTGAGGTCACAGACCCACGAGGCGGGGCGACTCGGAACGGCATCCCTGGGACTCAGCTGGACGACTTGGAAACCGGCGGGAACCGCTCGGGAGGCGAGTTCGCGGAGCAGGTGCGAGCGCCCGATCCCCGTGGGTCCGGTCAGCCACACCACCCCGCCTTCCTGCGGTGCGTTCGCAAGGTGCTGCAGGATCGTGCGCAGGGCCTCCTCGTGGAGTGAGGAGGGGGGGCGCTGTGGCGCCGCGCCGACGACGCTCAGGCGTTGCCGGAGCGCGGCAAGACGGGTGGCATCGCCGGGATCGATGGGGGTTCCCAGCTGGAGGGTGCGTAGTTCCTGCAGATGGCGCTCGAAGGCGAACGCATCCCCTTGGCGCGCGTCGAGCTCCAGTTGGATCCAGCGCAGGTCGACGGAGGTGGGGAGGATCCGGCGCACGATCGGCAACGCCGACTGGAGCATGGCAACGACGGCGCCAGAGGCGTCGGGCGACCAGCAGGCCCGAATTACTCCCTCGAGCCGGAGATCGAGCTGATGACGATAGCGCTGGAGCCACTCACGGAGTGCCGGGCCCGCGACGTCAAGGGTGTGCCCGAATGGCGCGGATATGATGTCCAACGCCCCTGCGATATCCCCTCTGTCGAGGCGCGCAGCCGCGTCAATCACGTCGAGGGCGATGGGGAATCGAAGGTAGAGCCGTCCTCCCCGGTCCTCGACGGACTCGGAGCCGAGGGCCCGCCGGAGCCTGAAGAGCGCTTGGCGGAGGCTGTTGGAGCTGTTGGCCTCTGAGGTGTCGGGCCAGAGTAAGGTCCGGACCATGGGGCGTGGGATCCCTGCGTCTGCGGCCAACGCCAGGATTACCAACAGGACACCCGGCTTCACGCCGACCGGAATGGGGACTTCACGAGCCGTCCCTCCCTCAGCGCGCAGGATGCATAGACCGGGGAAGGTCTGGATCCGGAAGGCGGCGGTCGCTGATTTGAGAGTATCTTTCATGCGACTGAAGGTCGTTACCGCTCGTTATAGAAGCGTGAAAGTATCGAAAGCGGTTATCTTCGGACCACATTGACGATAGAATAACGGCAGGTGGTGGTGTTGAAGGAACCTCTGTGCGCCTTCGCCGGCTTTCGCAGAGGGGACGTTGCGATTATCCTCCTCCCGCGCCCCGGAACGCTCGGGGCGTTTTTTGTGCCCATCTCTCTGCCTGTGGAGTCCCACCAGATGTTCGATACCACGACCCGTACCATCGTCATCGTCGGCGCGCAGTGGGGGGATGAGGGGAAGGGCAAGTTGGTCGACGTCCTCGCCGAGCGCGCGGACTGGGTGGTCCGCTATCAGGGGGGGGCCAATGCGGGGCACACCGTCCATGTCGGTGAGGAGTCGACGGTACTCCATCAGGTCCCGAGCGGGATCCTCCACCCGGGGGTGCGGTGTGCTATCGGGAATGGCGTGGTGCTCGATCCCGAGGGGATGTTCGAGGAGGTCGATGGCTTGGTGGCCTCGGGGGTCGATGTCGCGGGGCGGCTCTACCTCTCCGATCGCGCGCACCTGGTGATGCCCTACCACAAGCTCGTGGACAAGGAGAGTGCGGCGAGCAAGGCGATCGGGACCACGGGTCGGGGGATCGGTCCCGCCTACGAGGATAAGGTCGCGCGGCGCGGGATCCGTGTGCTCGATCTGCGGCACCCCACGCGCCTTCGCGCACTCGTGGAGAAGGGGACGGAGCACGCGAATCAGATCCTCGCGGGCTTCGGGTCGAACAAGCGTGCCGACGCGGCGTTCACGTTGGCCGCGCTGGAACGGATCGCGCCGCGGCTCCTCGCGGTGGCGGAGGACGTGGGGCTCGCGATCAGCCGAGCGCAGGCGCAGGGGGCCGCGGTGCTGCTCGAGGGCGCGCAAGGATCGCTCCTCGACGTGGATCATGGCACCTATCCCTTCGTGACCTCATCGAACACCACGGCGGGTGGGGCGGCGATCGGGGTGGGGATCTCGCCGCGGAGCATCGATGCGGCCTTGGGGGTGGTGAAGGCCTACACGACGCGCGTAGGGGCCGGTCCCCTCCCCACCGAGTTCGACGCGGCATTCGGCGACCATGTCCGGACCCTCGGGAACGAGTTCGGGGCGACGACAGGGCGCCCGCGCCGCTGCGGGTGGTTCGACGCCGTGGTGGTGCGCTACGCGGTGCGGGTGAATGGGCTGACGGGGCTCGCCATCACCAAGTTGGATGTGCTCGACACCGTGGAGCGCATCGGTCTCTGCACCGGGTATCGGATGGACGGTGAGGTGATGACCGAGTTCCCAGGGGATCTCGCCGACCTCGATGGGATCGAACCGGTGTATGAGTGGTTCGACGGGTGGCGCGAGTCGACGGCCGGGGCACGGTCGCTGCCCGATCTGCCAAAGGCGGCTCGGGCTTATCTCGACAGAGTGCAGGAGCTGGTGGAGTGCTCGGCGCAGTATGTCAGCGTCGGGACCCGCCGGGACCAGATCATCGGGCTGATTTGACGACTGGCGGTCCCTCTCCACATTTTTGGTTTGCTTGCCGTTAATGACAGTTTTTTTAAAGTTGATAAATCGTTTACGGAGGCGGTCTACGAGGTTCCGGTGCGCCTGACCGGCTCGGCGATCCGTGTCCGCGTCGATTCCACGGTGACGCGATCGCGAGCGGAGTGAGGGTCGGTCGAGCCTTTGTGACCTGGGTCATACTTGTCCCGGGGGCGTTTCAGGTAGCTTTCGCTCTCGCGTCTTCCCTGGGGTGGTCCCCTGTCGCGACCCCATTCCCGATCGTATCGAGGTCTGCATGCGTCATCGTTCCCTCACCTGGTTGGTTGTGGCCATCGCCCTGTCGGCCTGCGGTGGGTCGTCTGCGCCGAAGACGGCGCCCTCCCCTGAGGAGCTCAATGCGGCCGCCCTCGGCGTCCCCGTCTGGTTCGTCAAGCCGCCCGTGGACTCCAACGTGATCTACGCCCCGGTGAGCGCCGTCTCGCGCGATATGCAGCTCGCGATCGACAAGGCGCAGTCCAATGGGCGCTTCGCGCTCGCGCAGCAGCTCGAGACCCGCTTCGAGGGTCTGTCGAAGCGCTTCCAGGAGGAGACGGGTGCCGGTGCCGATGCGCAGATCCTCGAGCAGTTCAGCGTGGCGTACAAGGGGATCGTGATGCAGACGGTGAACGGGTCGCGCATGGCGAAGCAGGAGATCCGCAACGAGGGGACGCAGTTCCGCGTCTATGCCCTGATGGAGTTGCCGTCGGGGCCCGCGGCGGTCGCCCTGCAGCAGAAGATCCGGTCCAACGAGCAGCTCCTCTCGCGTATGCGGGCGACCCAGGCGTACGCCGAGCTCGATGCGCAGGTGAAGCGCTACCAGGAGTCACCGAAGCAGCCCTGACCGGCTGGGTGCATGGGGCGGCGCCGGCCGGTGCCGCGCCCGGGTGAGGGGAGCCGCGCCGGATTAGATTCCGGGCGGCTCCCTTCCTCATCTCCATGACCCGTCCTGACGTCCTCGATGCCCTCGTGAGCCTCGCCAAGCGGCGCGGCTTCATCTTCCAGTCCTCCGAGATCTACGGTGGTACCGGGTCGGTGTGGGACTATGGGCCGTTGGGGGTGGAACTCAAGAACAACGTCAAGGCGCGCTGGTGGAACGCCATGGTGCGCGAGCGCGACGACGTGGAGGGACTCGACGCGGCGATCCTGATGCACCCGAAGGTCTGGGAGGCGTCAGGGCATGTGAGCGGCTTCTCCGATCCGTTGGTCGACTGCAAGGCGTGCAAGGCGCGCTTCCGCGCCGACACGCTCGGCGATGCGGTCTGCCCGCGAAAGCCCTCGAAGCAGCCGGGGGAGCACGCCGACTGCCAGCTCACCGAGCCGCGACAGTTCAACCTGATGTTCAAGACCTTCATGGGGCCGGTGGAGGAGTCGGCCTCGGTGGTCTACCTGCGTCCAGAGACGGCGCAGGGGATCTTCGTGAACTTCCTGAACGTGCAGCAGGCCACGCGGCAGAAGGTGCCGTTTGGTATCGCGCAGATCGGGAAGGCGTTTCGCAATGAGATTACGCCGGGGAACT
>SXGQ01559744.1_pt1 | contig 24624 bp, 24 predicted proteins | sample 3178371 | NCBI WGS metagenome assembly SXGQ01 (sample SAMN11356859, study PRJNA531348) | freshwater metagenome | isolation source: freshwater sample F1-20 | place: China: Fuxian Lake, Yuxi | collected 2017-12-25 | reverse complement strand
GGTGGAAACGTGCGCGACTGGATTCATGTTGAAGACCACAACATTGCTGCTCATCTAGTGCTGCAAAAAGGTGAAGTCGGCCAGGTGTACAACATTGGTGCGCATAACGAAATCACTAACCGTGAAATCACCTATCGCTTACTTGAATTGTGCGGCCGTGACGAAAGTTCAATTACGCCCGTAGCCGACCGACTTGGTCACGACCGTCGTTACTCGGTGTACATTGACAAGGTGTCGGCGCTTGGCTGGACACTCAGTCGTACCTTTGAAGACTCACTTGCCGAGACCGTTGAGTGGTATCGCAATAACCGTGCCTGGTGGGAACCACTCAAAGCACGCGCTGGTCTGTGATTAACTCGTACTTATGAAAATTCTCGTTACTGGAGCCAACGGTCAACTTGGTCAAGACTTGATGCGAGTGATTGTTGCTGCTGGTGACGAAGCAGTCGGAATCGATATCGACACCGTTGACATCACTAGTCGCGAGGCCGTTCACGAAGCCTTAGCAACGATTTATCCGGACGCAGTCATTAACTGCGCCGCATTCACAGCTGTTGATGCTTGTGAAGACAACGCCGATACCGCGATGTTGGTCAACGGAACAGCGGTGCGTTGGGTGGCCGAAGCGAGCGATGCAGTTGGCGCACACCTTGTGCACATCAGTACCGATTATGTCTTTGACGGAACAAAACTTGGTCCGTACGTTGAAACCGATACGCCCAATCCCCAAAGTGTGTACGGAAGCACGAAACTTGCGGGCGAACACGAAGCACTCGCCAATGGCTCGGGTGTTGCGGTCGTTCGAACATCGTGGGTGTGTGGCTTCTACGGTAACAACATGGTCAAGACCGTGCACAAGCTGGCCCAAGAACGTGACTCGTTGTCATTCGTGAGCGATCAGATTGGTCATCCAACGTTTACATCCGATCTTGCTCCGTTATTGCATCGCCTTGCCGTTGATCGTCGCGACGGAATCTTCCACGGCACCAATCAGGGAGCGGTGAGTTGGCATGAATTCGTGCAAGAGATTGTGCGATTGATGGGCAAAGATCCGGGCATGGTGCATCCGATCACCACTGCTGAATTGCAGCCACCGCGGCCAGCGAAGCGTCCCGCTAACAGCGTGCTTGATAACAAGGCATTGCGTGATGCTGGTTACGCGCCAACTCGCGATTTCCGCGAGCCCTTGGCCGAATTGTTGCGACTTCTCTAACGATTGTTCAGTTATTGCTCAAACGAAATGGAGTCACCTGCAGCGATGTTGCCGCGTTCGATCACGGTGGCGTAGACACGGCAACTAGCCGTTGCATTTTCAAGATCGCGATCGTGATGTATGCGATTGAAATCTCGATTGACAAACAATTCAGCTAATTGTTTGCAAGGTACGGCATACGACGAAATATCGCACAGTACCTCACCAATTCGCATGCGGGTTCCGGGTCGAACATCATTCCAACTGATTCCGCTCACCGTAATGTTTTCGCCGGCCGAACCCGGAACAACACGATGTCCCTCAGAACGCAACGTTTCCATCACTTCAGCCGACCACAGGGACAGTGCCTGAAAGGGACGACCGTGATGTTTGCGCGTTGCCTGTCGGTCGCCCTCAACACCTTTCCAGTCGATGTACGCAGCATCGATCGCTTTCTTTGGCACTCCGCCGTTTGAGGCATTGAGCTGTAACACGGTGCCGGTCTGTGCGGGCGGGATATGACCGAGTGCTCTGAGGGTAGGCGTTGCTTCGGAAATGGCTGCCCACACCATGGGCAGAGTTGTGGCAATCTCGCCGTCGCTAAGTTTTTCGATGATCAACCCCTGAAGAAGTTGACTGATTGAGGTCTGTAGATGTTTGAGCGACCCATCGCGACCTTCGGACATGTGGGCCAAAATCTTTGGAGCGGCCAGCAAAGTATTTTTGGCATCTTCGCGCGTGAATTCATACGGATCAACGATGAACATCTCGACACTCTAGGCTCGCTCTATGGCCCAAATATTGTTTGACGGAAAGCCTTTGCGATTGACCGAGTGGACCAGTTGTGGCGGTTGCGCTGCCAAGTGGGGCAAAGACTTACTTGCCGGTCTCGTCAATGAACTTCCAGCATCAGTTGATCCGTCGCTTTTGATCGGTCTTGCACCGTTTGATGATGCCGCGGTCTACAAAGTCAGTGACGACATCGCACTTGTGAGCACGACCGACTTTTTCCCTCCATTGGTCGACGATCCTTCCGACTTCGGGGCAATTGCTGCCGCGAACGCATGTAGTGATGTGTATGCGATGGGTGGAAAAGTATTGATGGCCGTCAACGTTGCGGCTTTCCCCGAAAACTTTCCGCGTGAAGCGATCGTTGCGATTTTTGCTGCGGCATCTGATGTCATGGCGCAAGCGGGCGGTTCAGTTGCGGGTGGTCACACCATTCGTAACCCCGAACCAATTTTTGGATTGGCGGTTCAAGGCATTGTGCATCCCGATCGCGTCTTCACTAAAGGTGGAGCACGCGAGGGTGACGTGTTGCTTCTGTCGAAACCACTCGGAACCGGAATCGCTCTCGCTGGTGGATCTGATTCTGACAAAGCAACTGCGATTGCTGGAATGCGTCGATTGAATCGCGATGCCAGCGAACGCTTGCAAGCAAGTAGTGGTGTTCATGCAGTCACCGATGTGACGGGATTTGCACTTGCTGGTCACGGATGGGAAATGGCCGAACGCTCAGGTTGCACATTTGAAATTGATACTGCGAAGTTGCCGGTGTACCCAGGTGTGCTTGAGGCTGCGCAACGTGGCGTTCGAACTGGGGGAGATGCGCGTAATCGCACTGCGGTGGGAACACGCGTGACATTGGCCGATGGTGTCGACGTTGCGCACGACATTGTGGCCTTTGATCCGCAGACTTCGGGTGGATTACTTGCTGCGGTTGATCCTGCAGCAGTTGCTGGTTTAACTGTGCCAGGTTCGCCATTTGTTGTGATCGGCAATGTTGTCGCTGGAACTCCAGGATTGCGGTTGGTCTGATGGCATCTCGGGTGTCGGCAAAAGTGCCGACTCGCGAATTAGAACAGTCGCTTCACGATGATGGACACCGCATCATCGTTGGTGTCGACGAAGTGGGTAAGGGTGCATGGGCTGGCCCGCTTGCCGTTGGAATGGCGATTCTTCCATTGACCGGCGATCTTTCTGGAGTTCGTGATTCAAAATCGATCACCGAAAAATCGCGAGAAGCCATGTTCGACACAGTCGCTTCATGGTGTACTTCATGGTCGGTGGGATACGCATCGCATGTTGAATGCGATGCGTTAGGAATGGCCGATGCGCAGCGCTTGGCAACGCAACGGGCTCTCGCACAACTCTCAGTTGTTCCCGATGCAGCGGTGGTCGATGGCAGTTGGGATTTTGTGACACCGCTGATTCCGAAAGTTGTGATGCAGGTCAAAGGCGACACATCGGTTTTGTCGATCGCTGCAGCATCGATTTTGGCCAAGGTGACACGCGATCGATTGATGCGAGAGCTCGCGATTGATTACCCGTTGTGGAGTCTCGACACCAACAAGGGGTATCCGTGTCATTGGCATCGCACGGCATTGCAGGGGCACGGGCCTTCAGCGATTCATCGTCGAAGCTGGGCGTTTATGGACAATTTCGTGCCGTGGCCTGGAACACCCCGAATCGGTCGGAATGCCTCACCGACTCTCTTCTAGGGACTTCGGATAGTTGCAACGATACCCCAAGGGGTATAGTTGACGGATACCTAGGAGGGTATCTATGAGTAACTATTCAATCCCAGACACGATCATCCCGCACGACACCCCTGACGCCAAACACGCGTCAGGCCAGACTTTGTTTGGGCGTCTCGCCAGATTCTCAGTGCGTCGCCGTCGACCCATCATGTTGGCGTGGTTAGTTCTGACCGTTGCTGCGGCGCCACTAGCGATTGGTGTTTCAAGCGCGCTCTCGGGCGCAGGCTGGGAAGCGCAAGGTTCAATTGCGCAAACGGTTCGTGATGAATTGCGGGCCGACTTTCCGACGGTCGGTGCCGAGTCGGCAATTGTCGTTGTCCATCAAAAAACTCCTTTCGCTGAAGATCCAAGCGCGGTCGCTGCGGTTGTCGCGGCATTGACGCCTGAAGTTGGTGGAGAAGTTGTCGCCGGCATGGTTGACCCAGCGACGATGCCACTTGAGGCAGGTTTGGTTTCACAAGACGGATTAACGGTGATGATTCCGGTGAATCTTGCGGGAACGCAAGATTCAGATCTGCCCAAGTCGGCTGAGGAACTCATTGGCATCGTGAGCGACATTGAATTGTCTCAAGGTGCAGTTGCTGAAGTAACTGGTGAGTGGCCCGTGTGGGCAGACTTCAATAAGTCCAATGAAGAGGCTCTGCATAAAGCAGAGTTGCTGTCGGGATTGCCAACGTTGATTTTGTTGTTCATCGCATTTGGTGCAGCACTGGCTGCTGGGCTCCCGTTGATCTTGGCGATAGCAGGTATTGCAGTTGGCTTCGCAAGTTTGAATCTTCTCACCGCGATCACACCGCTTTCGGTCTGGTCAATGAACTTTTCGATGATGATTGGCTTGGCCGTAGGTATTGACTACTCGTTGTTTATCGTGACGCGATATCGAGAAGAGCGCGAAGACGGACATAACGCCGAAGACGCAATGGCTCACACATTGCAATCTGCTGGAAAGGCTGTTTTCTTATCGGCGCTCACTGTCGTGATGTCACTCGCTGCAGTCTTCGTGGTGCCAATCATGGTGTTCCGTTCAATGGCACTCGGAATGATCTTGTCGGTTGTCGCCGTGGCCTTTGCATCGTTGACACTTCTGCCAGCGGCCTTGGCAGCGCTTGGTGACCGCGTGTTGGTCTCGAAAGGTGAACCAGATCTTGATCGTTCAGCCGAAGGTCGATGGACGCGTTGGACTTCAGGTGCATTGAAGCGACCTGGTCTGACACTTGCACTTGGACTCATCTTGTTGTTGGGCCTAGCTGCTCCAGCCCTTGGTATGCGTCTTGGTATGCCTGGTGCTCGAGTTGTGGATCAGGGGTACTCGAGTCGCGATGGTTACGAACTCGTTGTTGCTGCATTCGGTGACGGCGCGGCGGCTCCGCTGTTCATCACAGTTGACGCTGCTGATACAGAAAAAGTCGTGAGCCTTGCGCAAACCGATGCGAATGTGGTCGACGCACGATTCGTTGCGACTAACGATTCTTCAGGTCGTTCGGTTGTGAGAGTCATCGGAAAGACTGCGCCAGATGATCGAGCAACATCTGACATGGTTGGGCGCCTACGTACGGCTTTGGATGCCGAAGTGACCTCAGCCGATGTCGGTGGGCCGGCAGCTCAAAACCATGACCTCACGGATGTGCTGACTGGCAAAGCCCCGCTAGCAATTGGCATCATCATGGTTGTCGCGTTCATGTTGCTGCTTGTTGTGTTCCGCAGTTTGGCGATTGCGATTAGTTCAATCGTGTTGAACCTCATCAGTGTTGCGGCTGCATTCGGCTTTGCCACATTGGTGTTCCAGCATGGTTATGGTGCTGGACTGTTAGGAATAGAACATCAAGGGTTTGTCAATGCATGGGCACCTTTGTTCTTCTTTGCCTTGCTGTTCGGTTTGTCGATGGACTACCAGTTGTTCTTATTGGCAGCCATCCGCGAACGTTATGAAACAACTGGCGACACCCAGCGCGCCATTCGTGAGGGCATTGCCAAGACTGGTCGCCCCATCACGAATGCTGCACTTGTGATGATCGTGGTCTTTGTTGCCTTCGGTGTCACTGGACCAATTCCACCAACTGAACTCGGTGTGACATTGGCTCTTGCCGTTTTCCTCGATGCAACGGTTGTGCGAATGATGTTGGTGCCATCGTTGATGGGCCTCTTGGGTGAGCGCAACTGGTGGATCCCGAAGTGGCTCGACAAGCGTTTGCCGCATGTCAACTTTTCACACTGAGTGGGAAGTCTCTGAGTGAAAGCAATGGTGAGGTGGCGAGCAATCGTCACCTCACCATTTTTGTTTTACTTCTTGAGGTCTTTGAAAGCACTCTTGCTGTCGATGCCCGGATCTTTGGGCATTCCCAAAACTCGTTCGGCAACGATGTTGCGCATCACTTCGTCAGAGCCGCCGGCGATGCGACCGCCAGGTGTACCAAGAATCAATTGATTCCAAGCAAAGGTGCCCCATTCGCCACTATCGGCGATGAGCTTGGGTCCGAGCACCATTGACACGAAGTCTCCGAGGCGCATCATGTTGGCAGTGCCTGCCAGTTTGGCCATGCTCATTTCGGGTCCGGGCATCTGACCCGACTTGATCTTGTCCATGGCTCGTTGGTTGTTGTAACCCGCGACTTTGTTGTGAATGATGATCTTGGCGAGTTCATCACGTACGACGGGATCTTTGTCGAGTTCATAAAACTTGACCATCTCGATAACGCGCGTGAAAAAGCCTCCGCCTCCACCACCGGCACCGATTGCGGCACGCTCGTTCATGAGGGTTGTGAGTGCCACATTCCAGCCATTGTTGACATCGCCGAGTCGATGATCGTCACGAACACGAACTTCGGTGAAGAACACTTCATTGAAACTTGCTCCACCAGTCATCTGGCGCAACGGGCGAATTTCGACACCTGGCGCATGCATGTCAACAATGAAGCCAGTGAGTCCTTTGTGCTTGGGCATATCAAAATCGGTACGAGCAATGATTTCGCCGATGTCGCTGTAATGCGCGCCACTTGTCCAAACTTTCTGGCCGGTGATGATCCATTCGTCACCATCGCGTTCGGCTTTTGTGCTCAAGTTTGCGAGGTCACTACCAGCACCTGGTTCACTGAACAACTGACATCCAACGATGTCGCCGCGATACATCTTGTGTACATATAGGTCACGAGCGATATCTGAACCATGGTCAATGATGGTGGGGGCCACCATGCCGAGTCCGATGGTGAAGCAACTCTGGCTCGGGATTTCGTACTTTGATTCAAGTGCGTCATAAGCCCGCGAGTAGGCAATCGGCAAACCACGGCCACCGTATTGTGCTGGGCCAAAGATGTAACCAAAGCCTGCGTCAAACTTCTTGCGGCGCCATGCGCACGCTTCAGCGACATCGAGCTTTTCTGACTCGCGATCTTTTTCTTCAAACATCGCGACCTTGTCGGCCCCTTCGCCCCAGACGAATTTCTTTTCAGCCTCTTTACGTGGGGCATTGGCCTCTAAAAAGGCGAGGGCATCGGCTTGGAATTGCTCGAGAGTGGGTTGAGACATGTTCGGGTGCTCCTGTGTGACAAGTGAAATGACCGACGAAAATAGAGACAGTGCTGTGACCGTACCGCATGCGAACTAAGGTTGTCATATGGGTCAACCTGTTGTCGTCGTTGAAAAGCAAAGTCGTCGCCCTGGAGTTGTCTGGTTTGAGGCGAATCGCAGTTTGTCGGGTATGGGTCACGAGAGTTTCTTGTCATCTGACACCAATGCGCACGCTGTTTCGTCAATCACCCCGTCGGCTGAATTAGCCCGACGCCTCTTCGCCACCGGTCGTGTGACTGGCGTTCACGTGTACCAAAACATGATCACTGTTGATCTCGCAAAGGGCTTTGACTCTGAGGGTTTGCAGGACATTGTGCGCGATTTGTATCAATACTGGAAGCCAGGCATGGTTCCGCCAGCATTTGAAGACTTGGTGGCCGCTGAAGAAGCGCCGGCCGCAAGCAGTGCGCCTTCTGAAGGCGGAGTGGTGATTGACAGCCGTGTGCCAGCACATCTGATTGAACGCAGCCGGGCGGCTCGCGCCAGGTTGACCGGTCAATAGAGCCAAAAGTCCCGAAATTTGGGCATATTAGTGACGGCATAACCTCGCACGTGTGGTGATGCGCATTTAGCCTGTCGCTGTGGACCCAGATGTATTGACTCTTGACGAAGCCAAAGAGATTCTTGGTGTCAGCTACATGACTGCGTATCGCTACGTGAAGAGCCGTCGATTAGAGGGCTATCAGGTCGGCGGTGTGTGGCACATCCCGCGGCAAGCGTTGCAAGATTTTCAAGCCGAGAAGAAGCAACCGAAGAAATGCACCGCCGCCTCTGGAGATTCGCGACGAACGACGAACTACGGAATTGAACTTGAACGCTGTTTTGTGGCGGGTGACCCGAATGGGGCGTGGGAAGTTTTGAAGCGGGCGATTGATTCTGGTGCCGATGTCGAACGGGTGTATCTCGAAATTTTGTCGCCGGCCATGTCATCGATCGGTGCTCGTTGGGCCGCTGGCGAACTGGATATCTCGGTCGAACATCAAGCCAGTGCGATTACGTCCCGTTTAATTGGACAATTAAGCCCGCGGTGTTTCAAGCGGGGTCGTCGACGAGGTCAGATTTTGATTGGCGGACCATCCGGAGAACGCCATGTTTTGGCTTTGGCCATGTTGGGTGATTTGCTGCGCTTGAAGGGCTGGGAAGTGTTTGACCTTGGTGGCGACACCCCGGCTGAATCATTTGTGCATGCCGCTGGCAAGATGCCCGACTTGGTTGCGGTCGGCGTCAGCGTGACCTCTCTTGAATCAGAAGCCTCAGCCACGGCGACTGTTGCAGCGTTGCGGGCGGCCATTGGGCCTCATGTCCCCGTCGTACTTGGCGGAGGCGGCATTCGGGACGAGGAGCACGCCCATGGCCTTGGGGCTGACCACTTCGCTCAAGGCGCTCGGGGATTCATCGAGTTCCTCGATCAGCTGAAGAACAAGCCCACCTGAAACTTACGAACACCTGTTCGGTATAGTCGGGGGCATGTCGCAGGTTCGTGTCTCATCGTTGCCACATTCGTTATCTCGTCCGTTATCTGAAACACCCTTGGCTCGCGAGCGTCTGTTGCCGGTACATCAGGCTCTTGCTCCGCTCTTTGGGCTGGCGTCCGGCGACCTAGCGCCTTTGGCGTTGACGCGTGGCCACACGGTGTCTTGTATGGGTTCGGCGGCAATGTCATGTGCACTAGCCGTCTTGGTGGCTCCAACCCAAGCAGGTTCATGGGCTGGGGTTGTTGGTCTACCGAGTTGTGGAGTGCAGGCCGCGGCCGACTTAGGTGTGTGTCTTGAACGCACAGTTTTTGTAGCCGACCCAACAAATGGTTCGCGAGCATCTAGTCAGCAGGCCGATGCGGCTGCGGTGTTATCGGCTTTGGTTGATGGAGTCGATGTGCTGTTACTTGCACATCATGTTGTGAATTCGCTGTCACCATCGTTATTGCGGCGTTTGCAAACACGCGTGCAATCGCGCGGTGGTGTGTTGGTTGTTGTGGGTGAAACAAATTCGTTGACGAGTTCGCTGTCGGCCGATCTTCGACTGACAGCGACAACGCAGCAATGGCAAGGTGTTGGTCTTGGCTATGGACATCTGCAACGGAGACAAGTGTTGTTGCAACTTGATGGTCGCCGACGAGCGCGCACGACCGAGCATCGGGTGTGGTTGCCCGATCATCAGGGGCAACTGAGTTCGGTTGAAACAACGACAGCAGACAACACAGGTGTTGTTATTCCATTACGTCGCGTTGGGTAATTGATGGCATCTGTTCAACCACCGCGATGTGCGGTTCTGCATACCCCGGCGTGGCCAATCACTGCGGCAATCTTGCACGAACCCGAAGCTTTTGGGCCAACACAACCGCTTGCTGTTTTTCACGCCCAGAGAGTGTTGTCATGTTCGCCACTGGCTTGGCGTGAAGGGGTTCGCCCCGGACAACGTCGCCGACAAGCTCAGGGTGCGTGTCCACATTTGGTGATCGTCCCGTATAACAGCGATCGTGACGCACGCATGTACGAACCACTCGTGCAATCAATCGGCACCTTGGTCCCGTTGATTGATGTTGAAAATCCTGGTTCGTTGTTGTTGGCTACGCGCGGGCCGTCACGTTATGTCGGTGGTGATGATGCATTAGCGGTTCGTCTGTTGGCATTAGCTCGAGAAGGTTTATCTCACGCAAGTCACGGTCTTGATGTTGATGAGGTCATGACTGCTGGCGGGGGTCTGGGTGTTGGCATTGCTGACGGTCGCGTTGCTGCAACATTGGCGGCTCGTTCATCGTCACGTCGGGGCGAACCTGTCGTCATTCAGCCTGGTGTGCAAGCGACTGCTGAATTTTTGGCACCGTATGCGGTGAAAGTTTTGACTGCAGTTGCCGGATGTTCTCCAGACTTAGTTGATCTACTTGAAAGACTTGGTTTGCGACAACTTGGTGATATCGCGCGTTTGTCGGTGACCGACCTAGTGGGGCGATTCGGTGCGATTGGCGAAACTCTGCATCGCTTGGCAAGCGGCACTGATGACACTCCACCATCAACGATTCCGCCGCCGCCCGACTTAATGATGGCTCGAGTCTTTGATGACCCGTTATCGCAACTCGACATGTTGGTCTTCGCCGCTAAAGCACTCACCGATGAATTGGGCGGTTACTTTCATGAGCGGGGCCAGGTATGTACACGCGTGCAAGTTGAAGCCGAGAGTGAACATGGTGAAAGTTCACAACGAGTGTGGTATCGAGCCGAAGGAATGCGTTCGTCTACTTTGCTTGATCGAGTGCGTTGGCAACTTGATGGTTGGATCAATGGAGCCGAACCACCAACTGCTGGTGTCACCTTGTTGCGGCTCACGCCGATGGACATTCGCTCAGATGCCGGAACGCAAGCTGGTTTTTGGGGCGGGCGGTCAGAAGCCGACGACAATGCAACGCGGGCGATCACGCGGGTTATTGGTTTGTTGGGTCCACAAAGTGTCACGGTTGCTTCGTGGCGAGGTGGGCGTGACCCGCGTGAGGTGTACGAGATGATGTGTTATGCCGATATCGGCAGTGCCGATTCTGGAGGCGTTGGTCAACAGTTAGTTCTGCGCCCCGACGATGATGCCGACGCCGCAGAGTGGCCCGGTGCATTACCAGCGCCGGCTCCTGCCGTTGTACATCATGAACCATTGTTGATCGAAGTGATTGATGCGTATGGTCGTGGGGTTGCAGTAAATGGTCGTGGGCTGGTGAGTGCGGCACCGACAACTTTGGTGCAACACGGAAGATCACGACGCATTGTGGCGTGGGCCGGTCCGTGGCCCGTTGATGAACGTTGGTGGGATCAACGAGCGCGTCGGGCTGCTCGATTTCAGTTAGTGATCGAACAACCCGACGGGCAGTGTGCGTATCTTGCTGAAGTGGCGGCCGGTAAGTGGTGGCTGACCGCCGAGTATTCGTGACGAATTATGCAGTGTGTGATTCAAGCAAACGCGATGAAGCAAGATCGTGCTTTGCTAATTGCAACAGATCATCGCCCAAGCGGAATCCAATTCCTCGAACGGTGTGCATAAAACGCAACTCAGGTGCACGTTCGGTGAGCTTGCGACGCAAGTTAGACAAGTGAACATCAACAACATGGGTGTCACCAACCCAGTGTGGTCCCCAGACGCTTTCAAGAAGTTCAACACGACTGCACACTTCAAGTGGTCGCAGGCATAGTTGTGAGAACAGATCGAATTCAAGACGAGTCGCGGTGATCGGATAGCGATTGACACGAATCTCGCGCCGGCCAAGATCGATATCGAGTGGGCCGAAGTAGAGGTTCTTGGGCTGACCATGAGTGGTGATCGCTTGAGTGAACTGCTGCGAACGACGCATCAATGCCTGGCAACGTACGGCAACTTCATCGGGTGAGACTTCAGTGGGTAGAGCATGGTCGGCGCCATTGCGCAGCACGGTCATGCGCTGATCATCAGAGTTGGCTCCAACAACGATGATGTAGATCTCGGGGCAACGCCGCACTTGCATCATGAGGTTGTTGGGGAGCGGGTAGGCGTCGCGGGCATCGATCACAATGAGGTCGGGGCTAAACGAGCGAAGTATGACTTCGGCGGCCGTGTGATCGTTGGTTGAACGTACGAGGTAACCAATGCGTTGCAGAGCGGCTTCGACCGAACGGCGGTCGGAGTTGTGGATCAGGGTCACCAAAACCCGAGGGGATGATTCGCCTTCGGGGTGTTGTTCGACCACTCCGGCCTGAGTGGGGCGGAGGGTTGATCCGGTTGATCCGGGGAAGTGGGTCTCTATGAGTGTCATGACAGTTATCGCCTTTATCGGTAGGTAGTGCTCAGAACTTGAGAACTATTTGTTGTCATGGGTAGTGAGTAATTAACAGACGACACGTTGCACTTTTTGGAGAGGTTTGTTTGTCTTCGCTGAAACTTTCTGATGAGCCCCAGATAAATCGGTGATTGGTGGGCAAATCGGGTTCGTTGACCCACCGTTTGATGGTTGACTAGGGGTGCTTTCACTACTGAGACCGATCATGAACACCCCATCGAACACTTCGCCAAATCACGAACCATCAGACCTTCAGCCCGAGACTTTGGCGATTAGTGCGGGTCGCCCCGACGATCAGATCTCGATGGCTCCGGTCATGTTCGCTTCAACGACCTACGAGATGGGTTCGCTTGAAGAGGGTCGCAAGATGGCCCACTCAACTAAAGCAGGCAAGTTTTACGGCCGCCATGGTAATCCCACAGTTCAAGCTTTCGAAAGTGCAGTCGCCGAACTTGAAGGTGCTGAAGCAGCCCGTGCATATGCATCTGGAATGGGTGCAATTGCTGGTGTCATTCTTGGTTTGTGCTCGAAGGGCGATCACATCGTTGCGCAAAAGCAGTTGTATGGCGGCACGATGCAGTTACTCGCTGGTGTGTGTCCGCGATTCGGCATCGATGTCACATTTGTTGATGGCACGAAGTTCGGTGCATTTGCTGAAGCAGTGATTCCTGGTCGAACGATGATGGTGTTTGCTGAAACACCAGCAAACCCATTGCTCGACATCGTTGATCTTGATGACCTGGGTTCGATCAAAGGCCCAATAACTGTTGTGGATTCGACGTTGTCTACACCGCTTGGCTCACGTCCGCTTGATCATGGTGTGAATTTGGTTTTGCACTCAGCAACCAAAGCAATGGCTGGCCACAACGATGCAACTCTTGGTGTTGTCGCTGGTGAACGTGATCTCATTGATGCGTTGTGGGGCTTTGCAGTTCTGCAAGGTGCATGTGCATCGCCGTTTGATGCATTGAACGGTTTGCGTGGTTTGCGCACACTTGGTCCACGTTTGCGTCAACAAGGTGCGAACGCTGTCGCAATCGGTCGTGCACTTGAAGCGCACCCAGCAGTTCTTTCGGTGCGTCATCCGGGACTTGAGTCGCATCCGCAGTTTGAATTGGCTTTGCGTCAGTACCGCATGCACGGTGGCGTGTTGTCGTTTGAATTGACAGGTGGCCTAGATGCCGGTGCCAAGTTCGTGCGGTCGGTGAAGTTGTGTCATGCCGCAACGTCGATGGGTGGCCCCGAAACTTTGGTGACGCACCCGGCCTCGACGACTCACGCCGGCATGACCCCTGAAGAACTTGCCGACAGCGGGATTACTCCCGGAACCGTGCGGATGAGCTGTGGGCTCGAGCACCCCGACGATCTGATCGCCGACATCACACAGGCCCTCGCCTAAATCACCCGCTCAAACACTGCTCTTGGCATACGAACATATGTTCGCTAGCCTGTCGACATGGGGTTGACATGGGGAATGCAGGGACCAACCACCTGGTCTGAACTGGAGGCTCGTCTATCGGGGCGAAAACCCCAGTTATCGACTCAGTCTTCGCCCCAATCTTCGTCGCCGTCGGTCGTTCGGCCAGTTGTCGTCCCAGAGCCCGATCGCACGCCTACCGGCGGCACGCCTCGACCCATCGTGCAGTACGCCGAACTGCACTGCCATTCAAACTTTTCGTTTCTCGACGGGGCGTCGCATCCAGAAGAGTTAGCCGAAGAGGCGCATCGGTTGGGTCTGACTGCTTTGGCAGTCACCGATCACAACGGACTGTATGGCGTGGTGCGTTTTGCTGAAGCGGCGCGCGTGGTGGGCTTGCCGACAGTGTTCGGTAGCGAAATCACTGTTCAATCACCTGTTGGTCCGCAACACCTTGTTGTGTTGGCCGATGGCACCGCTGGCTACGCGCGTTTGGCACGAGCGTTGAGTTTGGCGCAGTTGGCCGGCAGTAAAGGTGACCCGCGTTGCACGATGCCCGATCTTGCTGACGTAGGTGCAGGGCATTGGTGGGTGATGACGGGTTGTCGACAAGGTGCCGTACCTTCGGCATTGGTTGATCATGGTCCGAGTGCGGCATTACGTGAACTGCAAAAACTGATCACTGCTTTTGGTCGAGACCGAGTGTTAGTTGAACTGTGGGATCACGGTGACCCACTTGATACGGCGCGCAACGATGCAATGGCTGAACTAGCGGCACGCGCTGATGTGCAGTGCATTGCCACAAACAATGTTCATTACGCAACACCATCGGCGCGACGATTAGCGACGGCAATCGCTGCGGTAAATCAACGGTGCAGTCTTGATGAGATAGATCAATGTTTGCCGGCCGCGGCAACAGCACATTTGCGAAGTGGTGCCGAACAAGCACGGCGATTCGCGCGCTATCCGGGTGTTGTTGATTTGGCGGCCGAGATTGGTCGTGCTGCAGCATTTGACTTATCGCTCGTAGCACCAAAGTTGCCACCGTATCCGTGTCCTGATGGTTTGACTGAAATGCAATTTTTGCGACGACTCACCGAAGAGGGTGCACGACGTCGGTATGGAGAACGTCCGCAAAGTGGGGAAGACCTGAGCATTCGCGCCCGGGCGTGGAAAACAATTGATCATGAACTTGAAGTTGTTGAATTGCTCGGGTTTGCGGGCTATTTCTTGGTGGTGTGGGACATTGTGCAGTTCTGCAATGACTCCGACATTTTTTGTCAGGGTCGCGGAAGTGCAGCCAATAGCGCGGTGTGTTATTCGCTCGGCATCACTAAAGCCGATGCGGTGTCATTGGGATTGTTGTTTGAACGTTTCTTGTCGCCCGATCGTGATGGACCACCTGATATCGATCTTGATATTGAGAGCGGTCGTCGTGAAGAAGTCATTCAATATGTTTTCAATCGCTACGGGCGTCACCACACTGCGCAAGTAGCCAACGTGATTACGTATCGTGCGCGTTCGGCTGTGCGCGATATGGCGCGGGCTCTTGGGTATGCGCCGGGTCAACAAGATGCGTGGTCAAAGCAAATGGATATGTGGCGCAATGTGGCGGCAAACTCTCCGGAAAAAACCCCCGAGGGTCGTATTGACCAGGCAATTCCGTCGTTGGTTTTAGAACTTGCTGCCGAGATTGAAGATGCGCCGCGTCATCTTGGTATTCACTCGGGTGGAATGGTGATTTGCGATCGTCCAGTGATTGAAGTGTGTCCCGTTGAATGGGGGCGCATGAAAGATCGCAGTGTTCTGCAATGGGATAAAGACGATTGTGCAGCGGCTGGATTAGTGAAGTTTGACTTGTTGGGTCTTGGAATGTTGTCGGCATTGCATGGTGCAGTTGATTTAGTGAAACGCCATAAAGGTGTCATAATCGATCTAGCGACGCTGCCACAAGATGATGATGTGTACGCAATGTTGTGTCGAGCCGACACGGTTGGTGTTTTCCAAATTGAATCGCGTGCACAAATGGCAACATTGCCACGGCTTAAGCCCCGACGTTTCTATGACTTGGTTGTTGAGGTAGCGCTCATTCGGCCAGGACCGATTCAAGGTGGTTCGGTGCATCCCTATATTCGCCGACGTAATGGTCAAGAACCCATTACGTATTTGCATCCATTACTCGAAAATAGCTTGGGCAAAACCTTGGGTATTCCGTTGTTTCAAGAACAACTGATGCAGATGGCGATTGATGTTGCTGGGTTCTCGGCTTCTGAAGCTGATCAGTTGCGACAAGCGATGGGTTCAAAGCGCAGCCAGAAACGTATGCAGTTATTGCGACAACGTTTGTATGAGGGCATGGCCGAACGCGGAATTGTTGGCGATATCGCCGATGAGATTTTTGACAAGATGGCGGCCTTTGCCAATTACGGATTTCCTGAAAGTCATTCGGTGTCGTTTGCCTACTTGGTGTATTCGTCATCGTGGCTGAAGTTGTATGAGCCCGCAGCTTTTTACGCGGGGCTTTTGAATGCGCAGCCCATGGGTTTTTGGAGTCCACATTCGTTGGCGCAAGATGCGCGCCGACACGGAGTGGTGGTGCGCACGCCAGACCTGCTGGCATCTGGTGCGCAGGCAACTCTTGAAGAGTGCGCCGAAAGCCACGGTGGCTTCGCAGTGCGTTTAGGGCTGAGCGCGATTCGCGGAATTGGTTCGGGGCTTGCACAGCAGATTGAAGATGAACGAGTGCTGCGCGGTGATTATGTTGACGCCGAAGATTTGGTGCGTCGGGTTGATGAGTTAACACTTCCGCAACTTGAGGCCATGGCAACGGGCGGAATTTTCACGGAATGTTTTGGGCTTGAACGGCGTGAGGCATTGTGGGCAGTTGGTGCGGCAGCGCAGTCGCGACGTGATCGATTGCCGGGGTTGGCGACAGGAACACAGGCCCCGATGTTGCCAGGTATGGAACCACTCGAAGTTGCGGTTGCCGATTTATGGGCGACGGGTGTGTCGCCCAATGGACATCCGACAACATTTTTACGTGAACAACTTGATGCATATGGCGTGGTGCCTGCTGATCAATTGTTGACGACTGAACAAACCAAAGTATGGGTTGCGGGAACAGTGACGCATCGCCAACGACCAGCAACTGCTCAGGGAACAACATTTATCAGCCTTGAAGATGAAACTGGTTTGATGAATGTGGTGGTGTCGGTGGGGTGCTGGAAACGGTTTCGGCCAGTGGCTCGCGGTGCGGGAGCGTTGTTAGTGCGAGGTCGTCTGCAGCGCTATGAAGGTGTGGTGAATATCGTGGCCGAACACATTGCACCACTTTCGGTCGCGGCTCAGGTGACCGCCCGAAACTTTAGATAACCCTGTGCTTCTGCACCAGAATCACGAAGTTATTTGGCTGATGAAGGTGATGTTGTGGCGGCAACGAGGCCGAGTGCGATGAATACGGTTCCGGCAACGTAGCGCTGCACAAAAGGCAAGGTGCGTCCGCTCAACAACTTGGCGCGCAAGGCACTCGCTGTCAGTGCATACATGCCATCGGTAACGCAACCAATCAGTACGAACGTTGTTCCGAGAACTAGTGCCTGCGACCAGGCGGCGCCTTTATCGGCATCAATGAATTGCGGAAGATACGACACGAAAAACAACGCGACTTTCGGATTCAAAGTATTGACGATGATTCCTTGAGTGAATGAGCGACGCAAAGTTGTTGTTGTTGCCTCATTTTCAATATCGGTTGGCTTGCGTAACAGCGTTCGAATGCCCACAAAAATGAGATAGCCAACACCGAGCCACTTCACCACATTGAATGCGGTTGCTGATGTTGCGAGCACTGCTGAAAGTCCAACCGATGCAGCAATGACGTGCACGAAGTTGCCAAGCTCGAGGCCGGCTACTGCAGCCAAACCAACTTCACGACCATCAGACACGCTGCGGTTGAGGACGTAGATGACAGCTGGTCCTGGAATGAGCAGTAGTGCAACTGATGCAATCGCGAAAGTGACTATTGACTGCAGGTCGGGCACAAGGAAACTCTAGACCTCAACGTTGATGGGCGACGAAGGAATTCGGTCATCAATGATGTTCATCGCGTGAGCATGTAGCCCGCTGGGAGCAAAGGTGGTGTGTGCTGCCGCAATTTCGTCGATATGCCACCAGCGCAATTCAAAAAGGTATTCGGCATTGAGGGTGTCCCAATCAAGAGAAGGCTGTGGCTCAAACACTTGTGGCACTCGCACAAGATGGATGTGTTCACGTTGACCGTCCCATCGGCCGTCGATGAAGGGAATGCGATGTTCGCGAGTCCAGATGTGGGGACCGATGTCTGGGTTGTGCAATCCGACTTCTTCAATGAGTTCACGGCGCAGTGCCGACACGTGGTCTTCGCCGTCGTCGAGCCCTCCACCTGGAAGAGCCCAGCGGGTGCCGGCGGGAAATTCGAAGCGCACCAACAAGATGTGTTGGGTTGGGGTGAGTAGCAGAGCACGTGCTGCTGGTCGAATACGCAACTCTGAGTTTTGGTCGGCCTCAGTCGGATGGTTGCTCATTGAGCCCATCGTTCATCATGCGGTACATCTCGTAGATCGACTTACAGTCTTCACACATCGGTAATTTCTTGGGGTCACGTGAAGGGACCCAGACATGACCACACAGAGCTTCTAGGGGAGTGCCGTAAATGCGGGCCTCCATCACTTTGGCTTGCGCACTTTCGCCAGGCTCAACTTTGACAATGTGGGCCACCGTAGGTTCGCCGGTTTGAGTGTTTTCATCGAGTCGAGTGTCGAGAATCGTCGAGCCTGCGGGGTGGGCGGTCATCGGGTCGTTTGAGGCCATGACATAAGTCAAGCAGACGCCTACACTCGGGGACATGCCGCTGTACGACTTCCGTTGCAAGACCTGCGAAACCACCTTTGAAGTGCGCCGTCAGATGGCCGAGGCCAGCGACCCCGCAACGTGCCCGCAAGGCCACGAGAATGCGGTGCGACTTTTGTCAGTGTTTGCCTCGGTTGGTGCGTCATCGGTTTCGGTCGCTCCAGCTCCTGCACCACGTTCGGGCGGTGGATGCGGTTCGGGTTGTGGCTGCGCCCATTGATGTGTGGACGGTCTGATTTGCTCACACTGAAAATGGTGGACGACGAGCGGGTTGCCCCATTCGTGATGTAGGTTGAAATTAATGGCTTCTTGGATTGTGAACCTGATTATCGCTGGCTCAGCGATTGGTATCGGTGCGATCGGAACGCGTGTCATCGGAGAAGCTTCAAAAGCGAAGCCGATCCCGGTGAAGGTCCGCAAACCTCGCCAACGTTAAGCCGTGGCAATTTATGTAGATGAATGCCGCTGGTTGCACAAAGAGCGCCATTGGTGTCACATGGTGAGCGATGTCAGCCTTGATGAGTTGCATGCATTTGCTGCAACGTTAGAAATTCCTCAACGTGGGTTTCATCGCGACCATTACGACTTGCCCGAGACGTATCGCGAGCAGGCAATCGCATTGGGTGCCGTTGAAGTGACAAGTCGCGAACTATTGCGCCGTATGCGTGCGGCTGGACTGCGCGTTCGGAAGAGTCGTGACACTTCAGTTCGGCCAGTTGGTTGAGCGACCGAATTCAGTAGGGATGCTGCGCGCATTGCGCTTGGTGACAATGAACCAATCACTGAGTTGAACCCCTTGGCTATCTAGCCAAGCTGATGTGAGGTCGAATTCGTAGATGTCGTTTTCATCAAGGACGTCATGCTCGCGATACGAATACACAATGACATTGGGGGTTTCGTGGTGATCAAGCGAAAGGGCGAGTATCTGCCGAATGCTGTCGAGGTAGTGAGCCCCGTTTTCAAAGAGCAAGACTCCATGACCGATTGATTGGTGATCAAGTGGAACGACGGCGATGTCACCAGCGCTGCTGGTGGCTTGTAGCGCTTGGCCAAGTACCGCAGCAACAGAAGATGATGTAATGGGGTCGACTCCACAAGCGGGAATCGGGCGATCGGGTTGATTGTGCGGTGTGGTCACTGAAGACCTCCAGGTCATGACCAAGCAATAGGGGCTTGGTGATGGGACGAGGGGAAGTCGTGAGAAGACGATAGGGAAGGGGTGTTGCAGGCTTAGCCGACGACGATGACACTGGCGACAACGCTGCCGATGATGGCAATCACGGGCACTGCGTAGCCCAACCATGACGGTTGTTTTTGATGCGGCGGTGGCAACATGATGCTGCCGCAGACTGCACCCATCACAATTCCGCCGATGTGACCGCCGATTGAAATGCCGGGGATGGTGAAGGTGAGCAACAAGTTGATCAGCAACGTGGCACCAAGCCCAGTTTGGAAAATACTGACTCCGCGCCGTTGCATACCAATGGCTGCTGCGCCCATCAATCCGAATACGGCTCCAGAGGCACCGCCGTGCAAACCGTTACTACTGCCTTCGATGACAAGAACTCCGAGTGATCCACCCAATAAACAGGCGAAGTACAACAGGCCAAATCGCACACGACCGAGTGGTGCTTCGAGAAGCTTTCCTAGTTGGAAAAGTAAATACATATTCATGGCGATATGCAAAATTCCGAAATGCAAAAAGCCCGATGTGATGAGTCGATACCACTCATGTGTGTCGGGTAGGTCGATTGGATTGAGGCCCAAGTCGTTTTCACGTGAAGACGCACTGCTTCCAAAACCGGCACTGCTGGTGTCGCCGATCAGTACCCATACGAACACAGCGATATTGATCGCCATGATGGCTCGCGTGACAAGTTCGTGTTGCGTTGCATTCCAGTCTTTCGCTCGAACTGTTGCGGCTGGTCGAGAGGCCTTGATGCAATCGGGGCACTGACTACCGATGGTGACTGCTTGCAAACAATCACCGCACGCCGGTCGTCCGCATCGGGTGCATGAACGACCCGTCGGCATATTGGGGTGGCGGTAACAGCGCGGCAGAACTGGGGGAGCGAAATCAGACATAGTGACTAAGTCAGACGGTAGTGGCTGAAGTACCAAATGCTGTGGCAGCAACGGGTCGGCCGATGCGATAACCCTGCACTAAATCACAACCGAGCAAGCGCAGTCGCTCAATTTGAGCGTCGGTTGTGACCCATTCGGCGATCACGGCCATATTGAGACTGTGCGCTAATTGCACGATTCCGCGCACGATGGGGTCGTCGGTTTCGTCTTCACCGAGGGCACGCACAAATGATCCATCAAGTTTGAGGTAGTCGGCAGGACACGAACGTAGATGCGAAAGCGACGAGTAGCCAGTGCCGAAATCATCGATAGACAAGCGAACTCCGAAGCGCTTCATTGATTGCAAGGTACGCAAAGTGTTTGAGGTGTCTTTCATCAGCATTTTCTCGTCGAACTCGAGCGCCAAGTGTTGTGGCTGTAAGTCAAAGTCTTTGATAGCGGCCAACGTGCGTTCAACAAATCGAGTGTCGCCAACCTGGCGCGGCGAAACATTCACGTGAACAATGAATTGGCGATCAATGCGTTTGTCGTTGAGCCACATGCGCATATCAGAACACGCTTGACGAATGACCCATTCACCGATGGGGACGATTGCGCCCGATTCTTCTGCAAGGTCAACGAACGATGACGGAGTTAACAATCCAAGGGTTGGATGACGCCAACGCAATAGTGCTTCTGCGCCAACGATCTTGTTTGAATGCGGAGACATGACCGGTTGATACACGAGATGAAGTTCGTTGTTCGCGAGTGCCTGTTCGAGTGAAGCCGACAATGTGGCGCGCTCTTTGGCAGAGTTGCGCATGTTGTTGCTGTATAACTCGCAGCGTGAACGACCGCGCATTTTGGCGTGATACATCGCGGTGTCGGCGTTACGCATCAGGGCGACCGCGGCATCAACAAGTGCTGGTTCGTCAATTTCGCCACGTGTCATCGCGACGCCGAGGCTTGCACCAGTCACGACTTCAATTCCTTGCAGTAAAACGCGACCAGTAATTGAGGTTCGTACACGTTCGGCGAGGTCCATGGCGGCTTCTTCGTCGGTGAGTCCTTCACACAGAATGACAAACTCGTCTCCACCAATTCGGGCCACGATGTCACCGGGGCGAGTGGCCGAAACTAAACGACGACCAATATTTGTGATGAGAGCATCGCCATTTTCGTGACCAAGACTGTCGTTGATGTCCTTTAACTTGTCAACATCCAAAAAGATCACGGAGACGGTTGAGGTTGTTGATCGGGCGCGCTCAATCGCCTCAGACAATTTACGAATGAACAACGTGCGATTAGGAAGACCAGTTAATGCGTCATGAGTTGCGAGGTGGGCCAGCTCGGCCTGTAGTCGCAAGGAAGAACTGATATCGCGGGCCAACATTGTGATGCGGTTGTTGGCGCAAACGACTTGCACATCAAAAGTATGAAGTTCGTTATCAGAACCGCGTAATCCAACTTCGCCGCGCCATGACGAATCGGGAGTGGACAAAATTTCACGAGGCATTTGATCGCGCACCGAAACAGCCATTTGATCAAAGTGACTGGCAGCGGCATTGAGGTGCAGTACAACGCCGTTCATGTCGGTGATGATCGTCGGATCTTCTGAAGATTCAAGGAGTGCGAGTAGTTGACCCGATTCGTGTGAGAACAACTGCTGATGGTTGGGCATGGCAATAACAACACCCGAATAGCCAGTGATTGAGCCGTCGGCGTCAAGGAGTGGGTTTGCGAGAAAGCGAACGGTTGTGTCTTGCCCATCGATGGTGGGGACGTTGACTTCGATATCGATTGGTCGAGAAGAATCAATGGTGTGCCGCCAAGCCGATTCAGCTTTTGATCGGTCGTCGGCGTGGGCGTTGGCCCATGGTGCTCGACCAACTGGAACTGGTCCACCTGCCAATGCGAGTTCACGAAATCGCGAATCGGCCGAGGTGAGTCGGCCTGATGCGTCGGTCGTGAAGAGTCCGATCTGGGTGATTGGCGTGGACGAACTGATGATTCAGTTTGGCAGATTGTGGTGACCTCAACGCGGAGGGTGGTCATCCTGTTCAAATTCACCCACTTTGGAATATGGCTGCCGCCTAGCGGCAACTATCTTCCAAAGTGGTGGGAAAAGGTCAGTTGGTTAGGGGGCGGGGGTGTCGAAGGTGGCGTCGCCTTCGACAGGCAGCGTCGTCGTCATGATCGACTCATTCTGATTTCCAGCCGGGATCTTCATATCTCGCCCGTCATCAGAACAGGCACCGAGGATGAAAAGTACGGGAATTACGGCGAGAGGGAGCAGTCGGTGTGTCATCGCTCTCAACTTTACGGTGGCTGAGCGACCAAGGGGTGCAACTAACCTGAGATCGATGTTTGAGGCCCCGGAGAGTCCGTTGTGCGTGTTGACAATTCATGCGCATCCCGACGACGAGGCGTCAAAGGGAGCACCAACTCTGGCCAAATATCACGATCTGGGAGTCCGCACCGTTTTGGTGTGCTGTACCGGCGGCGAAGAGGGCGATCTGCAGAATCCGGCGCTCCGAAATGAGGGCGGCCCATTTCACGGGATGACGCCCGAGGAAGAGAAACAGCATTTGGTTCGCATTCGGCCAGTCGAGCTTGCGAAGTCGGCACAAATCATCGGGTTCGATCAAGTCATCATGTTGGGGTATCGCGATTCGGGAATGGCTGATTCTCCTCCTAATGAGAACCCCGGTTGTTTTCATCAGGCGTCACTTGACGAGGCCGTGGGTCGATTGGTTTCAATCATTCGTCGCGAGCGACCGCAAGTGATCATCACGTATGGCGACGATCAACGCGGTTATCCGCATCCCGATCACTTAAAGGTTCACGACATTTCGGTTCCTGCTTTTGAAAGAGCGGGAGATGCCATGTGGTATCCATGGGCTGGAGAGCCATGGCAGCCGCTCAAGATGTATTACTCGGTGTGGTCGCGCACACGACTCATTGCAGTACACGAAGCAATGTTGGCCAAACTCGGTAAATCGCCGTACGACGACAAATGGTTGAATCGTCCAGGTCAAGACGAACGGATTACAACGCGTATTGATGTTGCGTCGCATATGTCGGCACGATCGGGTGCCCTGCGAGCGCATGCGACCCAGGTTGATCCCAATGAACCGTGGTGGTTTGGGCTTGATGACGCAGAGTTGGCGGCAGCGTACCCGTTTGAAGATTGGGTGTTGGCAAAGTCGGCAGTTGGCGCCCCCGCTGCTGAAGAAGTTGAAATTGATTTATTTGCCGGAATCAAAGAAGTCATTGCGCTTGAACCTGGTCAACGCATTCCGGCTCGTCTCACAAGTCCAGCGTTAGTTGAATCAGCAGTTGAGGAGATGGCATGAGCGACAGTCGCACTATTCAATTTCGATTGGTGATGGGCAAGGGTGACGAACGCGTATCGGGTCCCGATGATGCAGACACTGTGGCGACGATTGCCAAAGCCGACGCGACAATGGATTTATCGGTGGCCTTCATGAAGAGCAAACTCAAGATCACTGGTGCTACTGGTCCGCTCTTTGATGCGCTGTCAAGCGGTGAAGCAGCGGCAACAATTGCTCGGTTATTGAACGAGGGCTAAAAAGACTAAAAAGCTATGAAGCTTTAGTTGGCTTGACGCATTGCCGCGCGTAACTCGCGATAGCCAATGACGATTGCATCTTGCTCTTGCAACAAGTCGGTGACCGTTGTGTCGTGCAACGCTAAATCAAGATCGTCAATCCACTCTTCTGCATGATCGGTGAGTGCACGAACTTCAGCGGTATCGATGCTTGGCTGAATGTGAATCTCGGTGACACCAGGTTGAAGATTGCGAATCGCGTTGTAGACACGCTCGCGACTACCGGCGCGCCAGTCGTGATCGAAGTGATCGGGGAAAACGACTCCTTCTTCAACGGCAAGTCGACGGAAGGGGAAGCCGGCTTGTTCCGCAGTCAACGTTGAAGGAAGTCGAATCGGTAACTGAAACTCGACAGCAAGTTCGAGATAGATATCAAAGAACTCGGGGCGCAATGTGATGACACTGAGGTGTGGCGCAAGGTGCGAAACATCAAAGCCCCAAATCGTGGCACGCTCAATTTGGGCGCGGCATTCGCGGAGAACTTCGGCCGGATCTGCGTGTTCCCATAGGTCGTCAACGTTGCGCGGGAAGCCACCATCG
>SXGQ01514659.1_pt1 | contig 24631 bp, 33 predicted proteins | sample 3178371 | NCBI WGS metagenome assembly SXGQ01 (sample SAMN11356859, study PRJNA531348) | freshwater metagenome | isolation source: freshwater sample F1-20 | place: China: Fuxian Lake, Yuxi | collected 2017-12-25 | reverse complement strand
TCCGCGCTTGCGGCGATGACGCGATGCACTGAAGCGGAGGCGAAGTATCTCAAGGGTTGCCGCACAAAAGAAAAGGTATCCAAGTGGATACCCGATGTCGCACGCATCGCAAGCGAGATCGCACCGATCATGCGCGGGCTACTCGTTCTGCAAGGTCACAGCGACCGCGCAAGCGACGGCATTGCCATCGCCAACGCATTCGCAGAGTCAATCAAGACCGAAGCCCGCAATGCCGACTGGCACAACACAGGACACACCGAGACGGCCGTGGCACTCGCCACTCGCCTGATTCAAGAACTCATTCAAACCAACAAGGAGCAACTATGAGCAACATTGAAACACGCAAGGCTGGCGCAGTCAAGGTAACCAAGAGAGAAGGCGAACTCGTCCCGGGCGAGCCGCTGGTGCTCGCAGGCGTGGCGGCGAATTGGAATAGGTACGACATGGGCAACACCTACGAGCGTCTTGAGCCGACTTGCTTTGACGAGTCGATCGCTGCCGACGGCGAAAAGATCGTGCTGTTGTGGAATCACGACACAGCCAAGCCGATGGGCCGCGTGAGCGCAGGCAACCTAGATGTGTTCGCCGATGAGGACGGCCTCGGATTTGAGTGCTCGCTTCCTGAAACGGATACGAGTGAGGAGGCGCATGCCTTGGTTGCTTCGGGCATTGTGACGCAATGTTCGTTCGGGTTCATTGCGCTTGCCGAAAAATACGAGCCGCCTGCGAAAGGCGAGACAAAGGGGACAAGAGTGATTCAGAAGGCTCGCCTTTTGGAAATCTCCGTTGTCACCTTTCCCGCGAACGAGGAAGGCACATATGTCGAGGCTCGCTCCGAGCAACCGAAACCCAAGAAGCGAAAGATCTATCTGCCTCCACAATTTTGATCTAGACCCCTTGCGAGCGAAAATCCGTTTGCGATAATGGGGTCATAACTGAATAGAGCCTCGACCGACGCTGCCTGACGGCGATCGATAACGAGAGCGGACTTCCGCGAACTCCCCGAGAGCACGCTGGCCCGATGCGTACTTAGACCTTCCGCATTTTGCTGCGTGTTTTCTTTTATACACGCAAGGAGTTTGAATGAACAACAAGAACCAACTCGACCGTGGCGGCGAAGAATACGGCCACCTTTTCAAGAATTATTTATTGCGTGGCGCTAAGGGCATGACCGACTCTGAATTGCGTGCTCTCAGCGAAACCAGTGGCGGCACTGTTTTATTCCCAACCATCTACTCCAACAAGTTTATGGAAGCGTTAGGCGAAGATCAAATCCTTGGGCAAGTGCAAAAGATGGTGATCAAGTCGTCCACCTTCTCAATTCCAATTTTGACACCAGTGGCGTTGCAAGGCGGGTTCAGTTTGCAAAAGAATCCTGGCGAAGCGGGCACGATCATTGATGCCACCACAGGATCGCAGACCACCGTGACCGTTCCAACGATTGCGCTACCGGGAACAACCACATCGGGATCGACAACATCGACGCTGGCTCTCAAGCGCATCAGCGTGATGGTGAAAGTGTCAAACGAGTTGCTCGAGGATTCGGTCGGGCAAGGCGACGCAAGCGTCGAAAGTTTCATTGTGCGGCAAGCGGCCGCAGATATTTCGACTCAAATCGTCAAGCAAATTCTGGTGGGCAATGCGACTGGAACACAGACCGCAGGAACCGCAAGTGCAGTCGGATCTGATTCTTGTCACGGCATCTACTCAACTTGCAGGCGATACAGTCGGCAATATCCGACGAGTGATTGGGGTGGCGGCATCAGCAGTACAGCGGTGCGTGACAGCATTCAGTCCATTTTGTTTGGCAACACAAACGCGCAAACATTCCCGACTCAGTATTTCAACAGAGCGACGCTGATTCTCAATTCTCAACTTGGTCGAACCACGGCCACCACTGGAGTTCAAGGAACACAAATCGTCTCAGCCGCAAATGCACAAGCGGCATTTGCATACGGCAGCGACCGCATAATATTTGGCGTGCCGTGGTGCTTGCAAGACATGAGCATCTCCAACACTGGCAATGCAGTAATCGCCAGCGGTCAAGAACCAATGGCAATCCTTGCGGATCTCACACGATATCTGTTTGTATCAAGCAGCGAAGGCGCAACAGTCACAAAACTAGGCGAAACATTTGCAGAAAGTAATCAGACAGCCCTGATTGTTTCCATGCGTTGCGCGGGCGTTCTCGCTGATGTGAAGGCTGCGATGGCTTACGGACTTTCTTAATGAATTATTTCACAGACATTCACCGTCGAGCGTGCGTGTCTGTTGCCTCAGCGTTGAGGTAATCGACTCTCGCTCGACACAACAAGAAGGATTTTTATCATGGCAAACGATAGTGGATACGCTTCACTGGTACAGAAAATGGGGGCGATTTACGCCGAAATGAAGAAGATGTGCGACGACGCTAACGATAGCGGCGAAGGCATGTCGGACGCTCTCGAGGCGAAGTACAGCGCGTTGAAGATGCAATACGCATCACTCACAGCGCAACGACAACGCAGCGATGAACTGATGAACATTGGCTCGGGCTTTAAAGCCGACGCTCCTGAGGCTGCGAAACAAGTTCGCAATATTCCTGGCGTTGAGAATGCAAGCAACAAGTCGGGTCGCAACACGGAAACAGCCGAGTACGGAAACGCTTGGGGTTCATACATTCGCTCCGGTGAATACACCAACCCGATGGAGATCCGCGCAATCAGCGAGGCTTCAGGCGGCACAGTGTTGCCACCACTCGAGTTTCACAATGCGATCACCACTCGTCTCAAGACGATGACCGCCATTAGACAGCTGGCAAAGGTTATTTCGATCGGGTCTTATGCGCGTGAATTTGCCGTGGATAACGCGGCAGGCAGTGCGACCTTTGCAACGGAAGGGGCCACAATCACGGAGACTGGTCAAACTTTTGACAAGATCACATTGACACCTAAGAAGTTGACCGCTCTCTTGAAGGTCTCGAATGAACTTGTTGAAGATGCCCCAGCGCGTGGCGCGGGATTCAGCATTGAGGCGATTCTCACCGAGTCTTTCGCTCGTCTGTTTGCTCAAGCGGAAGAAGCCGCGTTTGTTGGACCAACAGTCGTAACCAACGGTCCTGCAAATACTTTGCTGGGTACAGGCTCGGCGGCTACTACGATTGCCACTGGCAAGACGACTGCGACAAACAATGCAGTCACTGCCGCTGAAGTGATCGATTGGGTTTACTCACTCCCTCGTCAGTACCGCACGAATGCAAGCATCTTGGTTCACGATGCGACACTCGGCAAGTTGCGCCAACTCGGCACAGCTGGTGGAACTGTTTCATACTTCTGGCAAAATTCTGGCGCACTCGGTGAGCCAGATCGATTGATGGGCATTCCTGTCTACGCATCAGCCGCAATGCCAACCATTGCGACAACTGCAAAGATCGGCGTGATCGGCGACTTCGGAAACTATTCCGTTCTCGCAGAGCGTGGCTCATACAGCATGCGCGTCATGAAAGAAATCTTTGCCGGATCCGGACAAGTTGGATATTTGGCCACGAATCGTGTGGATTTCTCCATCACGCTCAAAGACGCGTTCAGCGTTCTTGCTTGCGCCACCTAATCACTGAACTGAATTGAACACACCCTCGGCTCGCAGAAATGCGAGTCGAGGATTTATGCCGAATGTCAAGATGATCCAAGGAGTTGCGACTGCGACTGGCGTGCACGCGCCGGGCGAAGTGGTCGCCGTCGACGAGCGCACAGCGATCGAGTGGATGGCACTCGGTCTCGCCGAGCGCGCCGACTCCGACGATGTGCAGTGCTGCTCGCGGGCCGTGCCATGCAAGGCAGTCAAGAAGGGAGCGACACCTCGATGAGAGTCAACACCACGATCACAACCGCTCCGAGTTTTGAGCCGATCACGACGGCGCAATGCAAGGCGCATCTGCGCATATTCCATTCGCTCGACGACACCTACATCGCCGCAAGCACCAGCGGGTCGACATCGATCATCACGACAGCCCGCATGATGATCGAGAACTATTGCGGCATCGCAATCCCGAACACCACATTCACATCGGTCTACGATTCATTCCCACAAAACACGCTAGTGCAAGGCTCTAGTGGCGAGGTCTACAACGGCTCGTCATACGAGATCGCACTGCCGCGCTCGCCGCTGGTCAGCGTGACGAGCGTTCAGTATGTCGACACCGACGGCAACACGCAGACCCTGTCAGCGTCGACCGACTACACGGTGAAGTCGTACAACGGCATTGGCCGCGTCCAGTTGCTCGACGGCAAATCGTGGCCGTCACTTGTTGGCGGCGGCGCAGGCGTAGTTACGGTTGTCTATGTGGCGGGTCACGGCTCAAGCGCAACTACGATCCCGATCGCACTCAAGCACGCCATCTTGATGATGTGCTCGACGCTGTACGACTACCGATCCACGCTGTCGCCGGGTCAACAGTACGCCGTGCCACACACCATCTCCGCGCTCATCGCTCAATACAAGTCGGGTGAGTACCAATGAACAGCGGCATGATGCGGACTCCTCTTGTGATCAAGACCCGCACGCAGGCGCTCGGATCTTTTGGCACGCCGACTTACACATACACGACTGGCGACACAATCTTCGGCGAGATCAAAGACTCGAGCGCGGTGGAGAAGACCAACCACATGGCGCTGCAACAGATCGTCACGCATCAGATCACAACAAACTTCTACCCGGGCATCAACAACTACGACCGCTTCACCGCAAGCCTGAGTCGCTCTGCGGCAACAGGCACGACAATCAGCACCACATTCGAGATCGTGTCCATCGTCGACTACAAGTCAGCGGGCCACACGCTCATCATGCAGTGCCGAGAGGTGGATTCGTAATGTCGAGCAGTGGCAAGATCATCAAAGGCTTAGATCAGTTCCTTGATCAGATGAAGACTTTGCATAGCGACGACATCTACAAGGTCTTGCGCAAGGCTGAGGTCAAGGCGTTGACCGCGCCGCGAGGCAAACTTGCAAGCATGTACGGCACATATGTGGGCAAGAACGATATCAATCAGACCGAGGCTCAAAAGTCGTGGCGCTGGCGTGCGAAGAAGCATCAGCCGATGCATCCGATCAGGGAGAGCCGACTGCGCATTGCGCAAAATATCTACAGCCACGCAATCATTCCAAAAGAAATTGGCAGGAACAAGGCGACTGTGTGGGCCCGCATTTGGGGCAGGACGCAAAACTCCTGGCTCATCGAGCACGGCCGTTATAAAGATCCATCACGCGCCTATCAAGGCTGGCAAGTATTCAGCAAATTCTTCAAAATGTACGGCGCAACGATCAACGCCAAATTCACCGAGGACATTGGCTACGGACTCGAGAAGGTCTTTGCTCGCATAGCAAAAGAAATGAACAAGGCGGCGCGATGAAATTCGTAGAAGCCATCCATCTCGCATTGCAACAATCAACCAGCGTGATCACGGCTGTGGGAAGTTCGTCAAAGATATTCCAATCATTTGCCGCGCCGACGACATCAGCGCCGTTCATCGTCGTCGGATCGCAAAGCGACGACGCGCTCAACCCAACGATCAAGGGCACAGGCGACACCGTGCGGCTTGCGACTTTGACAGTTGACTGCGTCAGTTCAAGTCTGTCGCAAGCGACCAACATTGCAGACCATGTGCGGGTCGATCTGTACAACTCAGCGGGATCGCTTGCGACCGCGAGCAACAGCCCGATGGTCATCCAAAACATTCGTATCGACGGCTCGAACATGGCCTACGACATGGGTAGCGAAGGCACTGAATACGGCGTGTTCGTATGCAGTGTCACGGTGAAAATTTGGTATGTCGCGTCGACACCAGCACCGATCACTCTTGTAACTAATCCCACACCTCCAGCACTCTAAAGGAAAAAACAAATGGCAGTAATTGTAGCAAATTCAGGAACAACATCACTCACATACAACGCAGTTTTAGTTGGCGAAGTCACTTCGTTGTCTTACGACGGCTTCAGCGTTTCAGCGGTTGAATCGACAATTATTAGTTCAACGACAAAGGCATTTCTGCCCGGCGTTATTACGCCAGGCACAATTTCCTGCGATGTGAATAGCAACGGCGCAGACACGGGCCAAGACGCAGTCAAGGCGGCGATCACAGCCCGCACATCCAACGCATTCTCAATCGCTCTCAGCGATGGCTCATCCGTATCGGGTACTGCAATCGTGACTGGCTACTCAATCAAAGCATCTACCGATGCTCTGATCACAGCATCCATCAGTCTGCAATGCACAGGCACAATCACCATCACCTAATCAGGAGCACCCATGTCAATCCGAGAACAACTACTTGCGCTCAAGATCCCGACTGCGACTGTAAAGGTTGCGGGCATTGACGGTCTCGTCTCACTTCGCGGTTTGACAGCGAACGAACGGGATTTATGGGAACAGTGGGTTTTTTCTGAGCGTGACATAAAGCGTGGTGTAAGGAGAATCCGCGCCAGTCTTGTTGTTCGATGTATTACAGACAACGAGACTGGCGTGAGACTGTTCACGGATGCTGAGATGGATCATGTCGGCGCAATGCCTGCAAGCGTCATTGACAAGTTGTACGAGCACTGTCAGCGCCTTTCGGGACTTGGCGCTAAGGACGCAGAGGAACTAGAAAAAAACTGACGCGCCGCAACGGAATACGGATGTTCATGTTCACGCTTGCGGCTGAGTTGAAAATGACAGTTGCGGAATTAGGAGATCGAATGTCATCGCAAGAACTCCAAGAATGGATTATATATCAGGGCATCGTCGGATGCCTTGATTCACGCCAGCGCGGCGATCTAGCCGCTGGCATCGTTGCGTCAACTGTCGCCAACGCGCACAGGTCAAGTCGATCCCGATCGTTCACGCCGCAAGATTTCATGGCGTATGTCGAAAAACCAAAGACAGACCCGCTTGTCTCCATTAAAAAACTAAAGCAACAAATGGGAGTTAAGTAATGGCAATCACAGGCAAGATGACAGTCGATCTTTATGCAAATCCCGACCCATTCGTGCAAGGCATGAAAGCCGCAGAGAATGCCGCAAAGAAAAGCGGCAGCGGTATTGCTGGCAGTATTGAAAAGATAAATCAGAAGCAGTTAAAGAATGCCATGACTTCTGGCTTAAAAGCCGTCGGAGTCCTTGGAGCGATCGAAACAGGACAGCAGATCATGCTCGCCACCATCAAAGGCATGAAAGATGGAAGCGTCAAAGGCCTTGGCGATTTTGGAATGGTTGCTGCTAAAGCGGTCACATCCGTCATTGAAGGACTGCCAGTGCTTGGAACTTTTATGGAAATCGGGACGGAAATTGGGAAATGGGTGGCTGGAATTGATCAATTAGACGAAGCAGCAAAACGAGCAAGCAAAAATTTTGACGGTTTAAAATCCACTTTAGATTCTATTAAAAAAGGCAATGAAATTGGAGATGTTGCAATTCAATCAGCAGCGGACAAAAACACACAGTTTTCAATGTCCGAAGATGAGATTTCAAACAATAAAGTTCTCGCTCAAATGCAGGCGGAGTATTTAAAAGCAAATCAGACATATATCAAAACATTGGAAGACCAACAGAGGCTTAAAGGTCGAGATATAAGAGATACTGAATTTAGACAAAATCTAACCGCTCAGATCAACAAGATGGAAGATCAGCAAAGAAAGACAATGCAAGAAACTCTTGCAACTTTGCAAACATCTCAAGAAGAATATAATTCTAAACTAGCGGATCAAAATGATCTTTTGGAATGGTTCAATGACATGTCCAAAGAAATTGAGGACGACGAAAAAAAGAAAAATGATCTTCTCAAGGAAAGAATTAAATTTCAAGAAGACTCCAACAAGGAAGCACTTGACGGACAGAACGATCTAGCCAAGGCGCGGCAAGCCTACGCCGAGACCGAAGCGGAACTCAATGCGCAGGCCGCTGGCACATCAAATGTTGAAGGTCTAAGCACCGCCATCGGATCAATCAAAGTTGCCGGGTCGACCGACTTCTCCATCGAGAAGCAGATGGACATCGCCAAGCAGCAACTTAGCGCAACTGAATTGCACACCGACATCTTGCAAGAGATCGCAGACTCACTCAACGCGATGGGGGCAACCACATAATGGCTCTTCAATGGATCAAGCAATCACGCTCCGCAACATTTGACCGAGGCAAGTGGAGTGGTACGCAAAATTATCTTGTGCGTGATGATGCGGATGCATCCATCAATGTTTACACAATCGCATCGAACGCAAGCTCATACGAGCCATTCGGCGCGGGTGATGATACGACGATGGCGACATACATGCGTTTCGTATCGGCGACATACACGCCAGTCGCTGACGGCATGGACAAGATATGGTCTGCCGTATTCACATATGAATCGACAATGGGCGACGGCGTAAATATTGTTTTGGCAGATGTAAAGACCGAGACTGAGGTTGGGTTCACATCGATTGAAACCAACATCCGCGAGGAGGCGATTGACATTTGGCGCACAGGCACGACAGTGCCATCGGGTGGAACACAAAACGATAACGACATCGGTGGAACACCTGCGGACTCAGCAGGCGAACCAATCTCATTTCTTTTGCCAATCGCAAGTATCTCGATCAGAAATGTGATCTATGGTCGACCTCAATATGCAACGATCATGGCGATCGCAGGCAAAAGAAATAGCGCTTCCTTCACATTTGGAGCGACTGGCAACACATTTACTTGCGCAACAGGAACTCTAGTTTTTACAGGCGCAAGCACGAGCCGAACAGGCCCGAATGTGTACGAGATCAACTATCAATTCAACTACGACCCGACGCTCTACCACATGCGACAGATTGCAATGCGTGATCTGAAGGGCGTGAAGACAAGCCGACCAACACCTGGCTCGCCAGTCAGCGCAACAAATGTCGAAACTGCTTCGGTAGTTTTTTGGCGACAGCCGTTCCCAAATACAACTGCATTCTCCGCGCTTGGAATTGTGAGCACCTAATGGATCTCAAGCCGAACATCAAGAGCGGCTTCGGGCCAATGACGACTCGCGGCTGGAACAAGATCTCAGCCAAGGCGAACGAGCGCACGCGCACGGATTCGACAAGTTCATTTATAGATCGACACCCTTTCTTCATTGCAAAAATAACAGCGTCGACCACAATCATCACAAATCGTAGGTGGAAATATGAGTGGGCTGAAGGCACGCTTGACGCATCTAATTTGTTTGATGTTGTCAGCGGATCGTCATACACATTTACCAACACTGGCGACTACGCATACAATACTTGTGAAGCGTTGCAACAGGCGAGCGGATTAAAAGACGGCCCCGGCGTCACGCACACAAACATTCCAACTGGCTTCACGCTTCAACCGATTGCAGTCGGAACTTATGTCCACATGTTCGTGGATCGATCAGCCAATTCAAATATCATTTTTACATTTTCGATGGCAAACGCTATTGACGGAACCTGCGCATAATGGCTCCCGCAAAGAAGACATCTTTAACACCGCTCCAAACGACAGTGCTCGTCGGGCAACTTGTCGGCATCCTGATTGCGCTCGGGCTGTACGCCGTCGACCTCGGTCGCCGAGATGCAACGCTCACACGCATCGCAAGCGACACGCAGGAACTGCGCATCGTCGCGCTCGAACTGCAAAAGGCGGTCGTGCGCGGTCAAGCCATCGACGAAAAACACACGGAAACCATCGCCGCGTTGGCGTTGAAGATTGATCGGATGAACCTTAAATAATGGAGGACATGACATGGACGCATTTCTTGGCACTTTGTGGTGGACTGTTTTGTGCGTGGTTGGCGGCTGGTTGGGTGGCTCAATCTTCGGCTTCAACGAAATCAAAGCATGGTTTACAAAGCGATAATCCTCGCCGCCCTCACAGCGGGTTGCTCGGCGACCAAGGAGATCGCCAGCAGCGCCAGCGTCGCCGCAAGCGCAGCACACTCAATCTCTGAGCGTGCGTCGTTTATTGCGGCGAACTCTACTCAGCCCGAGATTGTGGCTGCGGCTGTCGTCATCAAAGGCGACACGGCCATCATCCTGCATGAGGTCTCGCAGATATCAACGGCCGTGGCGGGAGTGAAAGACATAGTGCCATTTTGGATGACACTTATTCAATGGGGTTTAGTAGCCGTTGTTGCGGTGGCGCTGGTGGTGGCGCTGTGGCAGACAGGCATCGGCACGCTTATTCGTGTCGCCATTGGTTGGATTCCGCGCCGAGTGCAGAACGAGGCAGACCTCGCGGGCAAGATGCTCAGTGACGATCCTGCTACCGCGCGCGAATTTGTGGCGGCAAAGCGGGCGAGTGATCCACTATTTGCGGCGGCGTGGGGGAGGTCTGCCAAATGAGTTTATTAAATGGTGTTTGTTGTTGCTCTGGTGTTTGTTGTTTTTGTAATGATCCAGAACCAGACACTTGTGAAAATCCTTCCACCCCTGCAAATTGTGCGGTAGGCGGCGGGTACTTTCTAGCAAATTGTGACATTTGTCTTGGCAGTGGAAACTGTTGTGTTTACTCAACAAACTACGGCGACAACCATTGTTGCCCTAACGGTTTTAATGGTGTTGTGCTTGAAGATTGCATCGACGGTTTAACATTTTGCGAATGCATGGCAGAAGCGGTAGGTGGTCGTACATCTGTGTTTCATTTAGGCGGCGTGTGTGTTAACAATGGTTGCAATGAGCCGAACAACGGATGCACTTCACGCCGATATGAAGTTTTTTATCAAAGCACGCACGAAGATTACGAGGCGCAATGTGCTTTTAGTTCAGGGGTGTGTGTTAGTTATCACGGTGAAGGAAGTCCAAACAATATTTATGTAGCAGAAGTAACAACAACCGCAGATGTAAATGCAAAAAATTCAGCGTTGGCAGCGTGGGCGGCAACTAGTTTCACAGTAACGAGTGGAAATGCAACACTAACAAAAACTAGAACTTCACAAAGTATTGGAACTTTTGAAACAAGTGAATGTGGAAGATATGTAGACGCTTGTGACTTTCCATTTACAATTGAAGCAAGTGAAGCGTATTCAAATTTTGAACCTGGTACTTGTACAGAAAATTGGACGGCGATAAATACATTTCCTGTTCAGTCTACTTTCAATGCGTTTTACTCAACGCTAAAACCACCACCAGACAACACATCAGTAGGTTGTCCGCCGTGGGTTAAATATTCAAATTATCAATGCACATTTACACCTGCAACTTGTACTTCTACAGGCGGTGTTTACACGCACTCAGGAAGCGAATGTCCATGAACATATTTGATCAAAACAACAGACCGTCACGCATAATGAGTGCGGAGGAAAGATCGGCACGAGTTTTAAGTGCAGAGCAACAAGCGGAACAACATCAAAAACTTGCAGATTATTTTACAAAATTAAAAAATAACGAATTTAAAGTGCAAGAAAATAATCAATCACAAGTCGAACTCGCCGCACAATATGCCCGCGCCGAATTAACACACGCCACGCAAGGCCCTGCCAGCGAAGCAGACGCGGCGGCGCGACTTGCGATCTGCATGGCGTGCGAGCATCGGGCTGTAACTTATAAGGAACATACCGACGCAGGCGGCGTGGGTTGGTGCACCAAATGCGGATGCGGAAACAATCCGCGTGCGATGCTCACCGTGAAAGTGACGCTGGCAGGGGTCGAGTGCCCGCTCGCCAAGTGGGGTAAGGTCGAGTGCACTGGCGCAAGCGTCGCCAGCGCGGTGGACGCGGTGGCGGGCGTGGCAAAATCGATCATTCACAAGTTGAGCGGCGGTTAAACTTATAAAATGTGGCGGCTAAAGCACGAATAAATTTCGACCGAATCTTGGTCAATGTTTAAGACTTTTAGCACCTTATTTCGTCTTTGTGGTTTAACTGCCTACAATCCAACCCTAATGCTGACACTCACCGACGAAGTTCTCGCGTGGGAATTGTGGCTTGTTGATCAACAGGGCTACGACCGCCATCATTCTAAGAATTCCGGGAGATGGGCTAGGCGTTGGGTCGAGCACGCAAGCGACAAACTCACACCCGCCTCGTGCGTCGCATGGTTGAGCGCAATGAGCATGAGCCGCAAACTGTCGCCGCAGACAATTAGGAATCGGATGTCTATTTGCCGTCAGTTTGCGGGTTGGCTCGTCGTGCAAGGCAAACTCAGCATCAATCCGTGGGTCTCAATCCCCGCTCCGCGTGGACGAGCTGGCGTGGGCGCAGACGCATTGACGCAAGACGAAGTCAATAGGCTGATCGTCGCCGCCGAGCGTGCGGCGCGGCATCCTGATGGCCGTATCAGGAACAACGCCAACGCCCGCGCTGTGCTGTACAGATTGCTCAACGGAACAGGAATGCGGTGGGGTGAATGGCGCTGGCAACGGTGGGACGACATTGATCTGAAGCGTGCAGAAATCAAGGTCACAAAAGATAAGAGTCGACGGCGCGACACACTCCCGATATCCGCAAGCGTCGTGGCGACGCTTCGAGCGTGGCGACAAATAAGCCAAGGCGAAACTGTGTTCGAGGACTACCCAACTCAGAAGGGACTTGATCGGGACATGAAGTCATGCGGCATCGAAGGCCGTGGCAAGTGGCATCGGATGCGGGTCGGGTTTATCACCAGCGCGTTCGAGTTGGGCGTGCCCGCAGACCTGATTCAGAAGTTGGTCAGGCACAAAAGCGTGGATCAAACTCACAGGTACTTGCGCCACAAAGATTCCACGCTCAAAGCAGGCATAGAAAAAATCTCACAATTCGGGAAAGATTCTGCACTCCAAGCCCTTGACAAAGCAAAACAGCCGTGTTCTGATGCGCATGTGTTCAAGCCCTCCACTACTACAAATGCAGCTGATGAGTGTCCTCGCGGGGGCTTCGGGCTTGAACACTTGAACCCTCGTGGGGACTCTCATCAACTGCAATCAGACGCAAATCGGGTTGGCGGGATTTGTAACGACAGCCCGATTGACCGTCTGATCCACTCGATTGACCAACTGGTCAGTCAGATAAGGATGCAGAATGAGCAAGGACGCAACTTGGGGCGACAGGGCGGAAGATGTGATATTGGCAATGGATCGGCTTCGAGGATTGGCCGCGAGGATCGAAGCGACAAAGCCGTCAGAGGCGAGGCAACTGCGCAGCGGAGCGATGGCGATCCAACTCGTAATCGCCTCACGACTCGGCGATGTGATCCGTCTCCTAGACCCCGTCGCCGAGGCTGATCCCACAAGCGTAATGAAGGCGTGCGAGAAGATTCTCGCAGGCGAACGACCCCGCGAGATCCCTGTGGTATCGCTCGGGCAGGGCGACATGGTGCGCGAGATCCTCGAGAGCGATCTTGTCAGTGAAGTCAAGACAGGATCGTGGATGTATCGAGCCGTCGCCGCTTGGCGATCGATGCGGGGTGCGGCATGACAATGCACCTACGAAATTGCATCGTGGAAAATTTGCCCGCTCAGGCTTATCACAGCGATGACGCTGTCGGGTCGTCACTCGCACGCAAGTTGCAGAGCACCACACCGATGCACGCAAAGGAGATGATGGAAACTCCGATGTCATCTCTTGCGCTTGCATCGGGTTCCGCTTTGCATGCCGCGATGCTCGAGCCTGAAAATGATTTAGCGCAGGCGGTCGTGAGTCCTGATGTTGACAAGCGAACAAAAGCAGGCAAGGAAATACACGCCGAATTTGACGCATTAAACGAGGGTAGGTGCATCATCACGCCAGTTCAGGCGCAACAAGTCGACGGCATGATCGCCGCGTGCAATCGTGATTGGCGCATCAAGCATTGCCTCAGTGCTTGTAAGAAAAGGGAAGTCAGTGTGTTTGGAGAAATTGCAGGCTTTCCTGCAAAGGCTCGGCTCGACGCATGGAACGGACATGGGATGGTGTGTGACCTGAAAAGTACACGCGACCTTGCTTGTGATTTTGAGAAGTCGATTGCCAACTTTGGCTATGGCATGCAGGCCGCGTGGTATCGGGCCGTCCTGCGATCCGCAATGGAATCTCAAGGTCGCATGTTGCCCGACGATTTCTCGTTCGTGTTTTTAGTTGTTGAGTCCGTGGCTCCATTTGGGACTGCGGTTTATCGCATGAGCGACGAGGTGATGGACTGCTACAGCGAGCGACTCCCCGAGTTGCAGAAACTGTGGTGGAAATGTGTTGTTGAGAACAAGTACCCGGGATGGCCGCAGGACGATGTCGTTGACATCGGGTTGCCACCGTGGGCATTAAAGAAATTACAGGAGCAGAGATGACAAACGAAATCATGTCAACAGATCAGCCGACACCGCTTGCGCAGATGCAGAGGGCGAAAGCAATTGCCAAGGAGATTGCGGGAACGGTCGGACATCTCATCGTAAACATTCAGGGTCGGCAGTATCCGACCGTCGCTTGGTGGCAAGCGGTGGGATGGGCATTCAATGTAACGAGCACCGAAGTAGAGGTAGTAAAGCAGGCAACAGAGGACGGCTCGACGGAGTACATGGCGGTCGTAGCCATCGTGCGCATTGACACAGGCGAGACGGTCAGCCGTGGCTCGGCGATTGCGTCGAGTGCGGAGCGTGCGCCGTGGGGACGCTCTGCATTTAGCGTGCGGTCGATGGCGATCACGCGAGCGACTGGTCGTGCCTATCGACACGGCTGCGCAATCATTCCGCATCTGTTGAAGATCGAGAGTACGCCCGCTGAGGAGATGCCGATTGAGGCCGTGGCGTTGCCTGCGACACCGAACAGGAACGAGCACGGCTTCGCATTGCCAGCGGCGACGATGCCGAGCAGTGGATCAAGCAGTGTGATGGCGATGCTCAAGAAGTCAGTGCTTGACGAGCAGATCGACGGTCTCGCCTCGCAAGTCAGCGAGATCGCAAGTCAGTTGGGTCACAAAATTTCAGCCGCGTCGGCGCGAGCCAGCGCAGAAAAGGGAAGCACCTCGCAAGAGGATGTTCGGGATCGACTCGTCGCCAAGGTGGCGACAGGTCACAGCAAATTGTCAGAAAAGAAAGCGAGTAAGAAATGAAACTGATATGGGATGCACCGCAAGATTTGAAGACCGACCGCAAGTTTGAAGAGATCATTCTTCCCAAGGGCGTTTACACATTCAAGATCACAAAGGCAGAGTTTGCGCCTGATCAGTACAAGAAGAATGAGTTCAACAAGGATGGGATGTCGCTGAAGTTGTGGCTCGATACGGAGTTTCAAGGTAACAACAAGCGCATCTTTTCGACCATCGGAGTCGACAAGCCGTGGGAAATCAACACGGTGGTCATCGCTTGCAACTTGCCCGCAGTCAAGAAGGGTGGCTCGCTCAACGAGCAAAGCCTGGTCGATGTCGAAATCATGGCATCGATTGAGCAGTACACAAGCAAGGTCGGCAAGGTCTCCAACATCGTCAAGGCGTATCTGCCTGCGCATCCTGCGGCCGTGACTAAGCACGCAGACCCAGTGCCTGCCGCTGACATGGATATTCCGTTTTGATCTGAACCCCCGAACGGCGGGCGGCGGTGATCCTCCACGGGTGCCGTCGCTCGCTTTCACTTAACGCAAGGACGCAACATGACTACGACACTCACACGGTCTAAGACCGCACTCAAAGTACATCCCGCCGCCGAGATCTTTCCGATGCTTAACGCAGAGGAGTTGGACGCGCTGGCACTCGACATCAAAGCCAACGGCTTGCAACAGCCCATAGTTATGTGGGAGGGGCTGTTGCTCGACGGCCGCAACCGATTGGCGGCGTGCGCGATCTGCGGCGTTGAGCCGTCGTTCAAACAGTACGAAGGCAACAGCCCGGTGACCTTTGTCATCAGTGCCAACATCAAGCGGAGGCAACTTGACGCAAGCCAGCGTGCGTGCGTGGCTGTTGAACTCGAGCCGATGTTTGCGGTGGAGGCGAAGAATCGGCAAGTAAGAAAATCGGGGGGTTCTGTTGTGGCAAATTTGCCACAACAAAAGTTCTACAGATCTCGCGACCAAGCCGCCGAGGTTGTCAGCGTCAGCCCTCGCATGGTGTCTTTAGCCAAGGCGATCAAGGTCAAGAATCCCGAGGCGTTTGAGCGCATCAAGGCGGGCACGATCAAGGTGAGTGAAGTGCAACAAAAGATGAAGAAGGAGAAGCGAGTCGAGGCACTCAAGACGCGGCAGATTGAACTAGCGCAGTCAACACCAGTAAAGACAAAGGGAATTGACATTAGGAAATCAGATTGCTTGCAACTGATCTCGTCACTATCTGACGAGTCAGTTCACTTGTTGCTAACTGATCCACCGTATGCGGTGACGGAAAATGATTGGGATGTGTGGGCAAGCGAGGATGAGTATTGGCAATTTATGCGCAGTTGGTTGGGATTGTTGCGACCAAAGATGCGCCCCGACTTTACTGCATTTGTGTTCTGCGACGCAGACAAGACAACACAACTGCATCGGGTTCTTGTCGATACTGGTTGGCCAGTGTTGAGGCAGGCTATTTGGCACAGACCCAACTTGGCAAAGAAGCGCACTGGGAGCATGACATTCTTATCTTCCTATGAACCATTTTGGCATTGCGGAACAAGGCATCTCAATCTTCCTGAGGAATGGGGAGAGGAGCGATTCGATGTGCAAAAATATGTTGTTCCACAATCGACCCACAAAGATGATCAATCGTTCCACCCGACACAAAAGCCGCTTGGATTGATGCGCAGACTTGTTCAACTCGGGTCGTATGAATCCGAATTGGTTGTTGATCCATTTTGTGGCGCTGGCACTACAGCACTTGCCGCGTATGCCACAGATCGATTCTGTATCACAGGGGATACGAATGCTGACTATGTCGCTATTGCCAAGGGACGAATAGCGGAGCATAAAAATGAAAATTGAAATAGATCAATCTGATCCGCTTCCGTGCTTTACAAAAATTCTAAACAGCAACGATAAATTTAAATTTATATGGCCCTTAATTTCTCCATATTGTGGCGGTGGAAATATCGAAATGGTCGAGGGATCAAACGATTCATTTAAAAGGTTTTTGGATATGAGTTGTGGCATAGACGCATTTCAAGTCAGCCAAAACAAATCAATTAAAGGAATTGCGCATAGATCCCAAGAGTGTTGGGTTGAACCATTTAATACATGGACTATTCGGGAACTAACAAAAAACAAGAGCCAGCACACAGAATGGAAAAAGTTAATAGATGCGGACTCTGAGTCAATCAAACCGTATCTACATGTTCAGTCTTACTTTAATAAAAAGACTAAAGACTTTATATGTGCAGCTGGTATCCGTTCGTCTCAACTGATTGAAGTCATGCGCGACAATCAAGATTTATTTAAGCGTCACACAAATGACGAAGACGGCACGGTGTTTAGATCGTTGTCGTGGGATACAGCGCGGCAAAATGGCATTGAATTTACTTGGATAAATGGCGATGGAGATTTGGTCTAATGGAAACTGAAGTCATCAGCCACGCCTACCGCTTGTTGCCGTACATCTTCGACGAGTCCGACATCATCGAGATCCGCACGCTCGGCGCGATGCGCGTGAACAAGTGGACGAACCTCAAGGATGCGCCCGACATCATCGCCGACCTCACGAAACTCGGAGGCAACTCCACAGACATGTACTTCGGAGCAAACCCGCGCAACAGGAGGGGCGGGGGCACGGCCAAAGATGTGAGCATGGCTCGATGCCTGTACGCAGACTTCGACGGCGGCACGACCATCGAGCAAGCCAAGATGCGCATTGAAGAATCATTGATACCTGAGCCGACCGCGATTGTTGCCACTGGAGGCGGCGTGCATGCTTGGTGGCGGCTGTCGGAGCCGTGCCTCGACATGGATATTCACTGTGCGCATCAGAAGGCACTCGCGGCTCGGCTCGGCTCTGATCGTTGCATCCACGACGCTCCGCGCCTGATGCGCTTGCCGGGCTTTGTCAACACGAAGTACGACCACAGACCGCTGTGCTATGTGGCCGCAGTCGACACGGACAACACCTACTCGCTTGCGGATTTTCCTGACCCGACGGATGGAGAGTCGGAGCGAGTGGGAGTTGTCGTGCCGCCAGTGCCCAAGTCGATGAGCAACCTAGCGCACCGATTCCTCAACGAGGGCTATGTGATGCCAGCGGGTCGGCGACAGACCATCTTCACGGTGGCATGCGATCTCGCGGCTCGGCAGTGGGACGAGGGCGATGCGATCAAGGCGATCACGGAGCGGGCGCAGACGCTCGGGCTATCGCCGATTGATCTGCTCGACATCCCAAGGCAGATCGCAAACGCATTCAAGTTCCCGCGCTTGCCGTGCGTGGGAGATGCCGAGGCGGCGACACCAGCGGCCGCAGACTCCGCGCTTGTCATCACTCCGATCTGCAATCTAGTAGCACGACACACGGAACTGCGTCGACCCATCATCCACGGTCTACTGCGATCGGGCGAGACGATGAACATCATCAGCGCACCCAAGATGGGCAAGTCGTGGATGGTCAACGCGCTCGCCATTAAGGCATCGCTTGGTCGTGAGTGGCTTGGCTTTCAATGCGCCAAGAGCCGCGTGCTTCTCATCGACAACGAGTTGCACGGCGAGACGACGGCGAGGCGCATACCCGCATTGTGCGATGCGATGGGCATCGACATCTCCGAACTCGCAGACCTCGACACTCTGAATCTGCGTGGCAACCTGATCGACTTCAGCAAACTCGGGCCAGTGCTGTTCGACAAGATTGAGAAGGGTCGCTACGACATGGTGATCCTAGACGCCTTCTATCGCTTCCTAGTTGCGGGCATGGCTGAGAACGACAACGGAGCGATGGCTGGCGTGTACAACATGATCGACCAGTGGTCGCAGAAGTTGGGCTGTTGCTTTGTGATGATCCACCACACAAGCAAAGGCAACCAAAGCGACAAGGATGTCACGGATGTTGGAGCGGGCGCAGGCAGCATGAGCCGCGCCGCAGACACTCATCTCATCCTGCGCCACCACGAGGACGAGCATCACCTTGTGCTTGATGCCGCCGTACGGTCGTTCGCCCCGGTGGAGCCGAAGGTGTTGCACTGGTCGTTCCCTCTGTTCAGTTGCGCAGGCGAAGACAAGGATGCGAAGCGGCTCAAGCGCAAAGGTCAAGCCGACGATGGTTGGACTCCCGAACGGTTCGTCGAGGAGGTGTTCGGCGACAAGACCCTGACCAGCCATCAGGCTTTGGCGATTGCGCTCGGCTACAAACTCACCGCCAACCGTTGCAAGGTGCTCCGACAAATATCACTCGGAGCGGGTTTGCTCGTCGGCGACACCGATCGCGGGCCGTATCGAAAGGCTACTTTATGTACCCCATAACTTTATCGGAGGCTCTATATATAGAAACCTCCAATGATCGCCTCTCCAATGATGGGGGGCGGGAAAGAGTGGAGAGGCGACCCTTACAGGGATCGCCTCTCCACTCAATCCCGACCTCGCTTTGGGGCATCGCCAAAAGATCGGAGGACATCGGAGGCAGAGGCAGAACCTCCGATAAAGTTATATGACCCACGCCGACTCCATCCTCCGAATCGCCACCCGAGTCGCCGCGCTCGGGTCTGAGCGTGACGCACAGCGGCTTCGGGAGGTGGTGGTTTGGATTGTCGAGTGGGAAGTAAAGGTGCGGGAGTTCGAGTCGGTTGAGGCGAGGCTGCGCCAGTGCGAAGGCGAACGAGACCACATCCGAGAGCTGGAGTTCGGGTTGAAGCCACGCACTGGCACCAACCAAGAGCCAAAAGGCAAGTGGGTCAAATGACAACTCGAGACGAGGAGCAACGGACGATCGCACAGACGCGGGACTTCTTGTTCTTTCTGTTGCACTGCAAGCCTGGCGAAATCAAGTTCATCCGAACGGAGTCTCATCGACTGCTGAAGCATTACCCGATATTGCCGCTATTGCGAGCGGACGATTCGATGAGAAAATGCAACGGTGGAAAGCGATCCCGAAAATGACGATGTTGAATATGTGCTCATCGGCGGGCCGTGCTGTGGCGACACGATACAGCCTGCGCGATCGGACACGCACATACGGCTCGGCGTGGTGCGCGGCGAGTGCCTCGACCGTGAGGTTCCTTTGCACCTCAAGGGAGAATACACGGAGGCTCTTTACACCCGCATGCCTGACAACAAGTGGGTCTATATCGGGCGGTATCGGTGGGACAAGGATCGTGCGTACTTTTCTGAAAGTTAATCGCAGGGCTATTGCGAGCGAAAATATAAAGGGCAAAATGTAGCAATGGGATCGCACTCACGAACCAAAGGAAAAGTCGGAGAGCGCGAGTGCGCCGCTGAACTCGCAAAACATTGGAACTGCACGGAAGCACGACGCTCGGTGCAGTACTGCGGAGACGCTGGCGATGCTGATCTCAAAGGCACTGGCAATCTGCATGTCGAGTGCAAGCGATACTGCCGTGTCGCCGTTACCGATTGGGTCGAGCAGGCTGAGATGGATGCCGCGCCGGGACAAACGCCAGTCGTTGTCTTTAGGCAAGACGGAGAGAATGAGTGGATTGTGATGATGCGGGTCAGTGATGCGCCACAGTTTGCGAGGGAGTTGCTCAATCTTATCGGGGAGAAGTGATGGCCAAGCGCGTGAAACCAAATTGGATTGTCACGCATCACGGTCGCAACATCCACATCGTAAAAGAAACTGCTCCGCAATTAAAGAAATGGGAGCGATGGATTCTTGTTCTCAGCGATGTTCATTTTGACGGCGAGTGCGATCGACCAGTGCTCAAGCGATTGCTACAGACAGCGGTCAAGCGTGACGCAATGATCATTTCAAACGGAGATTGGTACGACCTATGCCAAGGCCGCAGCGATGCGAGACAAGACAAGGCACGGCTGCGATCCAACCTTGCGGCGACGGCATACTTCGATGAGTGCATCGACGAGACGGCCGCATTCTTGTGCGACGAAGTCCCCGGCGCTGCGGAGCGATGGGTGTTCTTTGGGGCTGGCAACCATGAGACATCATGGAGTCGCCACCATGAGTCGGATCCAGTTGCGCACACCGTTCGGGCACTCAAAAGCAAATGTAAAACAACGCAGGTCGGAGCGGGTGGATACGGTGGATGGATGAAGGTGCAACTCGAAGCGGGTGGAAACCATCTCACATTCACATTGAAATACTTTCACGGCGCTGGCGGTGGATTTAGCGCGGCAAAGAATATGTTTAGTTGGATTGAGTCATGCGATGCGATCGTCTGCGGGCATGATCACAATTCAAACATCATCGGTGTTCAGCGCGAGTATCTATCGAGTCAGAACGGCGCTTATCGCGTGCACAATCGCTTCTGCTCATTCATTCGTGTGGGCACATTGGCAAAGGGATACAAGGACGGAGCGCAAGGATACGAGGCGCAACTCGGGAGCGGCCCGAAGCCGTGCCGGCAAAAGTGGATTCGATTATTTGTCGACTATGAATTGCAGACGGCAACCACATCGAATCGCAGCGTCATGCGACCTAGAATGAATTGGGAGGTGCTCGATGCCCAATGACGGATTCACATGCAAGATCGGTGGGATCATGTGGCGCGTGAAGTTCGTCAAGAGCAGCGAGATCAGTCGCACCGCGTGGGGAACATGCGACCATCCGCCGGGCAGACGGCCCACGATCTGCATCAGAGCATCCATGACACCAGCGCAGCGAATAGACACCATCATCCATGAGACGCTGCACGCCGCGCTCCCGCTGCTCGACGAGGCAGCAGTGCGCTCGACTGCGACAGACATTGCGAGAGTGCTGTTGAAGTCGGGCTATCGTCATGCCGAATAGACCGCCGCGTTTGGGTCAGCGTGCACCGCAAGCCAAGCAGCCGCGCCTGCCTGATCTGCGAGAGGGATCGCACAAGCGCGGCTATGACGCGACTTGGCATCGAATGTCGAAGATGGTGCGAATGGAGGAGCCGCTGTGCCGCCACTGCTTGCGTGATGGCAGGGTCACTGCCGCCACGCTCGTCGATCACATCATCCCCATCTCGCAGGCTCCCGACCTTCGACTCGTGAGATCAAACTTGCAGGCGTTGTGTTCGCGTTGCCATTCATTCAAGACGCAAGCCGACCTGAAGAAGTAGAAAAATTATTACGCTGATATCGGCATGGCGATTCTGATGCGCCATTGGCATGCCATTATTTCATCAGAAACAGGGGGGGGGTCGCCGAATCGGTGTCGCCGCAGGATTACCGTGCTTGGCCATGTTTACACGCGTGTTTGGGTATTTTCGAGGTGAAAAGTGCCAATTTCTGTCACTTTGCATGTGCGGGTCGCTGCCATCGCGTGCGGAGTGTAGCAAAATTTGCGTGCGTCACTTGCGAGCGAAAATAAAATTGCGACACTGCATGCATGGGACGACGCGGCCCCGCTCCGACACCAACATCAATCATGACTCTACGAGGATCGAGACTCGGGGCTCGTCGTGCCAAGACAGAAGTTGTCGGGACTGACGGCGCACCGCTCATGTTGCCGTGCATCACTGAAAACATCGAGAGCAAAAGAATCTTTGATCTCGTCGTGTCACAGATCACGAAGTTGGGCGTTCTTAAAGAGCAGGACGGCATCGCCGTCAGCATGCTCGCAAACGAAATCGCTCTTGGGGAGCACGCCGCCGCCATGGCTTTACAGACTGGCGGCGATGTTGTCGAGGGCAAAGGCGGGATACCGATGATGAATCCTTGGGCACGAGCGCGTCGGGAGTCGCGCGACGCGGCATGGCGGATCATCACACACTTCGGTTTGACCGCTTCTAGTCGGGTTGCTTTACAAGGTCAGAAAGCCAGCGGCGATAGCAAAGAAGACACGATCAAAAACTTGTTCAAGTTCGGATCATAAACGATACGAACTGCCCGGCTACGACGCAGTCGCAACTGCGGGCGACGGCGATCACTTTGTCCAGGCTAAAGCCGACGCGGCTTTCGCATTCTTTTCGCAAGCGTTGCAACACAGCAAAGGCAAGTGGGCTGGTCAGCCCTTTGAACTTCAGCCGTGGCAAAAGGCGATCGTCGGCAACTTGATCGGCTGGCAACGCGCCGACGGTACTCGCCGCTATCGCTCGGCATACATCGAAGTCGCCCGCAAGAATGGCAAGAGCACACTCATCGCGGGCCTTGCGCTGTGGTCGCTCCTCGCCAGCGGAGAGAACAGTCCCGAAGTTTACTGCTGCGCGTCGAGTCGAGATCAAGCGGCGATCGTCGGCGACGCTTGCAAGGCAATGATTCGAGCGTGTCCAGCTCTTTCGAGTGTGCTTGAGATTTATCGCAACACGATTACATGCGCAAAGAACAACGGCAAGATTTCTATCCTCAGCGCGGACGCTCATACCGCTCACGGGAAGTCGCCCTCTTGCACCATATTCGATGAATTGCACACAGCACCAAACAGGGATCTTTGGGATGCGATGTTGACTGGCGTTGGAGCACGACAAGAACCACTCACTATTGCAATTACGACTGCGGGTTTTGACAAACACTCATTGTGCTATGAGCAAAATTTGTACAGTCAGAAAGTCCGCTCGGGCACTGTCGTAGATCGCGCTCACTTGCCAGTGCTATTTGGAGCACCCATTGACGCAGACTGGAAGTCGCCTGCGGTGTGGCGTGCGGCTAACCCAAACTTGGGAGTCAGTGTTGAAGAATCATTCTTGCAGAGCGAGTGTGATAAGGCGCAGGAGTTGCCCGGTCACGAGATCGCATTCCGACAGTTGTACTTGTGCCAGTGGACAGAGACGAAGAAGCGATGGATCTCGCTCGAGTCGTGGGCCGCGTGCGCCGCGCCCGAGATCGACGAGCAATACTTTGCGGGCAAGGACATCTACATCGGAGTTGATCTTTCGACGACCACCGATCTGACATCGGTCGCAGTCATCACTGTCGACGAGGAAGAAAATGTAGCGTTTTTATCTTACGCATTCTGTCCTGAGAACGGCATCCGCAGACGCGCGCGGGTCGATCGAGTTCCATACGACACTTGGGCTTCGCAGGGATCACTGATCGCCACACCGGGCGATGTCGTCGACTACGAATTTGTTGCGGAGAAAATCCGCATGATCGCCAAGATCGCTCGCTCGGTGAAGGCAGTCGGCTACGACCCTTGGAACGCAACGCAGTTTGCAGTCGGGCTTGCGCAGGAAGGTCTACCCATGCTCGAATGCAGGCAGGGCTATCGCAGTTTAAGCGAGGCTGCAAAATCATTAGAAGCCTTGACGGTTGGCAAGAAGTTAAAGCACGCAGCGCATCCAGTCGCCGACTGGTGCATGGCCAACACAATGATCGACACCGATCCGGCCGGGAACATTAAACCCTCAAAACAAAGTAGTTCAGAACGCATTGACTGCGTTGCTGCGCTCGTCACGGCGCTCGCGTGCATGGTGCACAAAGACGCAGACAACAAAACCTCCATCTACGAACAAGGAAACATGCAATGGGTCTAATCGATCTCATCACACGCGCTCTCGGCAAGTCACCACCTCGATCTATGTTTGAGGACACAACGCCAATCGGTCAGCCAATGGGCGGCGGCATCCAGTCATATGTTTCGTCGTGGGCTTGGACAGGCAAGACCATTTCGCCCGACAACGCAATGGAGGCTCCGACTGTCTACGCATGCGTGCGATTGATCTCGCAGACTCTCGCTCGCATGCCGTGGCAAGTGTTGCGCAACAGCGCAGACGGCGCAAGCACTGATGTGACGCAT
>SXGQ01125069.1_pt1 | contig 24640 bp, 38 predicted proteins | sample 3178371 | NCBI WGS metagenome assembly SXGQ01 (sample SAMN11356859, study PRJNA531348) | freshwater metagenome | isolation source: freshwater sample F1-20 | place: China: Fuxian Lake, Yuxi | collected 2017-12-25 | reverse complement strand
TCGTCCAGATAGGCGTAAATTGCCTCATCCAAGCTTACCCATTGTCTATTCTGTACTGCCATCTTATCACTCTTTTGCTATGATTCCATTTTGATCCATCAAATAATATCTTTCTCCCTCAATATCAACAGGAGTACCCCAATCCTTAACACGATATACAATATCTCCGGGGTTAAAAATCATTTTTCTTTCTTTAGTACCTCTTCCCACGGCAATAACACGCATCTTATTGTTTTCTTGTCTTGCTGACTCTGGCACAAATATCCCGCCGTCGCTGACCTCATCTGGCGGAAAAGGTTTTGTAAGTATGATATTTCTTACAGGTTGCATATTAGTTTGCTGTTAAATCAGTTCCGTCATTTTGTAAATCTTGTGGTCGAGATTTCATCAGTAATAATTGCTTTTGAATATAGTCAATCATTATTGGAACATAATCGCCCGGAACGTTTAGATTGCTATTAAGGTCGCTGCTATTTCCTCCGCTAATAAGTGTTACTGTTGCCGTATAACTACTAAGCGTTAAATTGCTAATTAGATAGGCAAGATTTCCCTCAACATAATAAAGCGTCTTAAAGGGTAAATTTTGTAAGCTCTGAAAATAAGTTTTTTGATTTTCTGTTAGGGGAATACACGGTTGAGATACTTGATTCTGACTATTTTTTAATTGCAGCGTAGATACCCCTTCGTTTGCTCCTACCCCAACAGGAACTTGAGGAAGTGTTAATTTCCAAAGCCCACTTTCATCTCTACTGATTGCGATATCCTTGAAAGTTGTGTAAAAAGAATTATTTACAAACCCTACACCCTCAAGACTTGCATTTTCTTTATAGTTAGTTTTTGCCGCAAACGCTATCGCTTGATCAATATACTGATTAACAAGCATAGGGGTAATAGAAGAGTCTTCCTGAACATATCCGCCGTAGACTTGTCTTAGAATTTGCTCTATGAATTGATATCTCGTCATTTCTTACCCTTTATTGCCCCTGAAATTCAATCTGATTAGCGTAATTATTAACCTGATTGTAGTCCAAATTTACGCCAATTATGCGTAAAGCCCTAACGATAATTTCAAGTATACTTGCTACGTCCCAAACAGGCTGAACTGAATTAGCTGGATTATAAACAGGAACACCGTTGCCGTCAAGCGTATAGCCCCAAATCATATCTGGCGGTTCAATAACATACGATATTCTTGCCTGCCCTATACTTGGTGGGGCGAACTGAAATCCGTTGTTTCTAATCATATACACGGGCCAGCTTGCGACTGGATCAATCTTACTATTGTAAATAGAATAAAAATAATGTTGTTGCACCTCTCTAATTCTTTCATAACCATAAGCGCTCCACATTGCATCTGTTTGCAGATAATCTCCGTTGCTTGGAACAAGTGCTGCTGCGCTTGGGTATGGGGAATATCCGGCACCATTAATGCTTAAGAATGACTCGTAAATAATCGGCGCAAGGCGCTGCCGCACGACAGAATTTTGTCCAAACTCTACCCGTGCGACAGGCCGCCCCGGCTGATACTGCTGAAAATTACCCAGCAGATAGGCGACATAACTTTTCTGCGCGATATTTATAGTATTATTAAAATCCTCTGGACTGACATACCCTTGTTGAAGATTTTTACCCGTAATGTACAGGACTATTTTATAAACATCATTGACATTGTACATCTTAACCTAATTGTTGTAGTCTTTCTTTAAATATTCTCCCTTCCTCACTATTGGTTAAAGCAAGGTTTAAAAGGTATTTTTCTGGGTTTTCTGTCTTAGTATAAGAACCAATAAGTCCTCCGCCATTTGCCCAGTAAACACGCCCCGGCTCACGACCAATTTCAATCTTTGCGTCAATAATAGCTCTTTTGATCAACCAAGCGTATTCAACTTCTCTTGATTCAACAGTCCGTTGGAAATACTCTGGCTGTCTTTTAGCGTATATAATATATTCTCTGCGGATTCCATCGTCTGTTTTTGGCATACCTAATTCGTCTACCAAACGAAGACCAAGGAAGGCTGCGTGTTTTCTCATTTTTTCTGCATCCATTCCCTTTGCAAGAATTGCCATTTCAATCTCAAGCTCTTCACGCTTAAGCATTTCTTCTTGCTCGCGAGCAGGATTGTACTCATAAAATTCAAAATGACTTCCTGTTTTATTGGAAGGGCTTCCTATATTATGCCTTGTTATACGAGCGAAGTCAAGAGCGGTTGTATCCCACTCTGGGATTCGCAAAATCTTTGTTCCGCGCAGGAAGCTAAGAGAACGGAGGTTGTTTCTTGCATACTCGGGCGTAACATCTTTCTGCTCTTTGAGCCAAATTGTATCAACACCACTAAGAAGTCTTACTCGTTCCATTTTTCCCGTTTGCGGGTTTATTACATCATCAATTCCCGGTACATGCACACCACCTTTTCTTGTATTAGATACTAATTTAAAGATGCTGTACTTTACGCCCGTGTTCTCTTGTTTTTCATAAACTGGAGATAACACTTCTGCGTGTTTTTGTTGGTGTTGGGGAACACCCGGATTCTCCCCTTGCAGACTAAACTGCACATCTGACAACTTTGCCATTTTGTTTTTTTTATTTGTTTACCATTTAAGCTACACGCCCCACGATATGTGGGCGGTTTTAAATAGGGAGGCAGGATTTCCCCCGCCTCCCGTTTACTAAACTAACCCAAATTAAGAAGCTTGTACAATTACAAACTGATTGGCAGCAGCTACACGACTTCCGCGGTATGTAATCATCTCCACGTTATCGTTCATTTGCCCTGAAGTTGGGTTCTGAGAACCACCACCCCACTGCCATACACGAATACCATTACCAATAGTACCACCTTTGGGAGGTTGCTGATACATAATAGTAATGTTTTTGTAAAGCTTGCTCGCATCTTTAGCATCGCGAGTTTCTCCTTGAGGACAGATCATTCCGAAATTACGGAAGAAGTCTGTGTTAGGAGTTACTCCAGTCAAGTACTCAGAGTTGAACGGACGATACTTCTTAACCTTGAAGTGGTAACCATCAATAGAGATTGATTTACAACCGTAGTTGATAGCAGCCTCTTCAGACTTCTCGTTATTACCCCAAACCCAAGCACCAGCAGGGAAAGCGGCGAAAAGACCATCAGAGAAGTTTTGGTTTTGATAGATATCCTGAAGCCACATATTCTCACTTGCGCATCCGTTTACGTCCATGATACGAGTGATTTCGTGAAGCTTTGCAATATCTAAGTTACCCGGAGTGTAACCTACAGTTTCTCCATCAGCAAGAACTTTAGGGATAATACCCTCAGAACCTACTGAAGTAGTTGTAGTCAAACCAGAGTTATTAACGATATTACCACGCATCAACTTCATCTCTACATCATCCTTGAAACGAACGTTAGATTTAACAAGTCCTTTCAGGGTGAAGAGGGAAGTACCAGCTTGCGCTCCACCTGCAGGAACATCGCCAGAGAAACCACCTGTGTAATACACTTCGGTCATTTCAGCAAGGTCAGTTGCAGAGAAAGTCTCACGCATTTCAGTTATGCTGTTGGTGTACTTCTCGTCCAATTGGATCATTGGAGCATTAGTGTTAGAAGCTTCACCAGCATCCATAATACCACCAAAGATTAACACATCAGTTGCAAGGAAGCTTCCGCTACCAGCAGATGCCAAACTCTGAGTAGAAATTTTTGGACGAACTGTAAATGTGAAAGCAGAAGGAGTTGTGCTGTTAACTGTCAGGATTTCACCTTCTACGTTTGTAGAAGCAACACGCACAGTTTCGCCTATACGGAGGGGAGACTGAGTTCCACTATTGTAGTGAAAACCAGCAGCAAGAGTCAAGGTAACTGTTGCACCAGCAGAAGCAGCTACGTTAGCAGCAGCTTGAACGCCAGTAATCAATTTACCACGATTCTCAAACCAAAAGAAGTCACGGTTTTTAACTTCTTCCATACCTGCGTAAGTAGACAACCACCAAGTGAAGTCTTCGCTACCATATTTTTCAACATAGTTTTTGTAATACTGAGGTGTCAATAGTTGAAGATCGGACACCAATTGTCTCGTAACACCACCGGTTAAACTTATATTACCCGGCTGAAGGATGTTCGAGGTAGGAATTCCAAGAGCCATTTTGTTTTGTTTTTAAATTAAAAAAATTGGTTTTTAGCCATTCTTCCAAATGAAATCAATTTGCTTGTCTCGGTCTGAACGCTGGTCTGGATTGAAGGTGTTTTGGGCTGTCCGGGAATTCACGGTTACGTTGCTCGTTTTCTTGATGTGTTCAGCAAGCCTTTTGGCCGCCGCATCGTTAACGAATTTTTGATTTACTCGGCCTTCACTATTTAGAAGCGCCAAATCTTTAACAACCTGTTGGGTGTTGATTTCGTAGCCTCCATTAGCGTCAGGCTTTAGCCACCTTTCAGCAAGCAGAACATTAGCGTCAAAATTAGAGTCTGCAAATCTTTCCAATTGCGTAGCCACCGTACTTCTTTCCTCGTCTGAAACGGCATAGGATAGCGGTATTTCAACTTCCTCGTCTTTTACCGAAACCGAAAAGCCATCAAACGATTTTAAGGCGGACTGCGCATTTTGCTTGAAGGAGTTTATCAAAACCGATTGAGCTTCCAATTCTTCTTGAGTAGGCTCGTAGTTTTGTTCAGCTCCTTCAAATTGTATATCTGGTAAAATAAGCTCACTTTTATACTTCTCCAGTTCGGGACGGGCAAGTTTTGCCTCAATGAACATTTCTGTTTCAATGTCCTTAACTCTGCTTTCCCACGACTGAAGGCGTTCTTGATATTCCTCGTCAGACTCAATATCCTTTTGGAAAGGCTTAGAGGGAACACCAAATTGTTTATTAAACTTATATTCTATCTCGCTCGGAGTCAAGTCTTTGTACTTTTGCTGCATATTGAGCTTGATAATCTCAGCAGCCGTAGACTCATTGAGGTCGGAAGAATAAAGTCTATCAATCTTTTTCTTTTGATCAAGGAATGAATAGAGGTCGTCTTCTTTGCCCTCTTGTAAGAGCTTAAAGAATTTTGCACTCTGTTCGTTAGCAAATTCAATATCTGCTTTTGTGCTTGCGTTTTCACGAAGCTTTCTTAATTCCTCTATCTCTGTTTTTGCGACTTCTGCGTTATCCCAACCAAATTGTCCCTTTAACCACTCGTCTGCATCTACTATTTCTTCTTCGTATTCTTGTGTGTCGGGGGAAGTTGCGGGAGTCTGCTCGTTCTGTGTAGCGGATTGTTGTTGTAATGGATTGTCACTCCATGCGTTATCTGAAAATGGGTTGAATTGCACATTTGATTGTGCATTTTCTTGTACAGGATTCTGTACGGATTCTTGTACTTGCTCTTGTGTGTTGTTTTGTGTTTCTGACATAAAGTCTATTTAGGTTAATAATTAACTCAGCGTTAAGCGATAAATGGTTTTTGCAGCGAGACCAGAAAGCTCTTGAGATCTGTTTTCCACATCAAGTAATTTTTTCTCGCAAGCAAATTCATATAGCTCGTAAGAAAAGTCTAATAATTCTTTAACAAGCTTTACAGAAGATTCGTGTCCGCCGTATTTTGGGGTAGGGATACGAACTAAGGCGCCGAGTCTTTTACCGTCCATATACCCCATCATCTTTTCTGGGATATCGTCAGAGAAGTCCTCAAGTCCTTCGTATAACTTACCAAGAGCGTCGTGTTCCCATCCACCCTTAGTTTGCTGATGAAATTCGTGTGCGGTATCGTGAAAGTAAAATAATTTGTCACGGATTTCTTCGGGTGTCAGGGAAGTCTTAGCTTTCACTTCTTCTCCGGACATTCTGATTTTAGCTGTAATTGCCATTATGACTTCTTTTTCTTGGTTTTTAATTTAATTTTCTTTTCCTGCTTAAGCATTTCTTTAGTTGGCGCTTTACCGCTACCAATTTTTGCGCGAATGTTATCCCAAAGACCTCTTTGAGAGTAGCTGCCATCCGCTCTTTTAATCATTTCTTTCATTTTTAACAGATTTTATAAAGTCTTACTAATACTTTAGTAGCAGTAACAGAAGTTCCGGAAAGTTGCAGGAAGCGACCGATATATCCAAAACGGACAAGTCCTGATGCTGCGAGGGAACTCACGGCAGTACCAGCCGCTAAGTTTGTTCCTTGCACAGCAACAAAGTTTGTTGCCGACACAGCCGATCCATCGGATACGCCTTCAACAGCACCAGAGTCGTTGGTGTGTAAGAAGTTTACCGTACCGCTTGGGCTTACTAATTGGACGATTGCATAATCAAACCCACCCGTGTCAAGCTTGACGTCTGAGTCTGCGTTAAAGTCGTCTGTTACATCTAATACAATTTGAACTGACATATTTTATTTTTTAAACATTAAAGACAATTGTTTCGTTTCCGTAAAGATATCCGGGATTGTTAGGGGAAGCAAAAGTCTTGTTTAGAGCAAGTGGACTAACTTCAAGGCTCGTGCCGTAAGTATCTACGCGGGCTACGCTTCCGTAAACGGAAGTACCGCTTATATACGCTTCTGTACCTACTGGGATATTTGCAAGATTTGACAAGTCACCAGAGGCAAGAGTTACCACAACGTCTTCCCCTCTAAGGGCTTGAGATGCTTTTTGATTTACTAATGAGATTGCCATTTTATTTTTTTAATTTTTATTGTTGGGGAAGTTCTGGTTGCTCTTCTGCGGGCATTTCTTCGGGAGCCACTTGTTCCCCCGCACCCTGCTGCATTTGTTGTTGAGCTGCTTGGGCTGCCTGCATTTGAGCTGCGATTAATTGTTTTTGTTCGTCTGTTGATACTACGGCTGCAAGACCTACGTTTTCCATAACCGCATCAATAAGCGGTTTAATTTCTGCTGGAATCGGAAGTCCTGTCTCCATAGATTTTAAATAAGCGGCAGTGGCCATCTGTAGTACGGCGGTTCTATTCTGGGCCTCGGCGGTCATTTGAGCGCGCTTGATGTCCATCATGCCTTCTTGTTCCTTTGTTGCGCGCTTTTCTTGTTCGGATACTTGGGCTGCTTGTATTTGCCCCTGAATCGTCATCTCTTGATTCTGCGCCGCTCTTGTTTGATTGTAGATAATCATTTTCTTTTGCGCCCTTCTAAATAACGCCTCAGCGAGCTTTACGTCTTCTTTAGCTACACGCATTAATTGAAAAGGATCTACAAACAATACAAGGTCGGGGGAAGATGCGAGAGCTTGCTGGAGCATTGCGTCAAATCTTGAAAGCTCATATTGGTCAGGGAGCATCTGTATTCTTGAGTTGAATATTCTTCCAGCCACATCATCCGCCTTGACAATATCTCTATATACGCTTGAACCGTACTGAACTGAAGTCTTTAAAAGGGAAGCCACCTTTTTAGCGGTATCAGCCATACAATTAGTATACGCCCAATAAAAATAATCAGTAGCATTTTGGGCTACCTGCTCTGCTGTATTAATATTAGATACCGCAACACGGGGCTGAAGAGCGCTTGATATCAAGTTTGGATCTTCCCCTAATTCATCTTTTAATATCTGATAGTGCTTATCGTAAAGAAGTATTAAGCCTTGAAGCTGGGACAAAAAGCCAGAATTTGCAAGTTCCGTAATCGGCACAGGTACATTATTCCCTTCGGCGTCACGTCCACGATAATAAATGTCTCCCGTTTGGTCGTAGAGTTTTTTGACGTCAATTGCTTTGTTTCCATCTCCGAGACCATAATCTATATTTTGAATAGCATCCCAATTCACGGCAGCTCCTGTTGGGCGCATCTTAGCAACAAGCTGTTGCATCTTAAGGCGCGCAATAATCATCTGGTCTACGGGTTCTTGTATTTTTTCTGGTATGGCGAGGGAAGTCATGTCATAGTTCTGCGTCATATAGAATGTGTACGAGAACTCAGCATTACCAATTTCTTTTGGATCTTGAGGGCGAATCATATTCGTCTTAATACCCCACTCAAGCATCGTATTTGTAGGACGACAAAATACACCACGATATATATTCCAGTTAGTGTCAGCGATAACTTTTTCATTTTCTGAAGGCTTTTCTGGGCGACCTTTCTTAACAATCGTTGATTTATTCTTTTTTGTTGTAATAACTGTATAGTCATCGCTATCAACCGTCTTAAGCTCAAATTCAATAACGTCAATATTCCATTCATCATAAGGACGAAGGAAAGTTACATTCCATTCTGTAAGCCAAGTTATATTATCGTAAAGCTGAAACTCTTTTGAAAATTGAGCCATCTTCCAAATTTCTTCTTCGCTTATCTTTCCCCCAAACTCAGTTCCGTATTTTCTACGAAGTTCGCTTATCTTATAAGTACGAATTACCCCTCGCCAAGTTGTATCGCGGAAGTCAGGATAACTTGAATAAGAATAAAAACAGTTCTCCGGCTTTAACCAATCAACGTGAATTACGCCTTGGTCATCCATCCAAGTATAGGTTCCGACAAAACCGCACTCGGCGCTATCGTGAAGCATTTTTTCTTTCAATACATCAAACCATCCATTAGTAGCCAGTACATCATTACAGCCAATTTCGTATTGAATTTCTTCAGGTAACCTTTGAAACTGAGACTGCCAAAGTTTCAATTCTTCTTTATCTTCTGGTATTTGCTCCGTTTCCGGTAAAATTTGTACACCAGACTCTTCTTGTAACTTCTCAAGCAATTTTCTGTTTTCAATAATAAACTCAAGATTTTCGTACTCTTCTTTCTTTTGCTTAGTTGAAATAGAGTCAATTGCTGTCACCTTAATCTTTTCGCTTCTGGCCATCCACCTTCCTACGAGACCAGATATAACGCGATTAACAATGTTGATTGATTGCCAGTTAATATTGAGATAATTAACTTTCCCATTGAACTCAAGTAAATCTTGAAATTTACTCATTGGTACGCGACCATTTGCATAACCGCGATTTGTTCTCCAACGAGCATTTCTTACCCAAAAATAACTTGATATACCTCCACGAATAGTGGAGTCAATATACTGTGCTAATCGTTTGCCGTAGTTCCAATCGGACTTTTCCTTGATAGTTAATTTATCAAGCTGAAAAGTTTTAAGGGGTTGCGCGGAATAATCCTGCATTACTTCGCATATTTATTCCCTACAAATATAATTCTTTTTTACGAATAAATTTTTTATTATACTGCCGCCCCGTTTGGATATATTTTTATTAAGGGTGTTTGGGGAAGTGGCGGCTTGTAAATCGGTTCTAATCCCGCAACGAGCGCAATCATTGCGCTTACCGTTCTGTCGCTTGGGGTACGTTTGGATGGTTCAAAGTTCTTAAGATCATCCAAAAGCTCTAGCCAATATATCTTTTCGCAATAGTGTTCAACGTAACTAATCATTGAATCGTTTTGCTTAGTCATAGCAAAATCTGTAACAGGGAACCCGTAGTGCCTTTCTGTATTATCCTTTTTCCTCTTGCTTGGATCTATTGCATTTAAGGGGAATTTGGCAAGATAGCCCAGCTTTCCTCTATTTTTAAAATAGGTATAATAGTCGTCTGCAACGAATTCATAATAAACCTGATAACCGAGGTATTCGGCTGCAAGTATAATCTGATTATGAAGCTCTTCCTTTTCGTTTGGACGGCCGTAAAGATGACCTGTAAATAGTCCTGTATTTAGCGGATCTCTAATATCGTACTTGGAATAAACCCAAGCGGAAGCCTTAGAACCGTATCTTTTACCGCCTTGCGAGTTGGAGTATCCGTCCACCCCTATTACGCCGATATCTGTTCTTCCGGGTTTTTTTAAGCCATTATCGTAATAGTGCTTATTTGTCTCATCTTTCAAATTTAGGTCGCTAACAAATTCCCAAGCAAATGTTTCCGTGTTTTTGGCGTCCCTCCACCTTATTAATTGATTAATTTCATCCCTATAAAATATAATTTTTCTCTTAGGAACTGGGCTTTCTTTTATTTTCTCTATCTGCTCGTTAAGCTTTACTACATTAAAAATGCAGTCAGCGTTTGCTGACATAAAAGCTTCAACTTCATTGCAGGGATTCATACGAATCTCTTCCTCAAGATCGTCCCCTGTTCTTCCTTCCCGTCTCTTTAATATATAAGCGTTGGCGCCTAATTCTATATCCTCTTCACTAATTTCACTTATTGTAACCCCGTTTTCATCTGTTACAACCCATTTGTCAACTAAGTATTTCTTTTGTTCTGGTGTTGGGGAATTGATGACAGAAAACCCGTATTGATCTATAAAACCCTCATATCCGTCAAAGGCTGGGCTAAAATACCTTACAAGTCTATTAATTGTAGGAGTTCTTTTTTCTACGTCAGCATTTTCCCAAAGCAACTTAAACTCAGAACCACCTTTAGACATTTTATTAACCGTAGAGGGCATTTCAACAAATCCCACCCGTTTAACACCCTTTACAAGCGTTTTTGAAATAATCGCAAAAAGCTGTGAAGCTTGAACTTCTTTTTCAAGTTTACCAAACTCATCCAAAAGTAGTCGGCTCATACGACCGCGGTCATAAGCGTTTAGTACGGGCGCTCTGTAGTTAATCTTAGACCTATTACCTTCGTCTTCTTTTTGAGCATCAGTAAATCCTTCTTTTACATTTGAGGCCTTCTGAGCAAATACAAGCTCTGTAACGCTATCCTCTCTATTTATCTGCTTAGGCTTTAGAAAGGCAGGCAATTGCCTATACCCATAAGCAACCATCTCCGTAAAGGTTGCGCGGCCATCTTCATTAGACTTAGATACAAGACCGCAATTAGAGTTTTTGTAAAATATTGCCTCGTAAACAAGATTTGATGTTGCTTGGGAGGACGCACCTTCACGGCGTTTTTTAGAACGGATAACCCCTAAAGCCCACGGCACATTTTCCCAATGCTCCAAAAACGTAAAATAACGCCTATCGCAATCCCTGTATTCCGGCCTTGAGCCATCCTCCAGTGTCCACCATTGAAGATAGAAGTAGTATTTTTTGGGTATGTAAAAAGAGTTTCCGTTTATATAAACCCAAATACCCTTCTTGCATTTTTCAAGTTCTGTTATTGCGTAATCTTCCTGCTCTTCAGTAAGTATTAAGTCACCAGACTTAGTGTATTCAACTTTTTCAAAAAATGAGGGCAGCTCTTCCCTAGCCCACATTTGCTCATCCTTTGGCTTATCCCAATTAAGGATTTTTTCGTGCGGGGGAACATCTGGTATCCTACACTTTGTTCCGTATATTAATTCAAAGTTCATTAAACCCTGCCTTGGCCCCTGTATGTCCTACTCTTGCGATCGTGCTTGTTTCTTGACTTTTTTGCTTTTCCGCCTTTAGTCTTAAAAAAAACTACCTTTCTTGAGTCGCTTGATGATTTTGACTTTGCCATAAATTAACTTCTTACATCTGCAATTCTTTCTAAAAATGGTTTCTTCTGCTCTTCTTTCTTGAACCCAATGCTTTCTCTTAGTGAACGTATTGATTCACTTACCGCGCTACTCTTCTCAAGTATCTTAAATATCCTTTCAAAGCTCTTGTCTTTAGCGTCATCAATATTCACATTCTTTAAGTTAACGCTATTTAACAAGTCGGCCATTTCGTTTGCTTTTCTTTGCAAACTATAAAATAGCTTTTCAACGCCATTATTTTTATAGCCCTCAAGCTCTTTTTCAAGCTCGGCTATTCTGTCTTCAAGGATTTTTTTTCCAGCGTCAGTCATACAGTAGTTTTTGCACAAGTGGGTGTTAAGCCAACAAGAAGTTTTCCTTTATTTAAAAGCTCTGTCAAGTCTTCCCGAACAGCAATAACCTCTTCTCTTTCGTGGTCTTCGCTGGGGAAGTGACGGAATCTAATTATGCTTTCTTCTCTACCTTGCCTACCTTGAAATATTATCTCATAGTCGCAGGATTTTAAAGTATGAACAATCTTGCCTTTAAATTCTCCTGTTGTGGCATACAAAATATCTGGCATTACTTTTGGCTCAATACCATCCAATAGTCCATCGTATGGCCTAAAAACTCTTAATGCAAAATCAAAGCCCTTAAGCGGCTTCCATTCTTCATCAAACCAAGCATAGCATTGCTCGGCGGGAACAGAATAGTATTTAATATCACTTCCCTCTACCTCACCAGAAAGATTTGCGTAGTTGTGTATCTTGTATGACTCGTGAGTCATATTAGGGTGTATGAGTATTTCACTACCCTCCTTTAACCCATCGCCATCAATTACAATAGCATTAACTGGATGCGTTTCTCTTTTATTAAGATTGTTCCAGTTTCTTTCCAGTCTTATTTTTAGCCCACCTTCAAATGTGTAGCTATTCTTGCTTTCGTGATCTACGCTAATAATTACTTTGCCTTCTACGGCCTTCATAAAATTGTTTGTGTGTAAGTAAATATACAAGAATTACTTCTTGTAGCGCATAATTGGCGATTTCTTTAAGCGCTCATAGGCTTCTTTTGTTTTCATTTCAAAAATCGCTTCTTTAGCCATTTTATTTAATCTTTCTTGTTTTTTCTTGTCGCCATAAAAATCTTCTTTCTCAAGCTGAGAAGCCATACCAGATTCCCTTTCTTTTGCACTAAGCGGTTTTTCTACTTTAGTAACTTTGATAGTTGCTTTTACAACGGGCTTTTTTTTCTTACCATAAAAATCCTCTTTCTCAAGCTCCTTAATCATCCCAGCCTCTCTTTGTTTTGCGGTTAATTGGGGTTTCATTATTTTTTATTTTTATTACGTTCTGAAATGTTTTTAGCTTTTGATTTTGCGTCTGCCTTTGAAGAAGCGCCCCAAGCTCTTAATGATAAAAGTAGACGGGTTGGTTTTCCGTCTTTATATTCTGGCCCCGGCATACCGCCCATACGAGCAAGAAAGCTTGCTCTACGAGGATTATCGCCCGACTTTACAGGAGCCTTTAGGGTTCCTCCTGTTTGTGCTTTATATGAAGCTCGGCCCTTTTCATTCAAACCTCCCTTTGGGTTCTTACCTTCAGAACGAGACCAAGCTGCGCTTTTAAATCTAATTTTTGGCATAAAATACCTTTTACCAAAGTTAACATTTTTTTACTACCAAATAAAAAGAGTACCTATCTTCCCCCACATCAAGCCCGTCTTCTATAATCTCAAAATAAGGCAGGAAATAGGGGTGTCCTGTAAAATTTAGGGCTTCCCCGCAAAAGGTACGACGGAACCAGAACATAAACTCTTTGTATTTTGTATCGTGAAAATGCTCCCTGTTTTCGTAGTTGTTGTAATAGTTGCCGTCTGGTAGATATAATATAAAATACCCATACTTTTTTATCAATTTAGACCATTCTAATATTGCCCTGAAATGATCGGGAAGATGCTCTAATACGTGAGAGCTAAAACAGCAGTCAAATTTACCTACCATTTCAGGAAATTGAGTATCAAGGTCGTACAGGCTACTTGTTTGTTTTTGTACGTGGGGGAAGTTACGGCCATCAATTCCAAATGCGTGTGAGCAAACAAGGTCGTCCCCGCAACCTATATCCACAACTTCCCCGACCAAATACTTTTCTATTTTGTGTCTGATTTTTGAAGCTTCTGATGGCATTTTTTACTTTTTTATTCCCCAAAAATATAAATCACAAGACGGGGTTGTTTGAACGATAAATTCATATTGTTTAAAATATTTACTAAAATCAATAGCTTTATCTACTTCTTCAATTCCTAAATTATGATAATAGTCATTTGTGTAGGGTGAATCTGCGGGAGATGTTCTTGTTGTGCCGTGTTCTAGTCTTCCTGTTGTAGCGCAACTAAAAAGCATTAGCCCATTTGGTTTAGTTAAGCTAATCATATTGGTTAAAGTATTAGGCCAAAACTGATCGTGTTCAAGACACTCCGTTGATATTACAACATCAAATCCGTGCGCATCTTTAACTTCGTGTCCGCAGCATACTAAATCTACGTTTCCCCCATACCCTATATCAACCCCCAAGTATTTATAATCTTCAAATAAATATCTATTATTACCGTTTAAATCTAAAGATCCAATATCTAAAACTCTACAATTTTTAAATTTTTCTGGCATTAAGGCTTTAACCTTAAGCAAAAATGATATTTGAGATTCATGCGCCATTTTCAATAATTTTATCAACCGCCTCTAATACTTGCGCTGTTGTATATTTTGCACAAGGGGGAAGTTGTGGGTTAATATAACATTCATTGCTTTCAACACCAATCTGTTCGTGCCAACAATATGGTTTGTTGCATATTGGGCTACTACTAACGTGATTCGTTAGTATTACCTTATTAGATAGTTCCGCGTGAACTACTTCTGGATTTGTATTGCCAAAAAATATAATAGAAGGAACATTAAACGCAGAAGCAACGTGACTAACGCCGCTATCTATGCCAATGAAAAAATCTGAGGTTCCAACAACCCAACATAAAAAGTTCTCATTCATCGTATTTAGATAAATAGCGTTTTTGATTAGCGGCACATTTCTTTTGCCCACCTGAAATACGGTATAGCCTCTTGCCTGAATATTAGCTACCACGCTTTCCCAGTCCACTCCAAAAACATTTCTTCCAGATTGGCGTATCCCTTCTAAGTGTATTACGCAAAATTTAATAGATAGCTTTGTTCCGTTATGTATATCAAATCCTAATGATAATTTAGGGTTTCTTATTTCTCCATCTTTAATTCCGCAAAATTGATAGTAGCTTTTTAGCCTGTTTTGTTTTGGGAAAGCCTCGTAAGCCATATCAAGATTATAATGCTCTGCGTTTGGTAATAGCCTTCCGTCTATTTTTTTAAGATGGTGTACGGGGAAGTGATGGTTGACAAAGAGCATATAGAACTGATCAAGCGTATCCAAGACCACCCTGTATCCCTTTTTATAAAAGTAGTGCAAAACGGGTTCAACAAGAATTACATCACCCATAGCAGCCGTTCGCTTAATTACAACAGTCGGCTGATAAGGCTTATGAAAAGCTCCGTGAAAACCAAAAGTGTCATAGATTGGGGTTCTAAGCTCGTAAGCAAATTGGTCGGCCAAATCTTCTGGCGCAAACTTTATGCTATATGTTTTTATTAAATAATCCCTATAAAGCCTACCTATGGCTTGGTCTTCAGGATCGGAAGCATTGATAAATTCATCGTTTGCAAGAAATGTTTGAAGCAGTCTTGACCTTAAAGAAAAACCGCCATTGCCGACATTTTTGCCATCCGTATATAGCCAAGGGGAGCCTATGTAATCGTAATTTAAAAATTCATCTTGCCACGATTTCCCATTAAGTATATAACCGTCGTGCTGGATAATAAGACAAAACTCTGTGTCAAAGTATTTATAAAGCTCTTTGATCATAAAATCGGAGTATTGCTCTTTAGAGCGAATAGGTAATATATTTATTACCTCAATATCTTCAATCTCAAACTCCCTATCCGTTAAAAACTTAACAGCCGCAAAATCACACTCCTTCATACTTTTACGTATGGCAGCTACAGCTTCTGCGTGTCTTGAGCAGTCTACGCAAATAAGGGTTACTCTACTTAGCTTTGTTCGCACTCCAAGTTTTTTTAAGTCTGCGATAAACCTTTTTCATTAAGTCGGGGGAAGATGTGGTAATAATTTGCGCTAACTTTCTTAGTTTTTTTGCTCTTACTTTTCTCATTGTTTCCAGTTTATAGGTATTTCAATATCGAATCCAGCCCCGTGCATCGGGTTTCCGTATACGCGAATATCGTCTGAATTATAGTGCTTTATCAAACCACCCCTTAATCTAACTAACCAAATAGTGTTTACGTCAATTCCGTAGTCAATAATTAAAATGGCTTCACCTTCTCCGTGCGGAGTGTGTACAGGAAGTGGTGTCTTAAATTCGTGCATCATTTTGCAAGCTTATTAAAATAATAATCAAGACTTCCCTGATGATAAAAATCATAACCACACTTACCTGCGGGTATTACATTTGGCATCATTGGGAACAACTCTAAGATACGATTTGCCTTAATTGCTTCTGCAAGCTGAAAACAAAAGCTCTGGTTTCCTAAAAAAAATTTACAGCCCTTGATCCAAGCGGCAAGCTGATAAAAATCATCAACCTCTAGTCTTGGTATATTCAAATCCCAAGTTCTACAAAACAAATCTCTTTCGTTTTCAAGACCAGCAAAGACAAGCTTATCCTGATGCTCCTTTAAAAAAAAATAGTTAATAAGATGATTTCTGTATCGCTGGGTAAAATTTATTATAATCTTATCGTTTTTCCTTGCCTTGACATTTAAATACGGCTGAGACAGGTCGGAGGCCATTTGCGGGAAAACATAATTAAACCACCTATTAAGGCTTCCCCTTGGTTGGTTTGTGTATCTTTCTTGCCTAATTAAATCAAAATCAATATCCACGACTTCCCCCGCATACTTACAAAAATCTTCTATGTATGGCTGGGAAGTTATGAGTCTCTTTAGATTATCAAACATATAATCCGACATACATATCGGCTCATCAAATTCATTCTTAAAGGGGTGTATACTTCCATCGTAACCAGCACCGGGCATACCTATTCTTTGGTAAACCACGGCTTTTCTTCCCGTGTCCTCCCATATCTTCTTTAAACCAGCCATAAAGCTAATTAGGTCTCCAGAAGGCGAAGAGGTTTTACATTTTAAAGGATTTTGCATAATTTTGTTAAGATATTTCGCAAGCGTTTGCGAAGAGTTTTCTTCACGGCTTAAATTGTAAACAATGCCAACTAATCTTTTCTTGGTGCAAGTCTATGGTATAGACGCACCCGGCGGACAAACTGAGATTGCTGCGGCTGGCGGACAAGCTAACTTGTTCGGCAACCAAGGTGTTCACGTTTATCCAACAACCGAAACTCGCGGTAAGGCTGCTGTACAATGTAACGCTGTTGTTGAAGTTCTTCCACAGGGATTGAATCAAATCTCTACGAAGTACTTTACCGACAGAACTGTTGCTCAAGTGCAGGCTTTGGCTAACGCCTAATAGGTTTAACCTATTCAAAAAAGTCCGGCCCATAGTGGTCGGATTTTTTATTATAAAGATTGATTTAGCGCCGCAAGCTCTTCCTGCTTTGCCTGCAATTTGTTAGCCACCTGCTCTTTTAGAAACTTTAAAACCGCAACCTGTTCAGCAACATCTCCCTTGTTAAGCTCTTTTACAAGCTTATCTACGTTAATTTTCTCTTTCATTAATCTATGTATTTGTTTGTGATAAAATAAGATACGAGCTGCGTGGTGTTCTTGCAATTAAACTTTGCCCTAAGTAGCTGTAGCTTGTAGGCAAATGTATTTTTGTTGAGCCCTAGTTTTTCAGCCACCCCCTTAGCTTTTTCGCCAGTTGCAAGAAGCTTAACCCACTTTATCTCCTCCTCGCTTGGCAAGGGCGGAGTATATGTTTCTGCGTTTTCCATACCGCAAAAATAAGCATTAAAAAGAATTTTACAAAAAAATTTACAATTTATTTGGTTAACCAATTTTTTTATATATTTTTGTTTAGATTTTGATTAAATAAGATAATTTATTAGATTAGTAGCCGATTATGGGCATAGAACAAATAAGAGAATTAAAAAAACAAGCAGGAGTTCCTAAAACACCTAAAAAATATTCTATTCCAAAAAAATCAAAAAAGAAATTACAAGAAGAAAAAGAAGACCGTAAGCAAAGAGCGGGGGATAATACAGAACTTGTTAAATGGTATAGAGAGCGTCAAAAAGAAATGGGTGGTAATTGCGCAGAGTGTGGAAAGCCGACCACGACAAAAGTCTATGAGTTAGCCATTCATTCTATTTGCCACCTACTTGCAAAAAGAAAAACAGTAGCACCAAGCGTAGCTACTCATTCTAATAATTGGATTGAACTTTGTCCAGATTGTCACTATAAGCTTGATAATAGTGCGTGGGAAGACATAGCAAAGTGGAAATGTTGGCCAGAAATTAAAGAAAGATTACAAATACTTTACGGAGATTTGGCGGATGATGAACGCCGCCACTTCCCAGACATAGCACTATGAAAACTTATATAATTGTATGTTCAGTTATTTGTTGTATTGTAATATACAAAGCATTTAGACACACATTTTTTGACAAATAATAAAAAAAAATATGGAAGCGAAAAAAAAGGGACGTAAGCCACTAAAAGAAGGAGATAAAGTAATGCTTGTGTCTGTTTATTTAAAAAAAGAAGACAAAGAAGCTATAGTTGTTAAATACGGCTCCGTTACCAATGCAATTAAAGAAGAGGTTTTGCCAAGGCTCATACTGCCACAAAATGCTAATATATGATACGCAAAAAAATTGTATGGGTAAACGGCTGCTTTGATATACTGCATCCGGGACACTTTGAGCTTCTCAGATACGCCGCAACGCTTGGCAACCTGCACGTTGGAATTGACTCTGATGAAAGGGTAAGAAAAGCAAAGGGGCCGGGAAGACCAATACACGATGAAGGATTTAGGGCTGATATGCTTTCAGCGTTTTCATTTATCAAAAAGGTTTACATTTTTGAAACCGACTGGGACTTGCGAGCAATTACAAAAAAAATAAAACCCGACTTTTTGGTTATTGGTGATGAGTATAAAGACAGAACCATAATTGGAGCAGAAAACGCAAAGCGAATTGTATTTTTCCCAAAATCATTACACTCTACAACAGAAGTAATAAACAAAATTAAATATGGATAAAAAGCCTATTTGTACAGATTGTTGCCAAGTACCCAAGGGCTGGGGCGGCGAAATTGTTATAGTTAACAATGAGCTGTATTGCGGCAAAATTCTTGTTTTCAATAAAGGCTGTCAGTTTAGTATGCACTACCACTTAATTAAGCAAGAAACTTGGTATGTAACTAAAGGAGAGTTTTTATTTTCTTGGATTGACACCGAAACAGGAGATAAGCATATACAAACCCTGTGCGAACAAGATGTGGTAACCATTCCTATCGGGATGCCCCATCAGTTAAAGGCTTTACAGGACGGAGAAATATTTGAAATATCTACACAACATTTTGATTCTGATAGTTACAGGGTATGGAAAGGAGATTAAAATTAAAGGCTAAAGACCTTAGCGTTAGAGACCATATAGCTATACAGGTCTTGCCAATTCTTTTAGCAACAGCAACGGATCAAGATTCGCCTGACGAAGTTTGTGATGAGGCTATAAGGATCGCTGAAATACTTGAAAAAAAGTTAAATAGTGAACATATTCGTAGATATAGACGGAACGATTTGTAATAGTGTTGAGGGAAGTTACGCTGATGCTTCGCCAATTCCCCAGCATATAGACAAAATAAATTCTCTTTACGAGGATGGAAATAGAATTACCTATTACACAGCAAGGGGGCAGCGCTCCGGGAAAGACTATTCTGACTTAACTTACAACCAGCTTATAGGGTGGGGTTGTAAATTTCACGACTTAATAATGAACCATAAACCAGCATACGACCTGATGATATGCGATAAAACTAAGAGGATTGAAGAGCTATGAACTTTTTGATTATAGGAGAAAGATGTAAAGATGTTTTTGTGTACGGGGAAGTTGCAAGGCTTAGTCCAGAAGCGCCTGTGCCTATATTTAGGCCTATTCGTACAACAGAAAACGGCGGTATGGCGCAAAATGTATACAATAATCTATTTTCATTAATAGAAAAAAAGTCATCATTAATTGGACATTTTTCTCACGAAGACATTAGAAAGACAAGATATGTTGACGAGAAATCAAATCACTACTTTTTAAGGGTGGACGAAAATGATTTTGCAAGACCAATAGAGTTTACAAGTCAATTTAAGAGAATTTTATTTTCGGCAGACTGTATTATAATTTCAGATTACGACAAGGGGTTTATTTCACAAAACGACATTTATCAAATTTGCCAAGAAAAAAGAGATAGTGCGATAGTTTTTTTGGATACGAAAAAAAGAATAACGCCTGTTATATTTGATCAGGTTGACTTTATAAAATTTAACGAATCCGAGTACGAAAAAAACAGAATGATTGCAGAAAGCTATTCGGAAAAAGTAATTATCACTAAAGGTGGCAGCGGCGCTACCTACAACAACCAAGACTTCCCTAGCATAAAGAAAGTAACCATAGACGTAAGTGGAGCAGGAGATACATTTTTAGCTGCATTAGCCTATTATTATATGCAATCTATATCCATAGAATTTGCTATAGGAAAAGCCAATGAGGCGGCTTCAAAAGTGGTTTCAGAAAGAGGGGTTTCGGTTATCTAAAAAATTTTTTTGGAAGTTCGGGAAGTTGTAATGTATATTCGTGTCGCTTAATCGTATCTAATGCTCAATCTTAAAAATACTTTTCAAAATACTGGCTCGTCCTGTAGCGTTTCCGCCTCTTCATTAGGTACGGATTAAGCAGCGTTATAGGCGGGCCAACTCTATTAAATTCATGAAAAATGGCAAAAGAATCTTATTATTTTAGCCACGATTATAATGCCAGAAATGATGAAAAAATACTGGAATTAAGGGCTGAATTTGGCCCAGAAGGATACGGTATTTTTTGGATGATTGTTGAAACTATGGCAGAAAATGATAACTGCGGAGTTAAAGCCTCCTTATTAGGGGGGCTATCGCTAGGCTTTGGCGTGGCTAAAAATAAATTAAACGATGTTATTAATAAATGTGTAGAATTAAAACTATTATACGAAAGTGATGGTTACTTCTTCAGTAACAGGCTTTTATCTCACAAATTACATAGGCAAAAACTGTCTGAAAGTGGCAAAAAAGGGGCTGATTTAAGATGGGGTGGCGATAAGGGTGGCTATAGCACCCCTTATGCAAAGGAAAGGAAAAGAAAAAAAAGAAAAGTGCCGTTTTTTTGGATTTGGATTTAGGCCGAGCTTACTTCACGTCCGATGGCACAGTTTTTCAAGACCTCGGCGTAGAACAGAAAAAACTTTTGGCTGAAAATAAATTACACTATTACGAAATTCTTGAAGGGGAAATTTTTTAAAAACTTTTGAATGTACTTTGACCAACTTACAAAACTCGGCATTAGACTCAGAAAACGCAGCGGACAAGAAAAAACAACCTGCCCGCAATGTTCAGCAGGAAGAAAGAAAAAAACTGATCCGTGTCTTTCGGTAAACATTTCTCAAGGCGACTACAACTGCCACAATTGCGGTTGGATGGGAAATGTAAGATTGTTTGTTCCTAAGAACACGCTGAAAAAATTTGAAAAACCAAGTCAGGATATGCTTAAGAGCATTGAGCTGAATGACAGAGTAAAAAAATATTTTGTTGGTCGGGGAATAAGTGAATTTACTTTGAAGAAATTTTTTATTCACGGCAAGGAAGAGTGGATGCCGCAAACCCAGCAGAAAGAGCGTTGTATTGTCTTCCCCTACATCCGAAATACTGAAATTGTCAATGCGAAATACCGAGATGGAAAGAAAAATTTCAAACTCATCAAGGATGCAGAATTGATTTTTTTTGGGATGCAAACTCTTGAAGGTCGCAGATGTGCCATCATTGTTGAGGGCGAAGTTGATGCGCTATCGGCTTACGAGGCAGGCTTTGGTCAGGACTACGAACCAATTTGCAACGAGGACGGGGAAGTTGTGGAACACGAACTTGGTAGATTTGCGGTTTTATCGGTTCCAAACGGAGCGGTTTCTGGAAACAGCCGACTCGAGTATCTGGACAACAGTTCGGACTATTTAAACACTATTGAAGAATTCGTAATCGCGACCGACAACGACGCGCCCGGTCAGGCGCTTCGGGATGAGCTAATCCGCCGATTTGGCGTGGAAAAGTGCAGAACTGTCAGATGGGAAGTCCTAAAATCGCACCAGACGCACGGAAACGGCCCAAATTTCGCACCAAAAGATTTAAACGAGGTATTAGTCCATTTTGGAAAAGAGGGCTTAAAATCGCTCGTATTGAGTTCTGAAGAAATACCTGTTGATGGTATTTTTTATGTTGAGGATATATTTTCTTCAATGTTGGAGGGTTTTAAAAAGGGTGTTCAGATAGCTCCGCCAACAAATTTTGGCGAAATGGACAACTATTTTAGATGGAAAAAAGGAGATATAAACTTGTGTACTGGATATGCTAATGCGGGTAAGTCTACTTTTATGTTACAACTAATGCTTACAAAAAGTATTTGGGATGGATGGAAGTGGGCAATATTTAGTCCAGAGAATTATCCTGCCAATGATTTTTATGATGATTTAGTTGAAATGTATTTAGGCAAGTGGACTACCAATATTACGGAAGAGGAATATACAAAGGCTTGCAAGTTTATTGGTGAACACATATTTTTCGTTTATCCAGAAAACGAACACGATATTGAATCGGTACACGATAAGTTTCGCTATCTAATATTAAAAAAGGGTATTGATGGAGTAATGATAGATCCCTTTAATCAACTTGACTCAATGCAAAGGTCATATCAAAGAGAGGATCAATACTTATCAAGTGTTCTTAAGGATATAAAAAGGTTTGCGCTTCTTAATGGTATTTGTTACAATATAATTGCTCACCCAAAGAGTCCAACCTATAGAGAAGATAAATCACTTCCTGTTGCTGATATGTATGATTTAGCAGGCGGTGCAATGTGGGGAAACAAGGTTGACCAAATAATTTCATATTATAGGCCAAGATTTCACGAAGATAAAAATAGTGCTGAGGTTGAAATTTACATACAGAAGGTAAAAAGAAAGAGAACGGGTGGCCAGCTTGGTCATTTTGATTTGTATTTAGATTGGAAAACAAAAAGATTTATTCATCCTATAACAAGAAAAACATTTTGCGATCCATTTGAAGCTACAAGGGCTAAGTCTTCCCACAACCCAGATAACATAACGCAAACAGAGATATCAGAACAATGGCTTCCCTACAAGGATGGAGATACTGAAGCGCCTTTTTAATCTAATCTAAAATGAAAATACAAAAAGACACTCACTCCCCATTTAGACTTCCTCGGCTTTTAATAAAGCCAAGACTATTAGTATACAGGGTTACTTTCACAGAATCTTGCAGATATGATATTGGCAATGACCAAGGAGATATTAATAAGCTATTTGGTATAGGATATTTTCCTCATCATCACGATAGTTCTGTTAGAATAGGATGGAATTATGATTTAGTGTCGGGGAAGATACGGTTATGGGCTTATTGGTATGCTGATGGAGTTAGGCAATATTCATACTTAAGAAGCGTTGATATTGGTATAGCGTATTATTTTAAAATATATATTGAGGACGGGGAACATACCATTGACGCTGCAGGCAGAATGTTTTCTGTTTATTTAAAACCAAGAAGTATCGGATATTTTCTTCGCCCTTATTTTGGAGGAAACAGAAAAGCCCCACATACTATAGTAATAGATTTAAAAGCTGTTTAATGGCAATAGTTAGAAACATACAAAACAATAATCTGTATAGATATCTTGGCGGTAATAAATACCGAAACATAGCAACTGGATTTGAGGGAGAAATATCCGAAGAGGTTGCTCAAAGGATATTTAAGATAAACCTTGAGTTAACAGAGTTATGCCAAGAGTTCCCTAACATAGAAAAAATGATATACAAATTAAAACTAAAAATTGATAAAGATGGAATTAACAGTAAAGAAATTCGCTAAATGGATTAGCGAAAAATACGAGGTTAATATACCCGAGTCAAAATTACAAGAGTTTATAGATGACTCAAAAAAAGAAATTGTATTTGCGTGGGAAGATGGCGCGCTTGCTGGTGAATCAAATATGTTTTGGATAAACGGGAATGAATACTTTGATAAAAATTACTTCAACGATTTAAACGATACCGGCTCTCGTTAACCGGCTTTATTATGTCTGGTCTTATTAAAAAAACAGAAGGGGTTACTTACTTAAACATCAAAGAAGGGAAATTGGTGTCAAAGAAAAACGGTGTCCTTGAAACCTATGATGGTGTAAAGGGTACCATTTCAAAGATTGAGTTTGTTAAAGACGAGTATGAGGGTAAGCCTTATGAAAAGGCGGCTATCCACATTAATTACGTTGATGAAAACTTTATTTTACAAATGCACGTTGATAGCGGGTATTTTAGAAACTTTTGTAATGCTTTAAAAAATGGCAATCCAAAAGAGGAGGTTTACGTTCAACCATCATTTAAAAAAGACGAAAGGGGTAAAAGTATGGCGGGTTGCTTTGTTTCTCAAAACGGAAAATTTTTAAAACACGCGCACACTAAAGATGCACCGGGAGATCTTCCCCAACTTGAAAAAGTAACCTTTAAGGGAGAAACACGCTACGACAACTCAAAACAAATTGAGTACTGGAAAAATTGGATATCAAAAATATTTGCTGGAGAGGCTACGCAAACACAAGAACAAGAAGAAGATGGTGCTACAGATCTTCCTTTCTAAAATGGAGGGAACAATAACGCTGTATGACTACAATAATGATTTTATTACATCTTCAAGGTATAAGGGCCTATCAAACAGAAAAAGCATCATTCTAAGCTGGCGCAATAAATATGGCAAGAGGATGAATAAAATGTATTTACAAGTAGCACCCGATTACTTTTCATCACAAAAGAAGCCGAGGAAATAACCTCGGCTTTCTTATTTTACCGCCGAAACCCGACCAAGAGTCCCGTTATTAAATAGTGCGGTAATTAGTTTCCTTTACGGAACTCAATTCCAATAAAGACCTTTGTAGAGTCACGAAGAACTTTACCGTCTACATATTGCTTTTGGATGGTTACGCAAGATGTCAGGGAAGTC